>ERZ773233.2419-NODE-2419-length-10343-cov-6.068040_pt1 | contig 10343 bp, 9 predicted proteins | sample MGYA00580991_ERZ773233 | MGnify/ENA primary metagenome ERZ773233 (study PRJEB29015, sample SAMEA2738178) | human oral metagenome | biome: human oral; feature: human-associated habitat; material: saliva | place: China | collected 2161 ...
GCGGTACGCGAGCTGGGTTCAGAACGTCGTGAGACAGTTCGGTCCCTATCCGGCGTGGGCGTAAGATATTTGAGAGGAGCTGTCCTTAGTACGAGAGGACCGGGATGGACTGACCACTGGTGTACCTGTTGGGTAGCAGACCCATGGCAGGGTAGCCAAGTCGGGATCGGATAAACGCTGAAGGCATCTAAGCGTGAAGCCGACCTCAAGATGAGATATCTCATGCGAAAGCAGTAAGACCCCTTAAAGACAATGAGGTAGATAGGGCTAAGGTGTAAGTGCAGAAATGCATTAAGCTGATAGTTACTAATCGGTCGAGGGTTTAACCAAGGTTGGAAGGTTTATGATTTAGGAAGAATTGATATGCAATTTTCAAGGTATGATGGAATATTCCTTGATAGCTCAGTCGGTAGAGCATGCGGCTGTTAACCGCAGTGTCGTAGGTTCAAGTCCTACTCAGGGAGCTAAGATTTTATATCTTAATATTTATGGCCCGATGGCTCAGTTGGTTAGAGCGCCGCCCTGTCACGGCGGAGGTCGTCGGTTCGAGTCCGATTCGGGTCGCTTTTATGCCGCAGTGGCGGAACAGGCAGACGCCCGGGACTTAAAATCCCGTGGGTAGAAATACCCGTACCGGTTCGATTCCGGTCTGCGGCATTAGAATGAATCCTAGATATACCATCTAGGTTTTTTTATTTGTCACTTTGATAATATTCATTTTATTAAAGGCTCTTAAATTATTTGATAATACATTTAAACAGTATGTTTTATGAAATACTCTAAAATGTACGAATGATAGAGACTTATTTTTTTGTTATAGGATATATATGGAAAAAACATTTACAGAAAAAAACAACGACACGACAGTTTTATGTGCAGCCAATGCATATAAGCAGATCTATTATCTGAATCCTTTATTTGAAAAGCTACCCGATGATATAAAAAAAGAATTGAAGATGATTTGCGTAAGTTTTACGCAGGAGATAGGCGGAATAATAAGCTTTGAATTCGATAAAGAGGGCAGTATTAATATAAAAGTTATAATAGCGGATGAGGATATATATTTTGACGAAATAGAAAGCGGTATGAGAATAAGCAGAATACAAAGGCAGAAAGAAGAATTATTCAAATCGCTAGAATTGTATTATAAATTATTTGGGTTTTAAAGAGGTTTTTATGAAATTGGGTTTTTATATAGGAGAGGTATTTATTGACGGAGGGCTGTGTCTGGGTCCGATGGCAGGAGTGAGCGATCTGACTTTCAGGTCGTTATGTAAGGAGAATTCCTGCTCCCTGGTATGTACCGAGATGGTCTCCGCAAAAGCATTATTATATAATAATAAAAATACTTACAGTATACTAAAGACTGATAATAAAGAAAGTCCACTGGCGGTACAGCTGTTCGGGTCAGATCCGGATATATTGGCGGATATGGCTATGAGATTGGAAGAAGGCCCTTTTGATATAATCGACTTTAATATGGGCTGTCCGGTACCTAAGGTGGTAAATAACGGAGAGGGTTCGGCACTTATGAAGGATCCGGTATTGGTCGAAAAGATATTTTTAAAGCTTTGTAAAAGTATCAAAAAGCCGGTTACGGTAAAGATAAGAAAAGGATTTGATGAGAATAATGTCAATGCCGTTGAGATAGCAAAGATAGCAGAAAGTTGTGGGGTCAAGGCGGTAGCTGTACATGCAAGAACAAGACAGCAATATTATTCCGGAAGTGCGGATTGGGATATCATAAGGCAGGTAAAAGAAGCGGTAAATATACCCGTAATAGGTAACGGTGATATAAAAAGTCCCGAAGATGCACTTGCGATGCTTGAACAAACCTCTTGTGACGGTCTTATGATATGTAGGGCTGCACAGGGGAATCCATGGATATTTAAGCAGATAGACTCTTTCTTAAGGCACGGATCTTATACTAAAGGTGTGAGTCTTAATGAAAGGATAGATATGATACTAAGGCATGCAAGGATGCAGGTTGAACAAGAAGGTGAGTATTGTGCTATGAGGCAAATGAGAAAACATGTAGCCTGGTATACACAAGGGTTAAGGTCTTCCGCAAGACTCAGAGAAAAGGCGAATTACCTGGAAACTTATAAGGAACTCGAGGATCTGTTGCTACCGTTTTATGAAACAGATAAATAAAAAGTATATACATTATTTTTATAAAAAATTTTAAGATATAAATTGTATATATTTATGCAAATAACAATGCCGGATCTAAAAAGCGGCAAACTTAAGCTATTGGTAAGAAAATGGCTGATTCACGAACATTGACATAATGTTCTTTTATAGTTATAATTTCAAAATGCTGAAAAATAACTTGAGTTAATAGAATTTCATATCAATTGTCATATATTGTCTTTTAAATAAAAGCAGGAAGTTTTCATCCGGGGGGAAGAGACTCAAAATGACATTTGTAATGAAAAAAACTTAAGTGAAAGCATTGATTGCACATGATAAAAACTAACGTTTATATAGTAGATAAGGAATGAGGAAGATGTTAGAGAAGAAGAATATACTTACATATGCAGGATTGAAACAAAGAGAAGATGAATTACAGGATCTGAAAGTTAATCGTAGAAAAGAGATAGCCCAAAAAATAAAAGAAGCCAGAGAGCAGGGAGACCTTTCGGAAAATGCGGAATACGATGCAGCAAAGGATGAGCAAAGGGATATTGAGGCAAGAATAGAGCAACTTGAGAACCTTCTTAAAAATGTTGAAGTAGTGGTAGAGGATGAGATAGACCTTGAAAGCATAAGCGTAGGTTGTAAGGTCAAGGTTATGGATCTTGAGTATGATGAAGAGATGGAATTTACCATAGTAGGTTCTACAGAGTCTAATTCTTTACAGAACAGGATAAGTAACGAGTCTCCTGTAGGAAGAGAATTACTTGGTAAGAAGGTGGGAGATATCGTAGCTATAGATACTCAAGCCGGAAAAATGGAATATGAAGTTTTGGAGATACAAAGAGTAAGCTGATCGGCAAAAGAGTTTTAGTGACTTGGATGCCGAGATATATTTAAACAAAGAATCGTAGATTAATTTAAAGCTTTGATCTTTATCTTTGTACATTGTATTACAATACTTAATAAATGTGATAAGTACGGGATAAAAGTTTTTAAGATTCCACGAGCGATTAAGATAGATCGCTTATGTCGATTTATTATATAAATATGAAATAAAGAGTATGCAAGAGGAATTTAACCGGAATAAAGGAGGTTTTATAGTGAGCGAACCGGAAATGGAATTAAGTACAGAGGAGTTAAATCATATATTACAGGCGAGAAGAGATAAGCTAAGTGCCTTACAGGAGGAGGGCAAAGACCCCTTCCTTGTTACTAAGTATGATACTACACATCACAGCGTTGAGATATCGGATAACTATGATGAATTGGAAGGTAAGGAAGTAAGTGTTGCCGGAAGAATGATGGCAAAAAGAATCATGGGTAAGGCTGCATTTACGCATATATTAGACTTAAAAGGACGTATACAGGCGTATGTTTCAAGAGACAGTCTCGGAGAAGAAGAATATGCCGCATTCAAAAAGCTCGACATAGGAGATATAGTAGGAGTTGTAGGTAAAGTATTTAAGACAAAGACCGGAGAAATCAGTATACATGCCGATAAAGTGGAGCTTTTAAGCAAGAGTTTAAAACCGTTGCCTGAAAAATTCCACGGACTTACAGATACGGATACAAGATACAGACAAAGATATGTGGATTTGATAGTAAATGAGGATGTCAGGGATACATTTATCAAAAGATCCAAGATAATAACTGAGATAAGAAAGTTTCTTGATAACGAAGGCTTTATAGAAGTAGAAACTCCTATGCTGGTATCTAATGCCGGAGGAGCTGCGGCAAGACCTTTTAATACTCATTATAATGCCCTTAATGAAGACGTAAAACTTAGGATCTCACTTGAGTTATACTTAAAAAGACTTATAGTCGGAGGTCTGGAAAAGGTTTACGAGATTGGAAGAGTTTTCAGAAACGAGGGAATAGATACCAGACATAATCCGGAATTCACTTTGATGGAATTATATCAGGCATTTACCGATTATCACGGTATGATGGATCTTACAGAAAGGCTCTTTAGATATCTTGCGATGGAGGTTTGTAAAACCACTACGATACCTTATGCCGAGAGTATGATAGACTTAGGCAAGCCATTCAAGAGAATTACCATGATAGATGCGGTAAAAGAATATGCAAATGTAGACTTTAACCTGATAAATACCGATGAAGAGGCTAAGGCTGTAGCCAAAGAGCATCATGTTCAGTTTGAGGACAGACATAAAAGAGGCGATATTATAAGTCTTTTCTTTGAAGAATTTGCCGAAAAGCATCTTATACAGCCAACATTCGTAATGGATCATCCTATAGAGGTCTCACCTTTGACTAAGAAAAAGCCTGAGGACGAGAGACTTGTTGAGCGTTTCGAGCTCTTTATTTACGGTAGAGAAATGGCAAATGCCTACTCGGAGTTAAACGATCCTATAGACCAAAGAGAGCGTTTCAGAGCACAGGAAGAGGCATTTGCGGCAGGAGACGAAGAAGCGAATCATACAGATGAAGACTTCCTTAATTCACTTGAGATAGGTATGCCTCCTACAGGCGGTATAGGATACGGAATAGACAGACTTGTAATGCTTCTTACCAATTCATCATCTATAAGGGATGTGCTTTTATTCCCTACTATGAAGACTCTCGGTAAGTCAAATGCAGAGGAAAGTGCCGAGGAAGAAGCAAAGGAAACTGAGAACGGATTCTTTACACCTAATGAAAAAATAGATTTTAAAAATGTTAAGATAGAAGAGTATCTTCAAGATGAGGTTGATTTCGAGACTTTCACCAAGTCCGATTTTAGAGCTGTTAAGGTAAAAGATTGTGTAGCGGTACCTAAGTCAAAGAAACTTTTACAGTTTACTTTGGATGACGGTTCGGGAAAAGACAGAACTATACTTAGCGGAATTCATGCATTCTATGAGCCTGAGGAGTTGATCGGAAAGACATTGATCGCTATCACCAACCTTCCTCCGAGACCTATGATGGGTATAGAGTCCTGCGGTATGCTGCTTTCAGCTATAAATAAGCGTGGAGATGAAGAAGAACTTAATCTTTTGATGGTAAATAATCATATACCGGCAGGTGCGAAGTTGTATTAATGGTGTAAGATGACATGATTTAATGCTACATATATGAAATAACAAAGTGTTAAGGAGGATAAATACAGACTCTTCCTAGATACTTTCTTATATCAGATCACAGGGAATCAAATAGTAGTAAGAAGATAGAAAAAAAGTCGCTTTTAATAAAAGCGGCTTTTTTGTGTAATCGGTGTGTAGATACAAAAAGATCATTTATCATTCGATGGGGAGAGTCTTTGGCAAAGTTTGATCACAAGAACCTTTGAATTATCATCCAGTTTTCTGAAAAGGTCTATCCAGTTTTCTTCTTTTTTATCAAGCAATATTTTATTGTCAATATGATATTCATCCAAGTCACTGCTGTCATCGATCAAATATTCCGGGGAAACATTGAATATATTTTTGATATTATTTAAAACCTCATAAGAGCTTTCGCTCTCGCCCAGTTCATATCTGTTTACAGTTTGTTGGGTAACATGGAGGTATTTGGCAAGTTCGAATTGAGTCATATTTGCTTTTTCTCTAAGTAGTTTTAAGTTTTTCAATGATAAGCCTCCCGTTTATTATTGATTTTTATAAAGTATCCGCAATGAAACGACTGATACCTGCAGAAAATCAAAGTAAATTCTTGATACAACATGCACTAAGTCCTCGAGCAATTAATATAATCTCGATATAAAGCCTGCTAAGTCTTCCGGTAGATAATAAATTATCGACGCAGCGCCCGATAAGCCATCAAGCAGATAATAAATTCTTGATACAACACCCGCTAAGTCAGTGAATGATCAATAAGTATCGAATTATTTGAGTTCCGGTAAATGATTATATCAGCTTGATCGCCTCAGTGAAGATTATTACAACTATAAGACAGATAATTACAACAATTAATAGTTGTAATTAAAGCTGCTTCGATCAATATATAAAAGATCACCGGTTTTAATACCATCAACATCTTTTAATTAATGATAAGATCGTCAGATATTTATAGCTTTAGAGTACTTATGAATATATGATTTAGAACTGTAAGAAGTTAATTATCGGGACACAGATGCAGTATTAAAAAAAATTATTGGCATATATGCCATATTTATAGTAAAATACCTAAAAAAAGGAAATGACAGACAGATTATGCATGAACAAGATAGAATAAGGAATTTTTGTATTATAGCGCATATTGATCACGGGAAGTCGACATTGGCGGACCGTATTATAGAAAAGACGGGCTTGCTTACCAGCAGGGAGATGCAGTCACAGGTGCTCGACAATATGGATCTTGAAAGGGAGAGAGGTATCACTATCAAGAGTCAGGCGGTAAGGACGGTATATAAGGCAAAAGACGGCAACGAATATATCTTCAACCTTATAGACACTCCGGGACACGTGGACTTTAACTACGAAGTATCAAGATCCCTTGCAGCCTGTGACGGAGCTGTATTGGTAGTGGATGCGGCACAGGGTATAGAGGCTCAGACCATGGCAAATGTATACCTGGCACTGGATAACGACCTCGAGGTAGTGCCGGTTATAAATAAGGTAGACTTACCTAGTGCCGATCCCGATAAAGTTGTCGAGCAGATCGAAGATGTAATAGGGATAGAAGCTCATGACGCTCCCAAGATATCAGCAAAGATGGGAACAAATATAGAAGATGTACTTGAAAGCATAGTGCAAAAGATACCGTCTCCTAAAGGCGATGAAAAAGCACCTTTGCAGGCACTGGTATTTGACTCGATATATGACTCTTATAAGGGTGTTATAATCTTCGTAAGGGTCAAAGAAGGAAGAGTGCAAAAAGGAGACAGAATACTTCTTATGGCAACCAAGGCGGTAGAGGACGTTGTAGAGGTAGGTTACTTCGGTGCGGGAAGATTTATCCCCTGCGATTACCTTAGTGCCGGCATGGTAGGTTATATTACGGCAAGTATAAAGAATGTTAAGGATACAAGAGTAGGCGATACGGTAACATTGGCGGCGAACCCTTGTAAAGAAGCGCTTCCGGGATATAAAAAGGTAACGCCTATGGTATATTGCGGTCTATATCCGGCGGACGGTGCCAAATACAACGATCTGAGAGAGGCACTGGAAAAATTACAGCTCAATGATGCATCGCTATTCTATGAACCCGAGACCTCACTTGCACTAGGCTTCGGATTCAGATGCGGATTTTTGGGGCTTTTACATTTGGAAGTTATACAGGAAAGACTTGAAAGAGAGTACAATCTCGACCTTGTTACCACGGCACCGGGCGTTGTATACAGGGTGTATAAAACAGACGGTACCATGATAGAGCTTACCAATCCTTCGAATCTTCCTGATCCGAGCGAGATAGAGCATATGGAAGAACCGATAGTATCGGCGGAGATCATGCTCAGTAAGGAATACGTCGGAGCCATAATGACTCTATGTCAGGAAAGGCGAGGAGTATATATAGGTATGCACTATGTTGATGACAGCAGAGCTATACTCAAATACGATCTGCCGCTTAATGAGATAATATATGATTTCTTTGATGCTCTAAAGAGCAGGTCAAGAGGATATGCTTCTTTGGATTATGATATAAAGGGTTATGAGCCTTCGGTGCTTAAAAAGCTTGATATATTGATCAATAAAGAAGAAGTGGATGCGTTATCATTTATAGTACATGCGGATTCCGCCTATGAAAGAGGCAGGAAAATGTGCGAAAAGTTAAAAGAGGAGATACCGAGACATTTATTTGAGATACCCATACAGGCAGCGGTAGGCGGCAAGGTAATTGCCAGGGAAACTGTAAAAGCCATGAGAAAAGACGTTCTTGCCAAGTGCTACGGAGGCGATATAAGCAGAAAGAGAAAGCTTTTGGAGAAGCAAAAAGAGGGTAAGAAGCGTATGAGACAGATAGGCAATGTGGAAATACCGCAGAAGGCATTTATGAGTGTGCTTAAACTAGATGAAGAGTAGTAATCAGAAGTAATAAGATGAGAAAACAACTGGAATTATATGTGCATATACCTTTTTGTGAAAAGAAATGTCTGTACTGCGATTTCCTTTCATTCAGTGCGGAAGAAGATTTACATAAGGCGTATGTTGATAAATTAATAGAGGAAATAAGAGTTCAGGCAAGTAATTATTCACAATACCAGATAAGCAGCATATTTATAGGCGGTGGTACGCCCACTGTCATAAAGGCGGTATATATATCTAACATAATGAGTGCCATATATGAGGCTTTTATAGTGGAATCTCAGGCAGAGATAACTATAGAGTGTAATCCCGGTACGGTAGATATAGATAAGCTTTTGGTCTACAAGCAGTCGGGAATAAACCGTATAAGCGTGGGGCTGCAATCAACTGTAGATAAAGAATTGCAGCATCTGGGAAGGATACATACCTATGCGGATTTTTTGAACAGTTATGAGAAGATAAGGGAGTCGGGATATAAAAATGTCAATATAGACTTGATGTCGGCTCTTCCGTGGCAGACTTTGGACAGTTGGAAGTCTACACTTAAAAAGGTGATAATGTTAAAGCCGGAGCATATATCGGCTTACTCATTGATAATAGAAGAGGGTACGGAGTTCAGTAAGATCTACGGAAGTCCGGAAGGGAGAAAGTTTTTGCCTACGGAAGAAGTTGAAAGAGCCATGTATCACAGTACCAGAGATATATTAAAAAACTACGGTTATGAAAGGTATGAGATAAGCAATTATGCAAAACCGGGTTATGAGAGTAAGCATAACATAGGGTATTGGACCGGTGAAGAGTATCTGGGCTTTGGAATAGGTGCAAGCAGCTATGTCTACGGAAGAAGATTCCATGTGGAAAGAGATATTAAAAAATATCTTGCCATAGATATGAAGAGAGATATCATGCCCTTATATCAAAATATACATGAACTTAGCACCAAGGAGAAAATGGAGGAATTCATGTTCCTAGGTCTCAGACTATCCAAGGGAGTTCTTGTTACGGACTTTTATGACAGATTCGGTATAGAACTTATAGATGTATTTGAAAAGGTTATACAAAAAAATATCTCATTTGGGCTCCTTAAGTACGAAAATCTTTATTTGAAGCTTACCGATAAGGGCTTGGATCTGAGCAATAGGGTAATGGGTGACTTTTTATTATGATAAGATATTTGAGAAAAGAGGAAGCCGGTAAGAGCAGAGAACTTTACTGCGAGGCATTCCCTGAGGACAGTAAAAGTTTTATAGATTATTATTATACGGAAAAGGTCAAGAAAAACCGTATACTGGTAGATGAAGAAGACGGTAAAATAAAGGCTATGCTTCATCAGAATCCTTATAATATGAGTTTCAATGCGAGTACATACGAAATAGATTATATAGTGGCGGTTGCTACCGGAAAAGAATACAGAAGACAGGGGCTTATGAGGAATTTACTGTATAAGAGCCTTAACAGCATGTATAGCGAGAATAAGCCCTTTACTTTTTTGTTACCTGCCGATAAAGCCTACTACGAGCCTTTTGATTTTAACTTTATATCAGACTTTTACGAAGCTGAGCCGGATAAGAACAAAAATGTTGTAAGCAGGCTCTATGATGATAGATACAGAACTAAACTTACAGACTTCATGATAGATTATTTTAAAAAATACTATCAGCTTTACTGTATAAGAGATGAAGCCTATATTGAGTGGCTTATAAAAGAGCTTAAGAGTGAGGACGGTTTTATAGAACTTTTGTGTGATAATGATAAAATAGTGGGATATAAGCTTATCTGGGGACTTGAAAAGAAAGAGTTAAGAGCTTTCGTACTGGAGAAAAGTTACACAAAAGCCAGTATCAGAAAAAAAGAAGCTTATATGGCAAGGATAGTCGATCTTAGAGAGTTTTTGAAAAATATACCCATTAAAAGATCACGAAAAGAAAAAGAACTTGTTTTGTATATAAGGGTAAAAGATCAGATCATAAAAGAGAATAACGCATGTTTTAGGTGGACGCTCACTAAAGACGGTTCAAGTATAGAATATTTGACAAAAGAAGAAGAGTCTTTACATAAGCTTACAGAGCTTGATATAAAAGCTTTAAGCGGTTATTTATTCGGATATGGGGATATGTATGATGCCGAGCTTGGAGAGTATGTGGAAAGAGTCGGTGCCGTATATATAGACGAGGTAGTGTAACATCAATCTTTGAGCGGGCTTTTTGATCGGATAAAAAGATATTATAAATACAAAAAAAT
>ERZ773233.2420-NODE-2420-length-10341-cov-35.224480_pt1 | contig 10341 bp, 7 predicted proteins | sample MGYA00580991_ERZ773233 | MGnify/ENA primary metagenome ERZ773233 (study PRJEB29015, sample SAMEA2738178) | human oral metagenome | biome: human oral; feature: human-associated habitat; material: saliva | place: China | collected 2161 ...
ATCCGCACGGTCACCCGCACCGTCACGGACCCGCCGCGTCGCGCCCCGCGCACCCGCCTGTTCCGCACGCTCAGCAAGTACCGCGGCGAGAAGAACCTAGCGGCGTGGGAGGAGCGCTCCTCCACGCCCATGTTCGTGGCGTCCGTGCTGTACCTGCTCGCGTTCGCCGCACCCATCATGAGCACGCGCATCCAGGAACCGTACGACGGGTACCTCAACATCATTCAGATGATTCTGTGGGGCCTATTCGCCGCCGACTACTGCATTCGCCTGTACCTGGCGCCGCGGCGACTCTACTTCATCACGCACAACCTGATGAACCTGGCGATTGTGCTGCTGCCGGCGTGGCGTATCGTTAGCTTCCTCGCCATGATTCACCTGACCACCAACCGCCAGTACAAGAGGCTCTCAGAGCTGGCGGTGAAACTCTTCGGATACACCGCGATCTTCATCATCATGTTCGCCCTGGCAATCTATTCGGTGGAGTCCTCCGAGCCGGGCGCGATGATTCGTGACCTGCCCACCGCCTACTGGTGGACGTTCACGACCCTCGCCACGGTCGGTTACGGCGACGTCTACCCGGTCACCGGCATCGGCAGGGTTATCGCCGTGGTCGTCATGCTGTACGGCGTGGGTATGGTCGCGGTTGCGACCGGTGCGCTCGCCAGCTGGATTATCGAAAAAATCGGTGGCAGGGAGGAGCAGGAGTACCCCGCAACCAAGGCTGACGTGGACGATCTTCGCCAGGAAATTTCTGAGCTGCGTGCCCTGCTGGCTCGTGAGTATGCGCGCCGTGAGGCCCACGACTACACCCTTCGTGAGGTTGTGGATGAAGACGGCGTACACCCGATTCCTTCGGAGGCGGAGGCGGCACGTCGCGCTGGTTTCGGCGCCGCCGGTTTTACTGCGCCTGGTGCTGCTGAGCCCGCCTCGGCTGCTGCTCAGAAAGCTTCCGCAGAGGCTACCTCGAATACTGCTCCGAACACCGCGCCGAGTGCCGTGCAGGCTGGTGAACCCGCCGATTCCTCGACCTCTCATGATGTTGTGGTGCGTGAGCAGGAGCCGATCGCCCTGCTGGAGGAGACTCGCCAGACGTTCACGATTATTCGTGAGAAGTTCGCGTTGCGCTCTCGCAAATAGTTGTTGAGTTCTGCTGTTGTCTGCAACGAAATTGTGGGTTTGCCGGTGGCGCGGCAGAAATACTGGGGCAGAAATCCATAAAATTTCGCCAGATATTATGTTGTGGCTTGTCAAGGCAAAATTAGCCCGCTCAGAGTGCAAATTGGTGCTCTTGCCTGTGAATAACCCCTCAATTTAAGGTCTAATGTGACCAAACTATCTTTTAAAAATGACCGTCACTAGTGAAACTCCTAGCCAGAGCCTATAAACTATCTACCGTGCCAACTATCGAGCACCCTGTAGCCAATGCGCTACGGGGTGTCGTCGTATGCCCACCTCACTCACGGCAGGCACCACTCAACTCACAAACTCACTCAAACACACACACTCTGTTAGGACACTTTCGTGGCACCTAAGTCCACCCTGGGCGCGCTCGCTCTACTCGTCAGCGCGCTCTCCCTCACCGCGTGCGCATCCGCACCGACCAATGCTTTTGGCGCCCCTGACGCGCAGAACAGCCCCTCCGCATCCGCTGTTGTTGACCAGGCTGCTTTTGAGACGGTCGAACCTAGCGCCGTCTCCGCCCCCGGCGACGACAGCACCGGAATTAAGGCGGCGGCTGGCGTCTCGCAGGACCCGTCGATTCGCCCGACCGCAACCCAGCCCACCGAAACCCCCGCACCGGATAACACGAGCAACCAGGAACCTGTCGTCTCCACTGTGGCGCCCATGCCTTCCTCGGCAGCCGTTGCGCGTTCGCAGAAAATCATGGACGGCACCTGGGTTCAGCAGGGCGCTGCTGACCTTGAGAACTACATGGATGCCGTCATTCACGACGGTGTTATCGAGGTGACTTACCACCTGAACCACGAAGAGCTGGCGACCCCCTTCTGGGTTGGTACTTTCGAGGTGAAAGATGGCAACTTCAGCTACGTTTCGCACGTGGATCGTGCGAAGCTGGCCCGCGCACCCTACGCCTCCGACAAGGAAGCCAAGGAATTCACCATGGAGAACGGTGTGCTGAGCTTCCCCATGACCTTTGAGGGCGCAACCCGCATCATTCACCTGGAAAAGCAGCATAGCTAAGCGCATCGCCGGGGGAGTCATCTCATATCTGGCACGCATGACGGACGGGTCGTTCCCGTTGCCGCGTGCGGGCTATAGAATGGGACTATGAGCGAGAACACGACCCCCGAGCATGGCACCGCAGCCTCGGTGCAGGATTCCTTCGAGCTGCCCAGCGCGCCGGACCAGTTCCAGCGCCTGTGGACCCCGCACCGCACCGCCTACGTGAGCGGTGGCCAGAAGGATTACACCGAGAAGACCTGCCCCTTCTGCACTGCACCCAGCCGCAGTGACGAGGAGTCGCTGATTGTGCACCGCGGCGAGCATGCCTTCGTGATTCTCAACCTCTACCCGTACAACCCCGGTCACCTGCTCATCTGCCCGTACCGCCACATCCCGTTCTACGATGATGCGACCGAGGCGGAAACCATTGAGATTGCGCAGCTGACCCAGCTCGCCATGAAGGTTCTGCGTGAGGTGTCGCATAATGACGGCTTCAACATTGGCATGAATCAGGGCAAGGTGGGCGGCGCGGGCATTGCTGATCACCTGCACCAGCACATTCTGCCGCGCTGGAGTGGGGATACGAATTTCCTGCCGATTATCGCTCACACCAAGACCATGTCACGCACGCTGGATGATATGCGTGTGGCTATTGCGGAGGGGTTTGCTCGCCTCAGCTAGACAGGCTGGCTAAATATCCCGGACTAGATAGCCCGGCGACCCGGTTGGCAGGCTTGGTGAGCTTGAAAATCTGCACTCACTACTTCAATTTGCCAACCAGTGCAGAAAAAACTTACTTCATAAATGCGTAGATTAGGCGGTCGACGCGTATTTGAATGATGTTATGCCCCTTGGATATGGCAAAGTTTTAACTGCAGCAACGCTGCGGGGAAGCTTCCAGCTTCCATGAACACCGCACAGCTCACCGAAAAATAGCGGTCACCGATCGCTTTCGGGCTTAGCAGGGTAAGCACCCTGCATCAACCACAGAGGTCAGCGCCTCAACTGAGAACCCACCCCGCCGTGCGTGAACGCGCGGCAACACTGCGAGGGGTGCGGATCAGCGTGAAGGCTGCTGGCCTCTTTTTGCGCCCTGAGGATGCGCCCCGGGAATGAGCGCCGGGAATGAGCGGAGCGTCTGGGGTAGTCCCGCCAGCTGCGCCGTGAACCCGCCAGAGCCGTTAGATGTGCCAGCACTAGATGCGCCAGACCCGCTAGAGTGGAATGCTATGGACTACCCCAACCTGCTTGAGACTGCTTTCGACGAGTTTAGTGCCGCGCCTGCTGTAGCTACTGCGCCTGCCGCCGGTAATGATGCCGGTGCAGCCGGTGATTCTGCAGGCGCGCCGCAGCTACTCATCTGGAGGCAAATCCGCTGGTCCAATCGCCGCCCGCTCATTGAGGTGGAACCGGTCGTGCCTGTAACTGGTGGAGCCATTGGCGGGGTCGCAGAAAGAGCTAATAGTCGGGCATCTCAAGCGGCGGGGGAGAGCGCCCCTATCCAGGAAAGTAGCTCCGCGCAGCTTGGCGTTCCGAGCGGGGTGCGCATCCAGATTCCGTTGACTCCCGGCGCCTACCTGGGGTTGCGTATTCCGCGCGATAGCGAGGGTGAACTCTACCGCTACTGTGCCGGCTACACCACCGGCGTAAGCGGTGACGCCGCCCCCGACACCGCCCCCAAATCCGGGGGAGTCTCCGCCGGAATCCGCCGCGTACCCTGCCCCGAGGGCACTCGCATCCAGCGTGGCCAGCAGTGCCCGCGCTGTACCGCCCGCGACGAATTCACCGCCCTGCACAGCGCGCACCTGTACCCCGGAACGCTCACCGAATCCATGTGCGCCTACGCCATGCTGGAGCATCGCCTCTACATCGCGACGTTCCCGGACGGCACGCACAAGGTCGGCACGAGCTCCCTGCATTCGACCCCGCGCCGCCTGGATGAGCAGGCGGTCGCTACCGCCACCTACATTGCGCTCGCACCCGACGGCCTGGCCATTCGCCGTGCCGAGGATGCCGTGACCGCCCTCGCGAAGATTCCGCAGGTCAAGCAGGTGGCGAGCAAGTACCGCGCCTGGACGAACCCGCTGCCCGGCGCGCAGCTTCGCTCTGCCCATCAGGAGGCGGTTGCCCGCGCCCGCGAAGCGCTCGCCGAACTGGCGCGCACCGAGCCGCAGGTGCCGCTCACCGCCCTGGATGAGCCGTGGATTCCGTCGCTTGCCATGAACCGCCCGTATGCGGCTCTGCGGGCGCAATCGCCCGAACCGCTGGCACCCTGCGATTCTGGTCTGGGCGATTCCGGCACCGAGAGCGGGGCGGCTGGCTTCTTCTGCACGGGTGCGGCGGGTCAGTTTTTGAGCGCCCATACCGGCGATGCTGACGCGGCGTTCCTGGTGAATACTGCCGCCTGGCGGAACGTGCTGGTGGAGCCCGCGCAGGAGTTCACGCGGGTGAGGGTACAGGGCTCGCTGTTCTAGATACCCCAGCACCCCGCCCCTTCCGGCATGAGCGAACGAGTTCCGGCGGACCATTCAGCCGTTAGCGTGCGTGTACTAAAATGGTAAGCATGTCCAAACCCCTCATTCGTCTCCTCGGCCAGGGCGTACGCGCCGCGACTAAGCTTCGCGGCGGCGGCTCCGCCTTCCCCGGCCTTGTCATGGAAAAATTGCACCCCGACTTCGTCGCTGAAGAGCTCGCGAAGCTGCCCTACGGCGTGGTTGTTGTCTCCGGCACGAACGGTAAGACCACCACCACGAAGATGGCTGTGCAGCTGCTTGAAGCTCAGGGTCTGAAGGTTTTCACTAACCGCACCGGTTCGAACTTTGTGCGCGGTGTTGCCGCGGCACTGCTGGGCGAGATGACTCTCGGCGGCAAGCTTGACGCTGATATTGCTGTGCTTGAGCTGGACGAGGCGCACGCCGTGCACTTCGTCAAGGCCGTCAAGCCCGATTACGCTCTGCTGCTGAACGTTCTGCGTGACCAGCTGGACCGTTTCGGTGAGATTGACACGACCCGCCGCATGCTGGCGACCGTCGCCTCCGCAACGACCGGTACCGTGGTGCTCAACCGTGAGGATCCGCGCATCCGCTCCCTCGCTGAGAACGTGCAGCCGGGCGTGACCGTCAAGTACTACGGCCTGGATGAGTCCCTGCGCTCGTACTTCCCCTCGGATGATGAGATGCGCGGCGGCACCGTCGCGAAGGCAACCCTGCCCGATGCAGACGTCACCCTGACCGCGTTCTCCGGCACCTCCGCAACCTTCGACCTGGCGGGTGTGGAGCGAGTCGGCGAGATCAACCTCTACGGCATTTACAACATCTTCAACGCGGCTGGCGCTATGGCGCTGACCCGCGCCGTCATGGGCGAGAAGCTCAACGAAGATAAGCTCATTGCGGAGCTGGCGAAGATTACCCCCGCTTTCGGTCGTGGTGAGACCCTGAACGTGAACGGCCGCCCGCTGCAGCTGCTGCTGGTGAAGAACCCGAGCGGTTTCCGCCTGTCCCTGGCGAGCGCGAACGCTGATGACTACGACACCATGATTACGATTAACGACCAGTACGCTGACGGTCGTGACGTGTCCTGGCTGTGGGATGTTGACTTTGACAGCTTGAAGAAGACCGGTGTGCAGATGGTTTCGGGTGTGCGCGCCTGGGATATGGCGCTGCGCCTGGAGCATGACGGCGTGAAGGTTGACGAGGTCAACGAGAACCTCGCCGATGCGCTCAAGGGCTTCATCGCCTCCAGCGGTAACGCGCCCATGCGTATTTTCTGCACTTACACCGCAATGCTGGCTCTGCGTGAAGAGCTCGCAAAGATTACTGACGTTGAGAGGGTCTCCTAATGACGGCAACTCACACTTTTGAGGGCACCCCCGCGGCAGGCCCGAATAACGGTAAGACTCTGCGTATTCTGCAGCTGTACCCGCTCGACATGAACATTTACGGCGACTGGGGCAACACCCTGGCGTTGGCTCGTCGCGCGCAGGCACACGGCTTTGATGTGCAGATTCTGGACCACAACCCCGGTCAGCCCTTCCCGGAGGATGTTGACATTATTCTGGGCGGCGGTGGCCAGGATTCCGGTCAGTCCGTGATTCAGGACGACCTGCACGCGAACGGTGACAAGCTGCGTGCGCTGGCTGAGGCTGGCGTGCCGATGCTCGTCATTTGTGGCCTGTACCAGCTGTTCGGCAAGGAGTTCCGCACCCGTGAGGGTGAGGTGCTGAAGGGTATCAGCATTTTTGATGCGCACACGGTCGGCGGCGATGACCGCCTGATTGGCAACATTGTTGAGGAGTCTGAGGAGTTCGGCACTGTGATTGGTTTTGAGAACCACTCGGGCCTGACTTACCTGGGTTCTGGCTGCACCCCGCTGGCTACCGTCACCAAGGGCGAGGGCAACAATGTGACTGATGCGTACGAGGGTGCGCGCGTGCACAACGTGATTGGCACCTACCTGCACGGTTCGCTGCTGCCGAAGAACCCGAAGATTTCGGACTACCTGATTGAGCAGGCGGCTAAGCGTAAGTTTGGCGAGTTCACGCCGAACACGATTGACGACTCGCTGGTGGAGAAGGCGCGCGCTTCGGCTGCGTCTCGCCCCCGCTAGCATCCTTCCGGGTGGTGGCGTGCACTTTCTGAGGTGGTGTGCGCCTCCGCTACGGTATAGTTATGTGAGTACAGTACGGTGCGTGGGACGTTTCGCCGTGTCCGCACAGAGGTTTTGACTAAGGGAGATACGAATGTCCGGTCACTCTAAATGGGCGACTACTAAGCACAAGAAGGCTGCTATCGACGCTAAGCGCGCGAAGGCTTTCGCGAAGTTCATTAAGGCAATTGAAGTTGCAGCACGTATGGGTGGCGCTGATATTGCTGGTAACCCCGCTCTTGACCTGGCTGTGTCGAAGGCGAAGAAGAACTCCGTTCCTAACGACAACATTGACCGCGCAATCAAGCGTGGCGCTGGCCTGACCGGTGAGACCATTGACTACACCGAAATCATGTACGAAGCACGCGGCCCGCAGGGTACCGCTCTGTACATTGAGTGTCTGACCGATAACCGTAACCGTGCAGCGTCTGAGGTTCGCCTGGCTGTGACCCGTAACGGCGGTACCATGGCTGACCAGGGTTCGGTTGCGTTCCTGTTCGAGCGTAAGGGCGTTGCTGAGGTCACCAAGACTGACGGTCTGACCGAGGACGACGTTCTGATGGCTGTCCTGGATGCAGGCGCCGAAGAAGTTCTGGACGAGGGCGACGTGTTCACCGTTGTTTCCGCAGCGACCGACCTGCCCGAGATTCGTAAGGCACTGGACGAGGCTGGCCTGGAGTACAACAACGACGACCCGGTCTTCCGCCCGACCATGCAGGTTGACCTGGACGCTGAGGGTGCTAAGAAGTTCATGAAGCTGGCAGACGCTATTGAAGAGCTCGACGACGTTCAGAACGTCTACTCGAACGCTAACGTTTCTGCCGAGGTTATGGCAGAGCTGGAAGCTGAGTAATCACTCGGATTCTGGTATCTGATGTTTGAAGAAGCCGCTCCTTTAACCGAGCCGCCGTAGGGTGGCTGGTTGGGGGAGTGGCTTCTTAGCGTCTTGGGGATGCGCTGGGTACTTTTCGCGGGGCGCACGGTGACTGTTTACGCGGTGACCGCGCTTATGATGGCCGTTCTCGTGGTGACCGTGCTCGTAGCACGCCCCGGTGCCGGGTGCTAGGATTCTGAAGGGCTAGAATCTAGAGATTCTATAGGGAGTTTGTCGAAAGGGGAGATGATGGCCGCCGCTCAACCTGCCGCACGCGATAGCATGCGTGAGAACCGTACCGCCGCCGCCGTGGAGCGTGTGCCGGGTGCGACCCGCATCATGGGTGTTGACCCGGGTCTGACCCGCTGCGGCTTCTCCATGCTCGATATGACCGCCGACCGTAAGGCGCACTTCGTGAACGTGGGTGTTGCCGGCACGATCCCGGCGGAGTCCCTGGACCAGCGTATTCTCTGGATTTTCAACGCCGCCTCCCACTGGCTCGACACCTACAAGCCGGATGCCCTGGCGATTGAGCGTATCTTCGCGCAGGAGCAGGTGAACACGGTGATTGGTACGGCGCACGCTTCGGGTGCGGTGATTTCTGCGGCAGCGATGCGCGGCGTGCCGGTGTTCTTCCACACCCCTTCGGAGGTGAAGGCGGCGGTGACCGGTAGCGGCCGCGCCGATAAAGCGTCGGTGGGTCGCATGGTGACCCGCATTTTGGGGCTGGATTCTATGCCGAAACCCGCCGATGCTGCCGACGCCCTGGCTATTGCGATCTGTCACGGTTGGCGTGGCGGCGGCATCGGTTCGGGTATCAATATGTCCGCTCAGACGCAGACTCACCAGGGTTCACGCCCGGCACAGGCTCGCCGTGGTGGGTCGTTGACTCCGGCGCAGCGTGCCTGGATGGAGGCGGAGGCGCGCGCTCGTCGCTAGAGGTGCCTGTGTGTGCCTTCGTAGGTCTTTGCGCCCCTCTTGCTGGCTTGCGTATATTCGCTAAGAAGTTCGAATATATGCTTGATTTCAGAAGAAATATTCTAATATACTTGTAGTGTCTCCCCGTCGAACTGGGGGAGTGCGTTCTGTGGGTGCCGGAGTGCCCGGTGCCCTCACACTGCCGCGAGCCTCAAACCGGGGGCGCGGTGTTGAAAGGTGGAGAGAAATGATTGCATCCCTGACCGGTCGTGTGGCTCAGGTGGGCCTTGATCATGCGGTGATTAATGTGAACGGTTTCGGCATGCTCGTGTACGCGACTGCGCGTACTCTCTCCAAGCTGCGCACCGGTGAGGAAGCTACCGTGCTGACCACCATGATTGTGCGTGAAGAGTCGATGACTCTCTACGGTTTTTCGGAGCCTGCCGAGCGTGAAGTGTTCGATATGATGCTTTCGGTTTCCGGTATTGGTCCGCGTATTGCGCTGGCGGTGTTGAGTGTTCACACTGCCGCTGAGGTGGAGCGCGCCGTGGCGACCGGTGACGATAAGGCGTTCACGAAGGTTCCCGGTATTGGTCCGAAGGGTGCCCGCCGTATTGTGCTGGAGCTTGCCGGCAAGCTGATTCTGAGCGATGGCCAGACCGATGAACTGCCGCTGAGCCAGGGCATTGTCTGGAAGCCGCAGGTGCTTGATGCTCTCACCTCCCTGGGCTGGAGCGAGAAGGACGCTTCCGCCGCTATTGACGCTTACGTGCAGCACAACCCTGCCGCAGAGACCGAGCCGGTGGGTGTGGCTCTGCGCGGTGTGCTCGCCTCCTTGGGTACTCAGAACACGGTGAGCCGCCACTAATCGGCGCGCCCTGTTCGATGTATCCCACTCAAACTTTGTGAAAGAAGAATTCTATGAGCCAGAATCCCTATGAGCCGCAGCCCGCGGCGTCCCTGGTTTCCGGCGGGTATTTTCCCGGTCAGGTGCCCGGCACTCAGGCGTCTTCAGCTCCCGCCCAGCGCCTCGTGGCAATGGAAGAAGAGCCTGAAGAGAAGATGATTGAGGCGGCACTGCGCCCTAAGTCCCTGGATGACTTTGTGGGTCAGCGCCGTGTGCGTCAGCAGCTGTCCCTGGTGCTGGAGGCTTCGAAGATGCGTGGCCGTAGCGCCGACCATGTGCTGCTGTCGGGTCCTCCCGGTCTGGGTAAGACCACTCTCGCAATGATTATTGCGGCAGAGATGGAGGCGCCGCTGCGCATCACCTCCGGTCCGGCGATTCAGCATTCGGGTGATTTGGCGGCGATTCTGTCTTCGCTGACTCCCGGTGAGGTTTTGTTCCTGGATGAGATTCACCGTATGAGCCGCCCGGCTGAGGAAATGCTCTACATGGCGATGGAAGATTTCCGTGTGGACATTGTGGTCGGTAAGGGTGCGGGTGCGACCTCCATTCCGTTGGAGCTGCCGCAGTTCACCCTGGTGGGTGCGACGACCCGTGCGGGTCTGCTGCCCGGGCCTCTGCGTGACCGCTTCGGTTTTACCGGTCACTTGGAGTTCTACTCGGTGGAGGAGCTTGAGCTGGTGCTTCGCCGTAGCGCGGGTCTGATGGACATGCAGATTACCTCCGAGGGATTCACCGAGATTGCCGGTCGTTCCCGAGGCACGCCGCGTATTGCGAACCGTCTGCTGCGCCGTGTGCGTGACTGGGCGCTGGT
>ERZ773233.2421-NODE-2421-length-10339-cov-4.673862_pt1 | contig 10339 bp, 6 predicted proteins | sample MGYA00580991_ERZ773233 | MGnify/ENA primary metagenome ERZ773233 (study PRJEB29015, sample SAMEA2738178) | human oral metagenome | biome: human oral; feature: human-associated habitat; material: saliva | place: China | collected 2161 ...
AGCAGGGTGCAAAGCTTACTGTAGCAAATCTGTAAAAATAAGAAAAAGCTGATTCTAGAGATAGAGTCAGTTTTTACTTAGTTATGAATATTGTCTTTTACTTTTTACCTATATTTATCATGAAAAAAATCCTAAAAATCTTCTTTTTCTCTTTGCTCGCTCTCATTATTCTTTACTTACTTCGGTTGAACTTCTTTAGAGTGAGAAATACTTATAATAACTATGTTGATCTTTTCTTTCCTTGTAGAGTCTGGGAAAATCAAGGAGAGGTAATGGATTGCGATATGAGAATGCGTGACTTTAGGACTTCTGGAGATTTGGTCAGTTTTTCAGCTCCTCAGGGTATTGCAACACTGTATATTCCCTTTAGCTGAGATAAGATTGAGATCTGATTCTCTACTGGACTTCAACTTCCTTTCTTTCGATGAGTATATGATGTCGCAGGGCTAAACGAAGTGAAACGAATCTGGGATACCGATATCAATGCTTTTTCAGAAGAGAGGCTAACTCAATCTTTGGAGAAAAAGATGAAAGAAAATTTCTTTGTTTCTGAGGTTTCTGGAGGCTATAAGCTTGTTATTGATAAGACTTTGCCACTCAATACAAGATGGAGTGAGTATCCTCGATTTGTTTGAGATAACTGGCTCAGTAATTGGGGAGAACTCAAGGGGATCTTCGTGTCCGTTTATACAAGCGAACCTCAGAAAAGTGTTGAGCTCAGAGTCAGGTAACAAAAGAAAAAAACATAAACTACAAACAATAAAAGAGAAGAAATCAGACTTCTCTTTTTTCTTAAGAGATAAAAGCAATTCTCCTTATCTAGGAAGCCTCAATTGCTTGCATTCTCGACACATATAATTATAGTGAATTTTGGATTCCTCTTTTATCTTTATATGCATTTACGATGAAAATAACTATCCAGGTATTTTTTCTCCTTTCAATCTTTATTTTTTCTGGTTGTTCGCTTAATGTGAATGAAATGAATGGAAATCAGACTTCTGAAACAGGTCTTGCAGTAGATGATCAAACTCCAGGATTCGCTCAGACTTGAGCGACTAAAAAAAGAGAACAGCATTTAGAGTCTCTTTCAGGTTATTTTTACGGAATAAATCCAAACTTAGGTATTAGTACAGGAAGACAAGAGTTTATAGATACTTCTCTAGTTTTGCAGGAAGTGCCTTTTGCTGAGACAGAAAAAAGTACCTATAAAAACTTATGAGCATTGAATACCAAGCAAATTATGAAAGTAAGCTGATTTGATAAACTTTTTAGTTGAAATATTACTCAAAAGAGAGCAGATTCAGAATCTACGTTTTTTTGTCAGAAGAAAAAATCTGATTTTATCAACTGAGTCTGATATCGAGAACCGTGTATGTGGGTAAGGTATTTTATTGATAAATTTTCATTTGTGTTTGTTGCTATAGGAGATAAGTACGTTGAGTTAAAGGTCCGCAATTGAAAACGAGAATTAGCACAGCCTTGAGAAAAAGCTACACTTGAATTTTCAAGGTATAAGCTTCCAGATGACGTTAGTTTTGAGGAGTTCGTTGCTACTTATAATCGACCTCAAGAAGGACTTTGTCTTCCTAATCGATCAGTAAGCCGCACTTTTGCTTACTGAGAAGATAATCCTGAATATGTAGTTTATCGTGGTGATGCGAATTCGTGATATTATTTTAATCAAAAAGATGAGAGGATTCTCTATACAGGGAAATGGTATCAATGGAGCAATAACTTCTGATATAAATTTAATCATTTACTAGCGAATAATAAAGCTCAAGCCTATATTCTCAATCCAGTCCTTGATCTGCCAAACTTGATGAGAACTTGTAATGGAATTGCTATAGGAGTAGTTTTTCATATTAACGGTGATCAGTATTTCTACATAGCTAAGGCCTTAGATAATGAGTCGCTTTTACTTTCTGCTGGTGATGGAGTGTCTAGTTTCTTTATTGATATTGAAGAGTAAATCAAAAAAAGAGAAGCATTCAGACTTCTCTTTTTCTATTAATACAAAACTGTCGTATCCCAAGGTCTCCAGCCTGCATACAGAAGCGGAGACTTTCCCTCTTGGATTACCTGATTGTCAAACAGGTTCGCTAAAAAAAGATATTTCTGCCTCAAAACCGAGCTTTCATTTGTCATCGTTTTAAAAAGCTGACGGTTATTGAGATAAAGATTGTGGCATTCAGCAAAATCCTCAAAGGGATTCGTCATTCAGTACCTACTGCAAAAGTCTTTTTCTTCCGAAGTTTCTTTTCTAATACTCTCGCTATCCCAAGAAAGGCGATAGTACTCGAGTGAACTATCATCTACCGAAAATTTTACCTTCCCAAATTCAGTATAATTCTGATCTTTATACTTGCTGAGTCCTCTTAGTGCTCAGAGGTCCACTACATGTCAAAACTCATGACTACTTACTCCCCAATATTCTTCAGGCGCTCCAAGAGAGGCAAGGTTAATTCTGATTCTTTCAGCTGTTGCTCCTCATCTTCTTTTCCCAGGTTCTCAGTTGATAATATAAGACTTTAGTGCAACGCTCACTGGCGTCCCTTTCATAAGATGTTTCTCTATAAATCAAATAATAGAGAGGTATTCACTCGTGTATCTCATCTTATCATCAAAGTTTACTCCTCACGTATAGATAACCTTCTTACAAAAAGTCTCTTGTCCATTGCATAAACGATCTAGAGGAGAAGAAATGAGTTCAATTGTGGGACTTGGATGTTCAGTGTTTTTTTCGTTTTGTTGTTCTTCTTTTAGGTAGTCGACTTGGATCACCGTAGTTGGAATATCGACTTTCTTCGCTGTTAAAATCAGCATTAAAAAAATAATTACGCTTGCTCAAAAGAGCTTTCGAAAATCGTATATCGTCAAATTAAGCCAGATTTTCTTTTCCATATCGCAAAATATCACTAAAAATAAGGTCTTGTTGTTTCCCCTTATTATTATATATGATTAGCTCGGAAATTGCAACTTTTTGAGCAAAAAGTTGAAGTAAAAAAGCATAGCCTCAGATAATGATCTTTGTTCCTTGTTGTTTTGCTTTAAAGAGATTCTTTCAGCTACCACCAGTGATATTTTCAACAAGCAGGAGAAAATCCTGATCCATCCCCTTTTTTATCAATGCTTCAAAAAGCTCTTTAGATTCCTCTTTTTTCACTGATAAGATAAAAATTGCCCCATTGGGAAATTGTATTTTGTCAAACGCCTCAATTGCTTTCAATACAGAGGCTGTTTTAGAGAGATGAAAAATCTGATTTTCTCCCTTTTGTTGTTCTTTATTTATTTTGGAATCTTCCCTCTCTGAGATCAAGCAAGGAAGTGTTGTATCAGTGTGTGAGAGAAAAAGTGCTTTTCTCTCTCTAAAAAGTTCTAAAAACTCATCCCAACTGCTAAACTTTACTTCTTCAGAATAAATAAAATAAAAAGCTGATCTATCATACATTTTCTTTTCTACTTGTAGATTGCCATCAAAGATTTTGATCATATGTTCAATCTGATTCCAAATACTTGAGAACTCTTGCTGAGTTATGATCTCTCTTAGTTGTGGTTCATAATCTGCAAATTTTTCTAATAGTTTATTTGTCTGGTAAAAGGCTACATTCCCCTTGATTGGTTCTAAGGTTAATTGTGTCGCTTCAGTATGAGTAAAAAATTTCTTGGTTTCTTGTCCTAAGATACCAATAAAAACGGTAAAAGACTGCTTAAATTCTATCAATTGAGTCAGTCTTTTTTCTTCTATTTCTCCATAGCTAGTGATAAGACGATATTTATACTCGAGCATTTCTAAATAATTGAGAGTATAGTTTAAATCATAGGGACGAGAAAGGTAGAGATTAAAACTCTTGTATCGCCATTCACTATCAAAGAAAAAAATCTGATATTCTTCATACTTCTCTTGCTGTTCCAGAATCGAGAAAAGACCTGCATGTGTTGCTAAAATAATTGGATAATCAACTTCTTGTCTCGTATCTTTGAGTGCAGTATAGATTTCATAGTCTTCTTTTGAGTTCAAGTCAAGCACTCCGAGTCCCTGTTCAAGATGAGAAAAATATTTTAAGAGAAAACTGATTTCAGCTCCTGTAAAAGAGCCTTTATTTGCAAATTTTTTGAGCGCAGAACGACTGAGTGTTTGTTCTTCTTTAACAAATCAAAGATTTTTGATGCCTAAATCATTAAGGAGATTTTTTGCAATATCCAGTTTTGATTTATTTGAAAAAGCAAAGATGCTGTGTTTGTGGCAAGCAAGGCTTGAAAGCAATTCCTTGAACGCAACATCTCATACTCCATATCTTTTGTAGTTATCATACTGTTCAAGATCAATGTTATAGCTTCCTGAAAGCATTTGTGTATGTGGTGGTGTGATTTTTTTTAGAGGAGGAAGATCGACTTCAGTTTGGCTTTTGCTCTCCTTGATATCAAAAATTTCCTTCAAAAAGCTCTCACTTTCTCATAAAAATACTCCCAAAACAGGATAAGCAGAAATCAGAATCCTGATTCTATCTATTAAATACAAAAATAGACTCGCAGAGAGTTTTGCGTCATAAAAAGCGTCGTGAAAATGCTCTTCTTCATCAATTTTGAGCTGAGCATTGAGTTTTTGATAAGACGGTTTTGACTTAAGCTGTTGGATGAGAACTTCCTGTGCATAGCTTGCAGGATAGTGAATCAAAGTCTGAGAGAGTTTGAAAGTATCAAGCGTTGTTTTTCGCTTTAGTCAGGGGAAGAATTTTTCTAGAAAGTGAAGATCAAAACTAATATTATGCCCTACAATAATCGTATCTTCTCAAAAAAATCATTGAATTTCCTCTATAATTTCCTCAGGACGGGGTGCGGATTCTAGTTGTTGGATTGAAAGCTTTGTTATAAATCAGACAATACTTTTGAGTTCAGTTGCTTTTTTCGCAGGGCGTAAGAGTGATTGGAACCCTCACAAAACCTTCCCATTTAGGTCAAACTCCATAATTCAAATCTGGATTGGCTCATCGGTTTGCAAGTCTAATCCTGTTGTTTCAAAATCTAGTGCAATATAGCGAAAGTTCCTTCCTTCCATCCATTAAAAAATAGCTAAATTAACGACTAAATCTACAGATTCTTTGGCTTTTTACAAGTTGATTTCTCGAATACAATATATCTTTTCCCAAAAATGGCAAGGGAAAGTCTTATCTTCTTCCTTCAAAAAATACAAAAATAAAAAAAACTGATTATACTTGATGGTGAGTATTTTATATCTCTGGTCGACACAGAATGTTTGATAAGCTCAAAAAACACTTCACTTTCAAAAAGGCAAAAAAACTACTGCTAAAGTCAGTTTTTATATTTTTTTGACTTTTTCTAATTTCTCCTAGTGCTGGGAATATTGCTAATGCTACAAATGATACTCAGAGTAGTATCCAGACAGAGAATCTAATTGAAATGAATACATTATTAGAGCTTATAGGGAATATCTCCTACATCATTGTTTGGCCTCTTGTCTCGCTCGCAGGAATTGCAATGGACAATCAGATGGTTTATGGTTCGTTTATGTATTTAGATGCTCCTCTCCGAAAACTTCGAAATCTAGTTAAGAACCTAGCAAATTTTGCACTAGGATTTATCTTTCTCGCATGAGTCTTAGGGTATGTATTATCTCCTTGAGGATTGTGAAAGGTAAAGGCATTCAAAAATGCCTTTAAAAATCCTACAGATTTAATAAAGAAAACATTGATCGCCGGAGTTCTTGTTCAGATGAGTTGGTTTATTATGATGGTTTTAGTTGATTTATCAACAATTCTTACATATTCAGTCTGAGCATTACCATCAAGTATTATTTCTCAGGTAGGAAGCGGTGCTTCTTCGAAGATACTTAGCACAAATATTATCCTGAATATGGGGGATGCACAGAAGAGATGATCTCAGGATCAAAATGAAACAATCATAGATTACTATACACTGGGCTGAGTCAATAATAATGGTGGTATGAATATCGCTCCTTGCCTAGTGGTAAAAAGAACCGATAAAGAGTCTTATATCGTGGGAAGGAAATATGATAAACTTATTTGATCAAATGGGAAGGAAATTTCAATGAATGATGGGTATTGTGCTTATTATTCTAGTCTTTTTTCGTATACTCCTTACAGTGTGGATTCTGAACCCCAGGGAAATAAGGGATCTACATATTCTAATCAGATGGACCTGATAAAAAATAAGCTACCAAGTATGGATTCAAAAGAGATACAAAAATTGAGAGAAGCAGGGATGATTATCAAACTATGGTCAGCTTCTCAAACAGGAATAGTAGAACAGAATGTGGAGATATGAAGTCTTAAGTTTGTCCCTCATACCGATAGAAAACTTCGTCCAGGTCCTCAAGAGGAATTATGGACTCCTAAAGTTTGACCGATTACTAATAAACAGGTACACTTTTGTTCGGCTCCTAAGAACTGTAGCTATCAGTATCAATTCCCTTATTCTGAATATGGATTAGATTCTAAACAAATTATTGAAAAAGCAAAGTCACGAACTGGACCATTTGTTACATTGTATAGTAGCTTGATGTCTTATTCCAATTCTGTTGATCTTACTAGTCATGGACTTGGTCAGAAGTTTTTAATGCAGGCTCTAAATGTTTGATTGGCAATTTTGCTTGTTTTACCACTGGCTGCATTAGTGGTTGTTCTATTGTGGAGAGTGATTGTGCTCTGGATTGTTATAGCAATATCACCATTTCTAGTGTTAAAAGAGGTATTCTGAGAGATGTTCGGAGATATTGGAGATAAAATGGACTTTTTCAACGTCGGAGAAATTTTAAAACTCCTTTTTGCTCCAGTATTAGTTGCTTTTGCAGTGGGAATTTCTTTAGTTTTTCTCTCAGCTTTAAAAGAGACGCTCCCAGCTAGTTGAATAGTAGAATCATGAGAGGATGTGAAGTATAGAGAAGCCTTCAAAAATGTAACATGAATGGGTCTTTCTCCTCTAGAATGAGGCTGACAAGAACTCGATCTTTTATGAATGATCAAGATCAAGGCAGAAATGGCACTCATCAATTTTTCTTGGCTAATCCTTATGATTTTCGGAATGGCTCTCACTTGGTTTCTCCTCTTTTGGGCGATAAAATCGACAAAACTTTGAAGTGAGATATGAGGAAAATTAAAAACATTTGGAGAATCAATTTTAGCAACTACCCCAATCATTCCGACTGCAAGTGGAGGAATCTGATTTGGTTCTCTAATAAATAAACCAGGCGAGATAATAAGTAATTATAATAACGAATTAGCAACACAAAGGAATAATCAACTCAAAGGATTGCTTGATCCGACTTCTGCAGAAGGAATTAAGAATGCTGCAGAAAATTATGCAGATGGAGAATCAGCTGAATTTGATTATGTTTCAAACGGTGTAGATAATAATATCAAAGAACTTGATGCTTATTATGACTCAGTAAGTAAGATTTCATGAAGATATAACGAAGATTCTCCGGAGGGAATCGCAGCGAAAGAAAAGTTGAAGGTTATCGGAAAAAAATATGAAGATTTAATAGATTCTGGAAAAACGTTCCAAGAAAAACTCTGAATTTTTAGCAGAGAAACGACAAAAAAATTCTTAAATAATAATACTATCCAGAATAAATATCTTAATCTTCTATGAGAAGCAAGTACGCTTCAAGATAAGCTCAGTGTTCTAGGAAGCGCTCCAGTCTGAAATCAACGAATAAATAAGGAACTAGTTCAAAAACAATATGAAGGATTGTATAATAGTGTGAATACTATTCAGGAAAAAATTAGTATATTAAATAGTAATGCAACACTAATGCCTGCAATAGATGAGGAGCTTGTTGCAGGATATTATACCTCTTTGATAAAAGAGCCAAAGATTACCGTAGATGAGGCATTAGCAATACTTAATAGTGAAAATGCAAAAAAAGTCAGACTCAAAAATCAGAAACTCTACACCTTACTTCCTAAGACTATTAGAGAATGAATTGTAGAGGATGAAAAGGATGGTAAGTTTTCTGGTAAATACAAGAAAAAAGGAGAGAATTCTCAAGATCAGTAACCCCCAGAACAACAACCTTAGGAACAGCAATAAAAAGTTATTTTAATATATCATAAAGATTTCTAAAATGAGAAAAAGCCAGATGAGATCTAGAAAATGGAAAATATGGAGTGGAATCGTCCTATGAATTCTGGTTTTTTGTATTCCCTTGGTTTTTGCTGATGGAGGTGTTTATTCTGCTTGTACTAAATGAACGACAAAGCTGATACATCAATTCTATGAGATATATGATAAACTCTCTCGAATTTGGGTTATCATGGTAAAGCTTGCTTGAAAATTGATGACGAATGGACTGATCTACTGAGAGGCTTTCAAACTTGATAGTTATCTCTGGAAAATTTGGCAGATGATAAGAAATCTGGTTAATTTTGCGATTGGTTTCTATTTCCTTTATTGTATTCTTCGCTATATTCTTTCTCCATCCAAAGATATTGTTCCTCAAAAGATTATCAAACAATCCTTAATCGGTGGAGTTCTGATTCAGATGAGTTGGTTTATTGTGATGATTCTAGTTGATCTCTCAACGATCTTGACGGCGACGGTTGCTTCATTACCTCAGCAGGTAGTCGCCCAGAGTCAAAATCTCCAAACGACATTAAAGGTTATTAATCAAAATAACTTGTTTGCAGGATTGAGTGGAAAGGTCATGGTTTGCGATCTTTGAGAGAATAACTTTCGGAAAAACTGTAAAAAGGTAGATAGAGACGCTTCTTCTGGAACTGGAGTTGATGATCAGATGCTCTTTGATATGATGTGACCAAAATCGGATGATCTGAGTGGGCCACTGATGTGGCTAGGTTTTTCAGTCTTTCGTATTCAGAATGCTCTAGATGAAGACAATACGGAATATGAAGGAGTGTCGTGCGTAGATAAGGTCTTCAAAGAGGTTTTTCAGTTTGCTGTTTGGGGAGTGTGAGTATTATTGTTCAGTCTTTCTCTAATAGTATTGATGATTACATTAGTAGTTAGACTTGCATATCTCCGAATTGTGGTCGCACTAAGTCCTTTAGTAGTTTTTCTCCGATCATTTAAGGATTCTGCGGGATTTAAGTGATTGTCGAAATCTTTAGATATCCTGAGCCCTGAAAGAATATTTAAGATTATTTTTCATCCAGTATATTATTGTCTACTTATTAGTTTGATGTTTATTGTTATTTTAATACTACAATCATTTTTAAAAGTTCAGAATTCATCAAATTTTTCAAATGGAGAGGTAGGTAATGGGTTATATATCGAAACAACGGAAATAGATAGGGCTAATCAGAGGTATAACTCTACTATGAATATAGATGGCTTGATCTCTTTAGATCTTAAAGATGCAAAGATTACTATTCAGGATGTCCTTCTAATGATAATCTCTCTTGCATTAATGCGAATGCTTGTAAAGGCTGCTCTAACGCAAAAGACATGAATTGGTAAGCTTGATAAGCTCAATGAATCTATTGTCAATGTAGCACAAACTACACTGGAGTCAACTCCAATTATCCCGACTAGGACAGGAAGTTTGGCGATATGAGATATTTATTCCCCTGGTTCAAATAGAAGTGCTTTGTTCGATCAATTTGATCAGAAATATCAAAATTATTTTAATGAAAAGAGAGGGGAACAGAATAAGGAGCTAGAAACGCTCTTGTGAATAAAACAGGAAAAATACTGACTAGATGATATACAGCGTAGATCTCTCAAGCAAATATCTGAGGGAAAGACATTAAAAGATCTAAAAGAAAAGGTAGCAGAAATCAGAAAAACTGTACATCTTTGATTCCATGATATTGCAGATGAATACCTTTATCCTATGCTTGGAAGGATGTCCGATAGTAGCATTAGAGAGGCACTTAATGTAAATGTTGAGTGGTCGGGGAAAGATGCTAAGGCAATCAAAGAGAGTCTTCAGGGAGAATCTGGAAGAGCTAGATTTAAAGCTCTTTATGAATATGTTATGGATGATACAATAGATACAACCTTTGATAATTATAATAAGAAGTCGGATTCTGAAAAGAGACTACCTTTGAACATTTAAAAAGATAAAAAAATAAAATAAGGCAGGAATAAAAAAGAGGATTCTATGTCCTCTTTTTCTTAAAATTAAAAAATAAATAAAAAATCTGGCATAAAGAGCTGGAAAACAAAAAATAACTTTTTTTGTTCCTCTGTTTTTTTACTTATAAATTGAGAAAAGTCAGACTTTTTTCTTTTTCTAAAAATAAGTTCCAGAGCCAATGCTACAAATAAAACAACCATTTTTTCAAAAAAGTGATAAAATAAATAAAAAATCTCTTGATTTTGTATTTTATTTTCGTAT
>ERZ773233.2424-NODE-2424-length-10334-cov-4.578558_pt1 | contig 10334 bp, 8 predicted proteins | sample MGYA00580991_ERZ773233 | MGnify/ENA primary metagenome ERZ773233 (study PRJEB29015, sample SAMEA2738178) | human oral metagenome | biome: human oral; feature: human-associated habitat; material: saliva | place: China | collected 2161 ...
TTACTTCTCGTCATGCTGTAGACAATTATTTTAATCTCGCTAAGGAAATGCGTGTTACTATCCCAGAGGATATGAAGTATTTCTGTGTGATTGAAACGATTGCTCTTTATATCCAGAAGTATGTGCAGTATCGTAAGCGTAAGGTGTTCTTTGGAACTACTGGAAAGATTGATAGTTTGATTCCAACAATGCTGAAGCATAAAGGCGAGAAATACCTTGTTCCGCAAAGTTCTGTACATACAGATTCTATCTCGGAGTTGTTAGATGCTAACAAGCTAAAGCATAAGGAGTGTGTAATGTATCGTACGGTCAGCAACGGACTGACGGACGAAGAGGTGAAGAACTTCGATTATGACATGCTCATCTTCTTTAGTCCTACGGGTGTAAAGGCGTTGAAAGAGAATATACCAGACTTTAAGCAAGGTGATATAAAGGTAGCTGCTTTTGGTCCTGCAACGGCTAAGGAGGTTGAAACGCAGGGCTTGAAATTAGACTTACAAGCTCCTTCTAAGCAGCACACCTCTATGACTGGTGCGTTGAGAGACTACTTGGAGAAGCAAAAGATGAGTAAGTAATAGATGGTTCTTTTCTCATGTTTTGAATGGGAATAGAGCTAGAATCCGTAACTGAGTAGTATGGCAAAGCAAGGAGAAGGACTGAAGAAAGAGGAGCGGTTGTGCAGTAGAAAGCTCATCGATATGCTCTTTGGTACAGGTGGTAGCCATGCTATGACGTCTTTCCCATTGAAAGCTGTATACCGACTGACTGATGGAACGGAGACAAGGAATGTTGATACGCATATAGAGAATGTGTCCTCTATGGTGGATGTGCAGGTTTTAATCAGTGTTCCTAAGAAGCATTTCAAACGTGCCGTGAAGCGTAATCGAGTGAAGCGGCAGGTGCGTGAGGCTTATCGGAAGCATAAGCAGTTGCTCTTCCCACGTATGGTGGAGATGGCTGATAAGCAATTACTCATAGCTTTTATTTGGCTCTCTAATGAATTGACAAGCTCTGTTACTGTTGAAGAAAAGGTGGAGAACTTACTTCATCGAATAGGAGAACGTATCTAATGAAAGAACTTGAAGACGATAGAATACAGCAGGATAGGCAATACAAGAATCCTTTTAAGAAGGTTCTAAGCTTTCTGTCACGTGGCTTGTCATGGTTATTAATACTCCCAATATTGTTCTATCGCCAGTTTATCTCACCTTTCACGCCCCCGTCTTGTCGCTTTACCCCCACATGTTCAGAGTATGCCAGACAAGCAATAATGAAGCATGGTCCCTTCAAAGGACTTGCTCTTGCAATATGGAGAATACTGAGGTGTAATCCTTGGGGTGGCAGTGGATATGACCCTGTGCCGTAAGAAAGAATACTACTAAGGTACAATAACAGGGCTACCAATACGTAATAATTATAGAATATCAATATAGGATAAGGGATTTGAAGCATAGGTTGGTTTCCAATCACCCTATGTCTTTTACCCTTTTCATAAATAAAGAACATAGATGAAGAACTTTGTTGAAGAACTCCGTTGGCGTGGTATGCTGGCTCAAATAATGCCAGGTACAGAGGAATTACTCCAGAAAGAGATGGTTTCAGCATACTTAGGTACAGACCCAACAGCTGACTCATTGCATATTGGACACTTGTGTGGTATTATGATGCTACGCCATTTGCAGCGTTGTGGACATAAGCCTTATCTACTTGTAGGAGGTGCTACGGGCATGATTGGTGATCCGTCAGGTAAGAGCCAGGAACGTAATCTCCTCGATGCTGAAACACTATATCATAACCAAGAGTCAATCAAGAAGCAGGTTAGTAAGTTCCTAGACTTTGATGGCAACGAAGCCAATAAGGCAGAGATGGTGAATAACTATGATTGGATGAAGGACTTCACCTTCTTGGACTTTGCTCGTGTAGTGGGTAAGCATATCACAGTCAACTATATGATGGCTAAAGACAGTGTTCAGAAGCGTCTCAATGGTGAGGCTCGCGATGGATTAAGCTTTACAGAGTTTACTTATCAGCTCTTGCAGGGTTACGATTTCTTATATCAATATGAGAACTTCGGTGTTAAGTTGCAGCTTGGTGGTAATGACCAATGGGGTAATATGACCACTGGTACCGAGCTTATTCGTCGTACTCTTGGTAGCGAGGCTGAGGCTTATTGCCTTACTTGTCCACTAATTACTAAGGCTGACGGAAAGAAGTTTGGTAAGACAGAGAGTGGTAACATCTGGCTTGATCGAAACCGCACAACACCATACGCATTCTATCAGTTCTGGTTGAATGTGAGCGATGATGATGCCGAGAAGTACATTAAGATCTTCACATCACTTGAGAAAGATGTTATAGATGGGCTTATCGAAGAGCATCGTCAAGACCCTGGTCGCCGCACATTGCAGTGTCGCTTAGCTGAAGAAGTTACTCGTATGGTTCACTCTCAAGAGGATCTTGACATGGCAATCGCTGCTTCTAATATCTTATTCGGTAAGAGTACGAAGGAGAATCTATTGCAGTTAGATGAGCAGACCTTCGCTGATGTCTTTAAGGATGTACCACACTATGAGGTGTCAAAGGACGTTCTGGGGCAGCCAGCAGTTGATGTATTCAACCAGGAAGGCATGCAGATCTTTCCTAGTAAGAGTGAGATGCGCAAGCTCGTGAAGGGCGGTGGTGTATCCTTGAATAAGGAGAAGCTCGCAGCTTTCGATCAGCCTGTAACAGCCGAAGATCTCATCGATGGGAAATATCTTCTCGTCCAGAAAGGTAAGAAGAATTACTCTTTGATTATCGTAAAGTAAGTCATTCGACTTACTCCCAATACGACTATGGAAAGCCTTACCACATCTCATGTGATGTTGCAAGGCTTTCCCTTTATAAAAGGAAAGGGATAATAACGTTGTAGATAACGTTTCCTCTTATAAGTAAAGATTACTATTTTGATGTATCCAATCGAGTTTTAATATGCATAGAATGAAGAAGTTCCTCTTATTCCTACAGCTGATTGCAGTCATTGCATTGTCTTCTTGTACTGATGATCCATTACCAGATCCAAATACGAATGGTAATGCAAATGAAGTAGATAATACCATCATCGTTTATATGCCATGGTCGGGCGACCCTTATAGTTTGTATGATTACTTTAAGACGAACCTGCGTGACATGAAGCAAGCCATAGTTAATGAAGGTGGATTAGGCAATAAACGATTGGTTGTATTTATATCTGAAGCTCCAGAGAAGGGCGCATTGATCAATGTAAAGTATCAAAGTGGTCAATGCGTAGATGATACATTGGATGTATTTGATAACACGCAGCCCAACCAGCAACTGAACACGTCTCGATGGATAAGTAGTCTTCTCACCCGTGTGAAAGCATACGCACCAGCACGCAATTACTCCATGATTGTGGGTTGCCATGGTATGGGATGGATTCCTTCTTATGCAGGTACACGTACTAGTGTCTCGAATACTTTACAGAAAAGATGGCGTGATGTAGAATCAAAACCTTTAACCCGTTGGTTTGGTGGTGATACCTACAAGACAGATATTTCTATCTTAGATCGAGGTATTGCACAATCGGGCATAGGTAAAATGCAGTATATCCTCTTCGATGACTGCTATATGTCAACGATTGAGGTAGCCTACGAGTTGCGACATAGTGCGCATTATCTTATTGGTTGCCCAACGGAGATTATGGCGCATGGTATGCCTTATGAACAGCTGTGGAATGAGCTTACTAAGAGTAATCCAAACTATCAGAATGTAGTAGATGAGTTCTATAACTTCTATAGCAGCTACTCAAGTCCATACGGAACAATCAGTGTTATCGACTGCTCCCAAGCTGAAGGCATGGTGAATATCATGCGACAAATCAACCAGTCAAGTAATCTTGTCTTGGTACCACCCACTAGTATTCAGCAGATGGATGGATACAATCCCTCTATCTTCTTCGATATGGGAGATTATGTTGAGAAGAGGGCAGTTAACGAGCCTATCCTTCTATCTCAATTCCGCAATCAGCTCAATCTGCTTGTCCCTTACAAACGGCATACACCGTCCTATCTATCGGCAGTCGTCGATAGAAATGGTGTTATATATCCCATCACCACCTATTCTGGTATCACCATTTCCGACCCTTCTATGAACACGCAAGCCTCGAATGCTTTCGCTGTTTCACCCTATTATCGGGCAACGCATTAATGCTTTAAGGCATACTCATTAAACGCTCCTTCTCCGTTCGGAGGGGGAGTTATTCTTATTTAAATCCTTTTGAATTCTGTTCGTGCTCTTTGTCTAATACATTTCCGCATTATTTCTCCCTTGTTTCCTTTCTCATGCGTCTTATGTCTTTTTATGCACCTATTCAAATTGGATTCAAACCATGACACTTATTGTTTCAGGTTTTGAGACATAGAGTTTCAGGCTTGAAACACACAGTCTCAAGGCTCTGAAACACACAGTCTCAGGCTCTGAAACACACAGTCTCAGGCTCTGAAACACACAGTCTCAAATATCTGAAACACATAGTCTCAAACTCTGAAACACATAGTCTCAAATATCTGGAACACATAGTCTCAAGGCTTGAATTAGTTAGCTTACTCCCATAAAGTGGAATGTCTTGATGGATATTACACGTATGTAATAGCAACAAAAAGAGCCGCATTGTCAACCAGACAATACGACTCTTACTATATAAATAATCAGAGAGTTATAGCTTCACACTGAGACCGACATACCATGTTGCACCATAGACTGGGGCGTACATAAAGGCAGCGTCATCCGTGTGTTTCTCATCTTGGATATAGCTAAAGATGTTCTTAGCACCAGCATAGATGGTACACATTCCGAAGCGTTTTGAGGCGCGGCAGTTGAATAGCATGAACGTAGAAGTCTTCTTGATCTTAGAGTTCTGACCTGCGTCTTCGGAGTTATAGTCGATGTACATGCTACCTTGTAATGATCCTGTGAGAGAGAAAGTCCATGTGCCAGGAGTGTAGTCGATATCGAAGTCGCCTGTCATACCAGGGAAACGAGAGATGTAACGACTCTCTTTAGCGTATTTAAGACGCTGTGGGAACTCCTTTACTGACTCATCATTTGGGTCAGACCATTCGGCACGCTCGTGCTTAAACTTACCTTGATTGAATGTCCAGTTGACGCCTGCTGTGAGGTTACGAGCGATACTTGCCTTTGCACCAAGCTCTACTCCCTGTACGTAAGCATCATCTACATTCTCCCATTGATACGAGTATCCAAACTTCTTAACCTCATCGTCGGCAGGAGAGAATTGTATCTTATCCTTTAGGTTGGTGCGGAATAGATTTATACTGAACTGATACTGCTTGCTATAATAGTCTGCCGAAAGATTATAACTGATGGCACGTTCGCCTTTCAAGTTAGATGACTTCCATACACGTGGCGAACCACTGCATAGGTGGAGATCCTCTGAGAAGCCATAGGGAGCACGGAATCCTGTTCCAATATTCGCACGAAGGATGAGCGATGGGGTAACTTCATACTTCACAGCAATGCGTGGATTGATGGTTGTCTTGCTGAATTTCGTTGAAGGGAATGCGCTATCTGAAACTTTCACACTGGTAGAATATTCTTCACCAGAGCTGTGAGAGTCGAGGCGAATACCAGGAACAATGGTCAACTTAGGTGTTACGTTCCATTCATCCTGTACGAAGAAACCAACCTCGTTAGCGTGCTTTTTACCGATAGAAGTGTATGGTACGCCATAATAAGGACTTGTCTTTTCGTCTTCAGCAGAGATTACATACAAACCAGTCTCACGTAAGCGAGTGAAGTAAGCCTGCACTCCTGCAAGTAATGTGTGCTTATCTAAGATAGAAGTGAAGGTGAGCGAAGGAGTTACCGTGTGCTCCTTAGCAATGTAAGGGCGCATCATCTCTACAGGAGGCGTAGCTCCGTCCTCATCTGGATGTGCTGGATCTTTGTGCGAATCCATGTAGTCATGGAGGAAAGTATCATTCGTTGCATTGCGCTTGTGGTATACGTATGCGGTTGAAAGATTCAACTCTGAATGCGCACCCAGTGGTAGGTTATAAGTCAAATCAGCAGAGAGTCGATTCGTGCGGATGTCCTCTGTCTGATCAGTATAGGGGTTCAAATATTGATTATTGGTCATAACTCCACCGAATCGATGCTCGTCTATAGCCTTACCACGCAACACAAGCTTATCATTCTTTGCAAATGGCTGATAGAAGTAGAGGTTGAAACCAAGGTTATTCATAGTTTCGTTTACACGATCAGATACCCCATCCTTATGCTTCACCTCCTTACGAGTAAGTCCGTCTTGCGTCTCGTCAATAGCATCCATCTCCGCTCTCTGTGCAAAGACGCTGATACCAATGTTGTTGTAACGCATAGAACCAGAGCCTTTATAGCCCTTAAAGCCATAGTTACCGAATTGTATATCACCATTGATGGTAGGCTCGAAGGTTGGTTCCTTAGAGATGATGTTGATGGCACCAGCTACTGCACTACTTCCATACAAGGCAGAGCCTGCGCCCTTTACAACCTCAAGTCGGTCAATATCATTCGTTCCCATCTGCTGAAGACCATATACTCCTGCAAGTCCAGAGTATATTGGTTCACCATCAATAAGCACCTGTGTATGCTCTGCACCAAGCCCTTGCATACGTACCTCAGAGAAGTTACAGAACTGACATTGCTGTTCTACGCGGATTCCTGGTACACCTTCTAGAGCTTCATAGAGGTTTTGTGCGTTCTTCTTAGTGAGAGCTTGAGATGTAAGAACTTCTGTTCTGATAGGCACATCCTTAATAAAATGACTTGTGCGAGTACCTGTTACCACCACTTGACTAAGTTCCAATGGGTCTTTCTCAAGCTCGAAATAAACATCAGTACCTTTGTTCTCGGTCATTACAACCTCCTTCTCCTGGGATTGATAACCATCCAGTGTGGCGATGATAGTTTGTTTTCCGAGTGGTAAGTTACTTAGTTTGAAGTGTCCTGTACCATCACATTGAGTCTTAAGGTTTGTACCTTTCACTCTGATTGTGGCATGTGGAAGATGTTGTCCACCCTCTTTTGCCTTTACGTCACCGAATAACATGGCATCGGTTCCTTGTGCCATTGATGCGAGCGAGCACATCAAAGCAATCAAAAACATTAAGATTTTATTCATTATAGTATATGAGTTTGTAAATCTGCAACAAATTTAGTTGTTTATTGTTAACGACGCAATACCTATTTATAGGTATTCTTCTCTGTTGTTATCAACCATTACCTCCCTAATAGTTCCTAGATTCTTTTAGTCTCATTCGGTAGTGTGCTATAATAATAAGAGGTATGAGTAACAAAAGAGGTCATAACTTTAGTTTTTCTTGTCAATATAGGAACAAGTCTTGCAGGAACGGATATTTTCTCTTTACTTTGTAGTCAGAATATAATTAGTGAACCATTGAAAGCAATACTCACAATAACGGGTTCGGATAGTACGGGAGGCTCTGGTGTACAAGCTGACATCAGAACGATAGCCGCATTGGGTGGTTATGCCGTGTCTGCAGTCACGTCAATTACGGTGCAGAATACTGTGGGTATTCAGGCTTTCTATGATCTTCCTGCTGATATTGTAAAGGGTCAGATTGAAGCAATCATCAACGATATGCAACCTGATACGGTGAAGATTGGTATGATAAGAACGACCGATACGCTTGCTGTCATTGTAGAAGCTCTATCGAAATATAGACCTCATCACATTATTTATGACCCCATTGTGACGGCAAGCAATGGTGACCGACTGATGACAGATGACGTTATTATGCAGATTCGCCATCGCTTATTGCCTCTTTGTTCTATGGTCATACTGCGGGAAAGTGATGCCGAACGCATTTTTAATTGTACCTCATTACAGGATTCAGAAACGACAGCTTCGATAAGTGCTAATAAGCAAGGTGTACGCTCATTAGTGCTGGATGAAGTGTTACAGCATGGTCTTTCAAATAGTTTCTCATCAGCTCTTGCGGTTTATCTAAGCCAAGATGAAACGATGGAAGATGCTATAAAGCATGCAAAGGAATACATTCGAACACTCGTTGCACGCAAGAGCGACCTAAGTGGACGCAGTAGTCAGCTGTACAATGAGTTCTTAGAAGCAGTACAGAAGCACTATCGAACAAACCGTGATGTAGCCTTTTATGCAGACTGCCTAAACGTTTCGCCACGTTATCTCTCACAAGTGGCTCATCGCATATCAGGCAAGTCGCCGAAGAGTATCATCGATCACACGCTGGCAGAGGCATTGTCCTGTCAGTTGCGTACAACGCAATCAACTATCCAAGAAATAGCCTATGACTTTGGCTTTAGTTCGCAAGCTCAGTTCTCAAAGTTCTTTAAGAAGCAGATGGGACAGGCTCCGACAGAATGGAGAAAACATTAATATCAAATCAATATGACTAATAGACAAGAATTAAATCGTAATCTCGCTCAGATGTTAAAGGGCGGTGTTATCATGGATGTAACTACACCTGAACAGGCGCGAATAGCCGAAGCTGCGGGTGCTTGTGCAGTAATGGCTTTAGAGCGAATACCCGCTGACATTCGTGCAGCAGGTGGTGTTTCACGTATGAGTGACCCTAAGATGATCAAGGGTATTCAGCAAGCAGTTACTATTCCTGTGATGGCTAAGTGCCGCATTGGACACATTGCTGAAGCTCAGATCCTGCAAGCAATTGAGATTGATTATATCGATGAGAGTGAGGTGTTGTCACCTGCTGATAACATCTATCATATCGATAAGAACCAGTTTGATGTACCATTTGTCTGCGGTGCTCGTAACCTAGGAGAAGCATTGCGCCGAATCGCTGAAGGCGCTACAATGATTCGAACGAAAGGGGAGCCTGGAACGGGTGATGTGGTGCAAGCAGTGAGCCACATGAGATTGATGCAGAGCCAGATTCGTGAACTAGTAAGCAAGCGTGAGGATGAGTTGTATGAGGCTGCTAAGCAGTTGCAAGTGCCTTATGACTTGGTGGAATACGTGCATGAGCATGGCAAACTACCAGTGGTAAACTTCGCAGCTGGTGGTGTGGCAACACCTGCCGATGCCGCTTTGATGATGCAACTAGGTGCTGAAGGTGTATTCGTAGGGTCGGGTATCTTTAAGAGTGGAGACCCTGCTAAGCGTGCCGCAGCCATAGTGAAAGCCGTTACAAACTATAATGATCCGAAGGCTTTGGCAGCGTTGTCTGAAGACTTAGGTGAGGCTATGGTGGGTATCAACGAGCATGAGATAGAGGTGCTCATGGCTGAACGTGGACAATGAGAATAGCTGTTCTCGCTCTGCAAGGGGCGTTCCTTGAACATGAGATGATACTCCGCAGGCTAGGGGTAGACTGCTTTGAAGTGCGTCAAAAGCAGGATTGGCAGCAACAGAAAGATGCTTTAATTATCCCAGGAGGTGAGAGCACGACGCAAGGAAAGCTCTTGGACGAGTTAGGATTATTGTCGCCCATTCGTGAGGAGATCGAGCATGGGCTACCAGTCTTTGGCACTTGTGCGGGCTTGATACTCCTTTCTCGTGACGTGGAGGGTAATAGTGAAACTGCTCCTGCACCTCCTCGATTGGGTACAATGCAAATAACTACAGCGCGCAATGCCTATGGAAGGCAGCTAGGTAGCTTTAGAGTGGAGTCTACATTTGCGGGGATTGAAGGTCAGATACCGATGACCTTTATTCGAGCTCCTTATATAAAAGAAGCTACAGAGGCTGTGGAAGTATTGGCAAAGGTGGATGATAGGATTGTAGCCGCACGACAAGGTAACCAGCTGGTGACAGCTTTCCACCCTGAATTAGATGCAGATACACACGTGCATGAATACTTCTTGAACATGATTCGTAATAGATAAATAGCGTTTCTTAATATGATTAATAATGATGCTTCGAACCCACATATAAAGTGGGATTCGAAGCATTTTTGTCTTGTATAAATTGTCGTTTATAGTTTTAGCAGTATTTGCCACTTGATAAAGAGAGGCTTTCTTTCATAAGAAGAGAGCCTCTTCTCACGTCAAGAAAACGCTCTTTTTGAATGGAGAAGGGCGTTCCCTCTAATTGAAAGAGTAATAACATCTGTTTTAGATACTCGTTTGTATGATTGAGATATGCTTCTTACAAGACAGGATAAAGACTCAATCAGTATGGGTAAAAGTCTTTGTTTATGTGCCGCAACACTCCTAATTATAAGCGTATTAGTCTCTATTTCTTGGCTAGATGAGACTTAAGGACATAAAAAAAGGACTACCGCTGTAGTCCAACCTTTGTTAACCTTAAATCTAAT
>ERZ773233.2426-NODE-2426-length-10330-cov-5.334209_pt1 | contig 10330 bp, 10 predicted proteins | sample MGYA00580991_ERZ773233 | MGnify/ENA primary metagenome ERZ773233 (study PRJEB29015, sample SAMEA2738178) | human oral metagenome | biome: human oral; feature: human-associated habitat; material: saliva | place: China | collected 2161 ...
GGTTTCGTATTGATTCATACTACTTTTATATAAATTATTTATAGAAATATGCATCTCTATCTCGAAATGCGGTGCAAAATTACTACTTTTTTATGAACTAACCAAATGTTTTTATTACTTTTGCATTCTATGAAGGGATATATTAAATATTTAGGATTAATATCAGTAATAGCAGGTCTCATATTGTTTGCTATTCACATTTTATTAAATATTAAAGGGAATGCTCTCCTTTTTTCTGGATTAATATTAATAATAGTCGGAACTATATCTTATGTTCAGCTGGAAAAGCATTCATAGTTTTAAGCAAAATCATTATTTGCTTAACAGTAGAAAAATTATAATTACAAATAAAAAAAACGTAATTATGTTTTAATGAAAATGTAATTACATTTTTTTATTTTATAATTATATTTATTTTAATATTTCTACACTTCTAGTTTACTATATAAGTGTTAAATTACTTAACTTACCAAAGTTCTTGTTTTATAGTTTTTCTTCTAGTATAATAGAAGTTATGAATACACTAATTGTCTCTGAAAGTTCTGTTTATAACTTCAAAACAAACAATTTAGAAACATAGTCATTATTATTATTTTAGAAAAAGGGGATTTATTTTATGATAACACAAAGAAAATATTCATTACGTAAATTTAAGGTAGGTGTAGCATCTGTCCTTGTTGGTATCGGTGTTGCGACTACTGGAGCAGCTGTAGCACATGCTGCTGAAACACAACCTGCAGCTGCTGAAGCACAACCTGCCGGAGAAACTGGAACTACTAACGCATCTGGAACTACTGAAACTCCAAAATCAGAAGTTACAAGTCCAGAAATTAAACAAGCTGAAGCTGACGCAAAAAAAGCTGAAGAAAAAGTTACTGAAGCTCAAGCAAAAGTAGATACAACAACTACTGCAGCTAATGAAGCAAATACTAAATTAGAAGCTGAGAAAAAAGAAGCTGCTGATGCAGCAGCTGCAAAAACTAAAGCTGAAGAAGCTAAAAAAACTGCAGACGATGAATTAGCTGCTGCTAAAACAAAAGCTGCTGAAGCTGATGCTAAAGCCAAAGAAGAAGCTAAAAAAGAAGAAGACGCTAAGAAAGAAGAAGCTGATTCTAAAGATGCTTTATCAAAAGCTTTAGATCAATTAGAAAAAGATATCGATGCTGATGCTAAGATTACAAATAAAGAAGAAGCTAAAAAAGCATTAGGTAAAAAAGATATTTTAGCAGCTGTAGAATCTGGTGATTTAAAAGCTGGTGATGTTCTTGCTGAATTAGCAGATGATAATGAAAAAGCTGAAGCTAATAAAGAAACTGAGAAAAAATTAAGAAATAAAGACCAAGCTAATGAAGCTAACGTTGCAACAACTCCAGCTGAAGAAGCTAAAACTAAAGATCAATTACCAGCAGACATTAAGGCTGGAATTGACAAAGCTGAAAAAGCCGATGCTGCTCGTCCTGCATCTGAAAAATTACAAGACAAAGCTGATGACTTAGGTGAAAAAGTTGATGCGCTTAAAGAAGAAGCTGATGCATTAAAAGCTGAAGAAGATAAAAAAGCTGAAACTCTTAAAAAACAAGAAGATACATTAAAAGAAGCTAAGGAAGCTCTTAAATCTGCTAAAGATAATGGATTTGGTAAAGATATCACAGCACCACTAGAAAAAGCTGTAACTGCGATTGAAAAAGAGCGTGATGCTGCACAAAATGCATTTGATCAAGCTGCTTCGGATACTAAAGCTGTTGCTGATGAACTAAATAAACTTACTGATGAGTACAATAAAACTCTAGAAGAAGTGAAAGCCGCTAAAGAAGAAGAAGCTAAAAACCCACCTAAAAAAGAAGAACCAACACCTGAAGCTCCAAAAGAAAAAACAGAAGCTGAAAAAGCTGCTGACGCTAAAAAAGAAGCTGATGCAAAAGTTGCTGAATTAGAGAAAAAGGTTTCTGAAGAAGCTAAAAAAGTTGAAGAAGCTACAGCTAAAGCAGATAAAGAAGCTGCTGATGTAAAAGCTGCACAAACTAAAAAAGAAGAAGCTGATAAAGCTAAAGCTGATGCTGAAGATGAATTAGCTAAAGCTAAAGAAGAAGCTAAAAAAGCAAAAGCTAAAGTTGAAGAACTTAAAAAAGAAGAAAAAGATAACTTAGAAGCTCTTCAAGCTGCTTTAGAGCAACTTGAAAAAGACGCTGAAGCTGAAATTAACAAAAATGCTAAAATCACTGACAAAGCTAAAGCTATCGAAGAAGCTAAAGCTGCAATTGGTAAAGACGCTTTACTAAAAGCTATCGAAGATGGTGTCATCACAGCTACACAAGCTGCTAAAGAATTAGAAGATCAAAATGCGACTGCTGAAGCTAATAAAGATCAAGACCCTCAAGCTGACGAAATCGGTGCTACAAAACAAGAAGGTAAAGATCTATCTGAGCTTCCAGCTGCTGATAAAGAAAAATTAGACGCTGCTTACAACAAAGAAGCTTCTAAACCAATCGTTAAAAAACTTCAAGACATCGCTGATGATATCGCTGAAAAAATTGAAAAATTAACTAAAGTAGCTGATAAAGATAAAGCTGATGCTACTGAAAAAGCTAAAGCTGTAGAAGAAAAAAATACTGTATTAGAAAAACAAAAAGAAACTTTAGAAAAAGCTAAAACAGCACTTGAAACAGCTAAGAAAAATAAAGCTGAACAATCTATTCAAGATGGATTACAAGATGCTGTAACTAGATTAGAAGCTGCTGTTGCTTCTGCTAAAACTGCTGCTGATGAAGCTCAAGCTAAATTCGACGAAGTTAACGAAGTAGTGAAAGCTTACAAAGATGCAATCGATGAACTAACTGACGATTACAACGCAACTTTAGGTTATATCGAAAACTTAAAAGAAGTTCCTAAAGGTGAAGAACCAAAAGATTTCGCAGGTGGAGTAAATGATGGAGAAGCAACTACTGGTGATGCTAAACAACCTGACGAAGTTCCAACAGTTCCTAACGCTCCTGAGTTCAACGGTGGAGTAAACCCTGCAGATGCTCCAACAGCTGAAGAAAAACCAGAATTCAATGGTGGTGTTAACGATGAAGAAGCACCAACAACTGAAAATAAACCTGAGTTTAACGGTGGAGTAAATGATGAAGAAGCACCAACAACTGAAAATAAACCAGAGTTTAACGGTGGAGTAAATGATCCTGAAGCTCCAACAGCTGAAGAAAATCCAGAAGGTAAAGTACCAGCTGAACAACCTAAAACAGAAGTTCCAGATATTAAATCTGAAATTAAACGTCTTGAAAAAGAAGTTGAAAAACTTGAATCTGATGTGAAAGATGCAGAAAATGGTGCTGAAGACTATTTTGTAGAAGGATTGAAAGGTGAATTAGACAAAGCTAAAGCTGAATTAGAAGAACTTAAAGCTGCTTGGTTAGATTTAGTAACTGACAAACCTGAATATAAATTACCAGAATCAGCAAGACCAGCTAAACCGGAACCTGAAAAATATCCAACTCCAAATCAAGAACCAACACCTGGAACTCCTGCTCCAAAAGAAGAGCAAAAAGCTCCAAGTAATAACAAACCAGCAGGAATTAATCCAAGAACAACAGCAAATTCAGCTCAAGTTGCTACAGAAGAAAAACCAGCTGAAAAACCAGCTGTAGCTCAAGCAGTTGCTGAAGCTCCAAAAGCTCAAGCTCCAAAAGCTCAAGAAAGTAAACAAGCTGAATTACCAAATACAGGTGCAGCAGAATTAGGAGTGTTTACTCCAGCTGTATTATCAATCTTAGCAGGTCTAGGATTAGTAGCACCAAAAGGTAAAAAAGAAGACAAATAAAAATTGAATTCTTAAATAACAAAAGGATGATGGGCAGTGTCCATCATCCTTTTTGCGTTTCTATAATCCTTTTAAAACTTCTTCAATCGTTGCTTTATCTTTTACTTCATCGATAACATTTTTAATTTTTCCTTCTTGATCGACAAAAATCATTGTTGGAATCGAATGAATTTCTAAAGCTTTTTGGAAGCTTTTTTCTTTATCTGAGTAATAGTTGAATTCTAATCCTTTTTCTTTTAAGAAGGCTTGTGCTTTTTCAGGTGTATCTCCTTTAACCAGTAAGTTGACTAAAACAAATTCAACAGAGTCTTGATAGTCTTTTCTTAATTCATTTAGAATAGGAAGTTCTTGTTGGCAATCTGGACACCAGCTAGCCCAAGCAACATAGACTATTTTCTTTCCTTTAAAATCAGCAGGAGTTTTTTGTTGTGCGTCTGCTGTTTCAAATGCGAAGTTTGGCAAAGCTTCTCCAATTAAATCAGTGGTAGATTTTTCTTTTGCAGCAGTTGTTGTTGCTGAGGTCGTAGTCGTGTTATTTGTAGTGGATGTTGATTGACATCCGGCAGCTAGTACGAATAGACTTCCGAATAAAATAGAATGCGTTAAGAATTTTTTATAGTTTTTCATAAAATATCTCTCCTTTAAAACGATACGTTCATTGTATCACATTGGATGAAAGAAAAAAAGGAACCTTCAAAAGGAAGGCTCCGTCTATATTTTTATTATAATGCTTGAATGTTGAAAGTATATTTATGACCTTGAGTTAAGCTGTGATAGAATCCTTTTCCTTCATATAATTGGAATACTTGTACGCCAGCACGTTGTTCATCATCTGGATATACATTTTTAACAAATGGATTGCCTGCTAGGATTTCCTCTAATCCTTCTTTGCCCAATTCACGAACTTTTCCTTCGATGCGAATCACTTGAATTAAGTAATCATCGTGTGAAAATGCTGCAATTGCCACATTTGGATTTTCTTGTAATTGTTTGTAGAAATGAGTTTCTGGACTTGTCATAAAGAACACTCCATGTTCATTGGCAACTCCAATATGGATTGGACGAGAATGAGGTTTTCCTTCTTTATCCACTGTAGCAAAAATAGCTACTTCCATTTCCTCTAAAATACTTAGAATTTCTTTTGTATTCATACTAACACTCCTTTTTTAATAATTGTTTTATTTGTTTCTCAATTGATAAGGGAGAAGTAGTAGGGGCAAATCTTGCGATGACTTCTCCGGATGCGTCTACAAGGAATTTTGTAAAATTCCATTTAATCGAACTGCCTAAAAGTCCTTTTGTTTCTTCTTTCAATAGTTTGAATAATGGATGCGTTTCTGGACCGTTAACGAGTACTTTGCCAAACATTGGGAAAGTGACTTGGTAATTGACTTGGCAACTTGAAGCAGCCTCCTCAGCGCTTAATGGTTCTTGGTTTCCAAATTGATTACAGGGGAATCCAAGAACGCTAAATCCTTGTTCGTGGTATGTTTCATATAAGTTTTGTAATTGGGCAAACTGTGGAGCTAATCCACATCCGCTAGCAGTATTGACAATAAGTAATACTTGCCCTTTATAGGCTTCTAATGTACTTGTTCCATCTAATGTAGGAACTTCTATTTCATAAAGTGACATGACTGCCTCCTATATTAAATGATAATGTTTTAACCCTTGAATAATGCCACCTTTATCATGGTCTGCACTAACATAGTCTGCTTTTTCTTTTAACAATGGAATGGCATTTCCCATGGCAATTGAAAAATCAACTTCCTGGAACATTTCTAAATCATTAGCACCATCTCCAAAGGCGTATGTAGTGATAGACGGATGATTTAAGGTATATATTAGTGCTCGAATTCCTGTTGCTTTAGAATTTCCAGCGGTAATGACATCTAATGCATAAGGAAAATTTCGAATAAATCTTAATTCTGGAAATGCTTGTTGATAAACTTCATCATTATTGTCTCTTGAAAGTAAGAGTATCATATTCACCACTTGTTCTTTATAAAATGCTGGAACAACATCTGGAGTTGGTGTATGAATATAACGATAGGCTTCTTGTGCAAATGGGACTGTTTCAATTATTTTAAAGGCATCAATATTATAACATGTAATTCCATGTTCATTTTTTTTCGCAAATTGTAGTAATTTTTCAATCGTTTCTTTTGGGATTTCGTGATGAATCAATTGTTCACCTTTGAAAATGACTACTTGTCCATTCATAAAAACTCCAGAATGAATATTCGTAGAGCGAATGACTTCCGAAACTTCGATAGGAGATCTTCCTGTTGCTAGAAGTGGTTCATACCCATTTTCCTTTAATCGTTGAATCGCTTCTATGACTTCAAGGTCGACTTGGCCTTTTTTGTTTAAAAGAGTTCCATCCAAGTCAAAAAATACTAAACCTTTCATAAAAACCTCCTTTTCATATTACGTTCATTATATCACGAAAGTCGAAAGAATAGGGGATGGATGCTTAAAAAAATCGTGTTTATATAAAGAAATTAAGGGCAATTGGTAGTAATTACACTATATTTATGGTAGAATTGGAAAGAATATTAATAGAGGAGGAAGATCCTTTGTATCAAACAATTTTAACATTGATGATTATTATTAGTGTGTTACTAATTATTATTGTAGCTATGCAACCATCGAAAACAAATGCAGCAAATTCATTATCAGGCGGTGCTGAGCAATTATTTGGAAAAACAAAAGCACGTGGATTTGAAGCATTCTTAATTCGAGTAACTGTTGGATTAGGAGCAATCTTTATGATTTTAGCAGTAGCCTTAGCGTACATTTCATCAAAATAAAAATGATTAAGCACAATGTTGAAGGAGTATCTCTAAGACATTGTGTTTTTCTATTATGAAAAATATTCATTAAAGGTAGGAGTGAACAATTTGGAAGCAATTTGGTTAGAAGAAACAACAAATAAACGGGCGGTTATATTATTTCATGCGTATACTGGGAAACCAACAGATCTGAGAATGTTAGCTTCATTTTTGCATCGTCATGATTATGCGGTCTATGTTCCAGCTTTTAGTGGGCATGAACATTCAAACGCATGTGAAATTTTAAAAGAAACACCAGAAAAATGGTATGAAGATGCAAAACAAGCGGTACAATTTGTTCGAAGTCAAGGGTATTCAACGATTGCTGCACTAGGATTATCTATGGGAGGTATGATGGCAGCGGCTCTAGCAACCGATCAATTAGTGGAAATTGCAGGAACATTTTGTTCTCCTATTTCAAAAAGAAATGCGCAATTACCTGATTTGTTCAAGAGTTTTATGGCTTTTGCGACTCATTCGGGGATGTGTGAAGATGAAATGTTCACATTAGGGAAAAGAGCAAAACAACAATTATTAGATTTACATGATTTTTCAGCAAAAGTTGCAGAAAAATTAGAACAAGTGACAGGGCCTTTTTATATTGCACAAGGGGAATTAGATCGATTAGTTGATCCAGAAGTATCGATTGAGATGAAAGAAGCGTTAGTAAATGCAGCCGTTGATTTTCATTGGTTTGAACAATCAGGGCATGTCATTACAGTCGGAAAAGAAAAAGCAGAATTTCAAGAATCTGTATTAGAATTTTTAAACCAACAAGAATGGAGGTAAGAAATGAGAGAATCATTACGAACGATTTTGGTGTCCTTTTTTGAGGAATATGCACCAGAAAGTTTTTATGTAAAAGAAATTAGTGAACATTTTGGGATGAATCAATCTCAAGATTTTAAAATATTAGTCAAAGAATTAGCCGCTTTAGAAGAAGAAGGCATTTTAGAATTAAATCGTAACGGGAAATTTGGTTTGAATCCTTTAAATCAAACATTAAAAGGAACGTATCGTGCTAATGACAAAGGATTTGGATTTGTTACAGTAGTTGAAGGAGAACCAGATATTTTCATCCCTCGTGGAGATACAATGAGTGCGATGGATGGGGATGAAGTAGAACTAGTCATTACGGAATCAGCCGATAGTTATCGTCAACGATCTGCAACAGGGAAAATTGTCCAAATTATTCAACGCAATACAACTCAAGTGGTAGGGATTTATACTCGCTTTAGTTCAGAAACTGCAGAAGATACAGGATATTGTGGTGAAGTAGTTGTTAAAGATAAAAAATTAGCCGGTACTCGTTGCTTAATCCGTCCAAATGGATTGCATCCAGTAGATGGAACAGTTGTCATTGTAGAATTAACAAAATATACGAATGAAAAAAATCGTTCTTCATTAGAAGGAATTGTTGTCAAAGAAATTGGGTATAAAGATGCCGTTGGAATGGATATTTTAATGATTTTACAACAATTACATATTCCAACAGAATTTCCACAAGAAGTGATTGAACAAGCAAACCGTGTTCCTGAAGTAATTACAGATGAAGATCGACAAGGGCGTAAAGATTTACGTGAACAATTAACTGTTACAATTGACGGGGCAGATGCAAAAGACTTAGATGATGCTGTTGCACTAACAAAACGTAAAGATGGAACCTTTGAATTAACGGTTTCGATTGCGGATGTATCGTATTATGTGACAGAAAATTCAGCAATCGATAGGGAAGCATTTGAACGTGGAACTAGTGTGTATTTAACAGACCGTGTCGTTCCAATGTTGCCACAACGATTATCAAATGGAATTTGTTCATTACATCCACATGAAGAACGATTAACGATGTCTTGTCGCATGGAAATTGACCGAAGTGGAACAATCTATCAATATGAGATTTTCCCAAGTGTCATTCGTTCAGATATGCGATTAACATATAGTTTAGTCAATGAATTGTATGAGAAAAAAGAAGTTGAAATTCCAGAAGAAATTCAGCAAATGTTAAAAGATATGAAAGAATTACATCATATTTTAGAAAGACGAAGAAAAGAACGTGGAGCGATTGACTTTGAAACACATGAAGCAAAAATTATTGTGGATGAACAAGGTGCACCAATTGATATTCAAATTCGTGAACGTGGAGTCGCAGAACGATTAATTGAATCGTTTATGTTAGCAGCCAATGAAACAGTTGCGATGCATTATCAACGGAAAAATGTTCCGTTTATCTACCGTGTCCATGAACAACCACAACAAGAAAAAATGCAACGTTTCTTAGAATTTGTCACAGCATTTGGCATTAATATTAAAGGGACGAGCGATACCATTAGTCCGAAAAAACTGCAAAAAGCCTTAGATGAAGTCAAGGGGGAAACGTATGAAGCAGTTGTATCGACTATGATGCTACGTTCTATGAAACAAGCCAAATATGATATTACACCTTCTGGGCATTATGGATTAGCAGCAGAAGATTATACTCACTTTACTTCACCGATTCGTCGTTATCCAGACTTGATTGTACACCGTATGATTCGTCAATACGAAGGCAGTGGAAGTTTCTTATCGAAGCAACAAGAGGAATTAACTGCTTCTAAATTAGAAAGAATTGCAGATCAATCGAGTAAAATGGAACGTTTAGCAGTTCAAGCAGAACGTGAAGTAGATGCGATGAAAAAAGCTGAATTTATGGCTGATAAGATTGGACAAGAGTTTGAAGGAATTGTTAGTTCCGTTACTAAGTTTGGAATGTTTGTTGAATTGCCAAATACTGTTGAAGGTTTAGTGCACATTACACATATGAATCAAGATTACTTTAACTTTATTGAAAGTCATATGGTCTTAATTGGCGAAAGAACAGGAGTGACTTATCGAATCGGGGATCGTGTTAAAGTAAAATTAATAAAAGTTGATGTAGAAGCACATGAAATTGATTTTATTTTATCGGTAGACAATGCAGATTTGATTACTCAAAACAAACGTCCGTCTAAAGCAAAAGAAGTGTCTAAGAAAGCTGCGAAAAAAGAAAGCAGAAGTAAAAAATCGAAGAAGTCTTCTAAAAATAAAGGGAGACAACATTTTAAAGCGCAAGCAAATCAAAAGCGTAGAAAAAAACATTCGTAAGGAGAATTCGGATGCCAAAAGGAACAGATAATAAAGTTTTAGCACAAAATCGTAAGGCGAATCATGATTATACGATACTAGATACGATTGAAGCAGGTTTAGTGTTAACTGGAACGGAGATTAAATCGGTTCGTCAAGCTAGATTGAATTTGAAAGATGGTTATTGTAGTTTTAAAAATGGGGAAGCCTTTTTAGTAGGAGTTCACATTAGTCCGTTTGAGCAAGGGAATATTTTCAATCATGATCCGCTTCGTACGAGAAAATTGTTATTGCATAAGAAGCAAATTCAGATGCTTGAGCAAGAGGTAAGGCAAGCGGGAAATACGGTTGTTCCATTGAAGGTTTATATTAAAAATGGGGTTGCCAAGCTTTTGATTGGGATTGCTAAAGGTAAGAAAAACTATGATAAGCGTGAAGCGTTAAAACAAAAAGATATTAAACGAGATGTACAGAGAGAGTTAAAAAACTATAGGTAGACTACGAAAGACTTCCAAAATAGTAGCATAGGACGGCAGCAGCCTCGCAAAATGCGAGTCTCATGCCTAAATTTCGAGCCTTG
>ERZ773233.2431-NODE-2431-length-10309-cov-34.120051_pt1 | contig 10309 bp, 7 predicted proteins | sample MGYA00580991_ERZ773233 | MGnify/ENA primary metagenome ERZ773233 (study PRJEB29015, sample SAMEA2738178) | human oral metagenome | biome: human oral; feature: human-associated habitat; material: saliva | place: China | collected 2161 ...
AACCTTCTACTGTAGGGATTGCTTTTCCCATTATGATCACTCCTATCTATGGTGATTATATTACAATGATATATTTCTAGTACTATAAGAATCGAAAAGACTCTATATACTATTATAGCATATGGAGTCTTTTCTTATAATTATTTATTAATATTAATTTTCAATATGAAATATCAATCTACAATAGCCTGCACTAATTCTTTTGCTTGTTTTACACCGTCTGGAATACCGATGCCATCAAATGGCGTACCGATGAGGTGTAAATTTGGATAGTTTTCAGCTACATGTTCACGTACAGCCTTAATACCTGCACGATGCCCTACATTGTATTGTGGCATGCAGTGGATGAGGCGATTGATGCGTACCCATTCAGGCTTAGCAGCGAAACGCATGATGTGTTGAATTTCTTCCACTGCTAATTCTGAAAGTTCTTCATCACTATATTGTTCTACCACATCATTGCCTGGTTTACCAATAAAGACGCGCAATACAACTTTATCATCAGGCGTTGTTTGCGGCCATTTTTGATTTAGAATGGTACACGCTGTAAGCGGAGTATCCGTCTTACGAGTAATCAAAAGTCCAGAGCCCTTTAAATCCCCATCAAAGGTGCTTTTATCAAAGGCCATAATAGCAATAGCACAGCTTGATTGCTCCATAGACCGCAAGAAATCAAAACCCGGGTCATCCTTAAACCATTGCGTATATGTTGCAGGCGGTGTAGCGATAATCACATGATCCGCCATAGCAGGCGCTTTATCAAGAAGTATCTCTGTAGCTAAAGCTGAAGCTGTAGCTGAACCTGTAGCTAAATCTGTAGTTGAATTACTAGCTTCATCCCTATTATCAACATTAATAAAATCAGTTTTACTGAAATTAGCATTAGATTGACAGCCACAAGCATCGTTTCCAGACTTTACCACATCGATAGCATACATACCTTCAACATATCGAATATTAGAAACTAGTATCCCTGTATGTAAATGCACATTACTAGGCATAGCATCAACAATAGCGGTAATCACGCTTTCAAGACCACCTGTTAACTGGCGGAACATACCGGATTGAGCAGCAGTCCCCTTACGACTTGCCATATCTGCTTGAACCTTACTAGTTTGTCGATGTGGACTAGTATTTGTTGCTTGTCCAGAACTGTTTGAGCTATTATTCATAGATGCTGTTTGACTAGACTTTGCTTCATGGCTTTCAAATTGACGGTCTGTCATGATGCCTTTACCAGCCCGCGGCACATCGCCTTCTGCTACGGCACCTTTGGCAGCCTTAGAAACGCCCGCCTTTGAGTGTCCCATCTTCGCAGCCATCATCCCTTTTACCATGTTCCCATATTTTTGTTCTACTTGAATAAAATGAGGGAACGTAGATAATAAACTGATTTTATAGATATCACCACCATAAATACCAGCTAATAATGGTTCGATGAGCTTATCCATCATTTCTTGACCTAAATGGTATTGAAAGAAATGACCAATGGACACATCACCATTTTCATCGAGTGGATACGGCTTTTTGAAATAATCTAAGCCAGCACGCAATTTTCCAGACCAGGAAATGAGCGTTGCTTTCACAAAAGGCATCATTTCCGTAGGAATCCCCATGATAGAGCCCCCAGGGATTGGATGAATTGAGCCTTGATCATATACAAAGGCTTGCCCCGTCTCATTAGACACAAGGGTATCACCTAAACCTAAATCGTGTACCAGATCTGTCATCTCAGTTTTACGGCCCAAATAAGAATCTGGACCGAGTTCTACAACGAAATCATCAACCCGTTGTGTTTGTATTTTCCCACCAAATCGTGGTGCTTGTTCGTAAAGAGTGATGTTCCACTCTGGCTTAGCATGGCCTAGATAATAAGCCGCTGTTAGCCCTGTTAGGCCACCGCCCACAATTGTTACGTTCACGAATGAATCCTTTCTACTATTGCACTCGCCATAGCTTGTAAGAATGTTTCATTACAATTCGGCATCTGTGCCCGCAAATAAATGGCGCCCCCTTTTTCAACGAGCTCTTTACACTCTACATCATTATCGTATAGGACCTCAACATGATTACTTACAAAGCCAAAGGGCACGAAAGAAATGTGCGTAGCACCAGTCTGCAAAGCTTGGTTGATGGCATCTTCCACTGTAGGCCCTAACCATTGACCGTGAGGAGCCGCACTTTGCCACGCCACTGTCCACTTAGATAACTTGCAATGCTCTGCAATCTCTTTAGCACTTTCATGTAATGCGAATGCATAAGAATCACCGTCGTGATTATCGATAAGAGGTATGCTATGAGCACTAAAAATAACGAATATATCTTCAGTCCCATTCACACAATCTGCCACTGCTGTTTGCCAATATTCTGTAAAAGCCGGTTGGTCCCACCACGAACGAATAAAGTCGAATGTGACAGCCCCATGCTTGCCAATAGCTGCTTGCACTTGTTTTTCATAAGCACCAGTACCAAGAGATGTAAAGAATGGAGCCGTCACGATAGCGATAATATGCTCCACCCCTTGGTCAACTAAAGAGTCTACTGCCTCAGCAATAGATGGTTTCATGTGTAAATAACCAATAGCTGATGGCATAGTGGGCAATAAAGTCATCAACGTTTTATATTGATGCTCTGCCATATTCTGCAACTCTAGATTAGACCATTGATTTATCACATCATAGCGACGAGTAAGATTTGCAATCTCTCCCTCTGTGGGCACACGGCCATGACGAATACTCGTCATATAGGGCACTAAATCTTCCTTACTTGAAGGGCTTCCATAGGATAGAAATAATAATCCTTTTTTCTCTACGTTCACTAGCTTAACCCTCTTGAGCCCACAGCTCACGACTACGTTCATGGACATAGTCCGTTAACCAATGAAGTTTTTGAGGATCTGCCTCTGGGAATACACCATGCCCTAAGTTGAAGATATGACGACCATAACGAATGCCTTCCAGCAAGATACGGTCCACTTCGCGGGCCAATGTTTTTTCATCGCCGAATAAGTACGCTGGATCAAGGTTACCTTGTACCGTTTGTGTTACGCCACGCTCGTTGGCCATAACGATGGAGCTACGCCAATCTAGAGCGATAACATCAAGTGGCAAGTGAGACCAAATAGATACTAAATGGTCTGTACCAACACCATTCATAGCCATAGGTAAATGAGGATATTTTGCTTTTACCGTCTTGATAATGCGTTCCATATGAGGGTAAATCCCTTGTTTATATTGATCCGCATTAACAGCACCTACCCAAGAGTCGAAGATTTGTAGCGCATTAGCACCTGCCTCGGCTTGCATGGACAAATATGCAATAGACATATCAGCCAATTTTGTCATCAACCCGTTCCATACGTCAGGCGCACCGATGAGCATGCCCCGAGTTTTATTATAGTTCTTCGTCGGACCCCCTTCGATGAGGTAGGACGCAATCGTAAACGGCGCACCGCAGAAACCAATGAGCGGTACGTCGAGCATGCCAGATGTTAACAACGTAATCGTCTTTGCAATATAATCCACCTTTGTAGGATCAAAGGCTTCTAATCTATCTACATCAGCCTTGGAGCGGATAGGCGTGCTAAATACAGGCCCTACGCCAGCTTTCAGTTCTACATTTACATTCATCGCCACCATAGGGCTCATGATGTCCTTGTACAGGATCGCCGCATCAACGCCGTATTCCTTAACAGGTAACTCCGTAACACGGGCACATAACTCAGGCTCTTTCGTAATTTCAAAGAGCGTATATTTTTCCTTAATTCTACGATATTCTGCTTGGCTACGACCAGCTTGGCGCATATACCACACAGGAGTTACACCAGGGTTCTTCCCTTGGATCATGTCTAAATATGCTGTATTCAAGTACTCAACCCCTTTCTTTTTAATCAATACTAACACACTATGGTAACCAAAACAGTTACTTTGGTTACATCACTTATTACGTTACCATTACTATTCCCTGTGAAAGCCAAATACCTTCACAGGGGTTTTTCTTTAATTGCGACTTAATCTATGGCGATCAATACCAGTAATGGATTGAGCCATATCATATACAGTACGTTGGCAAGTAAATAACCAGATTTGTTGGTTCTTACCAATTTCAGCCAATAGTTCCAAAGCACTACGTTGACGGTTTTCATCAAAGCGGACAAGAATATCGTCTAAGATAATCGGCAAGGACTCCACTTGGTATGAGAATACCTTTGCTAGTGCCAAGCGCAACGCTAGGTATACTTGGTCAGCTAAGCCGCTAGACCAGAACTTAAGCTCTAATCGTTCTCCATTGCCGTTAACAAGAGCAACCCCTTCGTTGATGCCGAGGATATCAAAGGTATAGATACCACCAGTCAAATGTTCTATATACAAGGATGCTAGTTCAAGCATGTGAGGCTGTTTTTCTTGCTCGTAAGATTGTTGCGCTTTATCCATGCAGTGGCTCATCAAAACTTGTGTAGCCCAATCTTCCAACGCAGTCTCTAATTCGCTTTGAAGCGCTTCGCGCTCTTGCAACATTTGATGTTGCTCTTGGTCAGACCCAAGAGCTCGCATAGCCTCCACAATTTGACCACGACGCTCGTACAAGGTAGCTAATTTATCTTCGATAGATGCCATTTCTCGTTCAGAATGAGCCAATTCATCGAGCCAATTATCTTTGTTACCTTCTCGCAAACGACGGTAGAACAAGTCTTTATTCTCCGCATCAGGTGCTAATAAATCTAGTTGTACCTGACTTTGCTTGTAAATGGTTTGCCACTGTTTATATTGGTCCTCATCAATAAGATGTTGACGGTACTCGTTAGAGCTTTCCATACCAGCTTTATGGAGTAATTCTTTTTGGCGAAGGAGTAATTCTTTTTCCTTCCGATGCCAATTATCGTATTCGTTGCGGAAGCTTTTTCGTTGTGCTTCCTTTTGTTCCCATACGATTTTATTTTGTTGGAAGTTTTTATATTGGTTGTAAATGCGTTTAAGCTCGGTTGGAGATACAGGTGCCTCAACACCAAGGTTATACCACAAGGTCATCGCTTGGTCTTCGATAACGCGTAATCCCTCTTTATGCTCTGCTAAACGCTTTTCGTAACCTTCAATCGTCCGCAACTGTTCATGGTATTGATCATATTCTTGCTTAAGGCCGAAGAAATCGTCTTCTGTGAGGCTCTTCGCCGCCCCTTGAGGCAACCAATTCTGCCAAGCTGCAAGGGCTTCATCATAAATACCTTGCAATGTATGGCCTTCTTGAATCCAACGGTCAAGATGAGCAGCCCCCTCCAATGATGGTACAGGACTAATCACTGGTGTAGCAGCCTTAATCAACGCTTCTAATTGATGCTCAACATCGGATCTACGTGAGGATAAGATTTGTAACTCATAGTTTAATTTAGATACATCGGAGTTACCATTATGGGCTCTCCACGTAGCATACCAGAACAGCGCCATGGACAGAATCAATAGGATGAAACCGCCAATAGTATAGAGCACAGATTCAAGAACTAATAATCCAGCTAACACAAGCAATACGCCAATAACGGCACCTATGCCGCTAATGCGTTGTAACCATTTTGGTAAATTCGTCGGTTGAGCATCGGGACCGTAACTATCTCGTTTTGCAGTCACTCGATCTATATCCATTAAGATCAACTCTAACTCGCGTTCAAGATGTTCTTTTTTCGCCAACTCTTCTTCGCTATAATTTGGCAAAGATGCCCCTTCAAGGTTAGCTGTCGGCAAGTCATCAGAAGCCTCTGCAGGCTTGCGGTCTTGCCAATGTAGCAATTGGTCTTTAGCAGTGCGCAGACGACTAGCTAAGCGTTCGCCTTCAAACCAGTTAACATCCTCAGCCATAGGCTCATCATCGCGCCATGCGGAATACATCTTACGGGAATACTCTAGTTGCTCTCGTACCTTATGAATATATGCATCCCCTTCTTCGCACTCCCGGCGTAATTGTTCCCACTTAGCACCTTGTTGAATGAGGTCCTCAATATCTTGACCATAGGTGCCAAACGGACTATCTGGGCTAAAGTTAGCTGGCATTAACGCCGCTTCCTTTTCTTGCCATAATTGCATATTGTCACGAGCTCGTTTGATGTCTTCGTCGATAGTAAGGAACTCATCACGGCTCAAGGCGAGTTCACTGTTGTACTGCTGCATGTGCATACGCGCCTCTTCACTGCGGCGATACGTATCCCATGCACGTAATACTACATCTACACCATCACGGTATTCCTTCCACTCTTGCAACTGACCTTGTAGTTCAGCTTCCGTCTGTTCCGTACTGTGAAAGGCTTTCTGCAATTCCACGTATTGAGCTTCGTGCTCTGCCAATTGACTGAGCTTTTGGCGATTTTCCTTCAGCTCATCCATCAATACATTGATGCGACGTTTGCCGTTTGAGGATGCGACGAGTAAATCGGTGGCCCCTTTTTCCACATCCTTTACGACAGAGCCTAAATGCTCGCCCCCTTCAGCGCCAAAGAAACGAGACCGAACCTCTACCTCTTGCAATACATCGAGGCCTTGCAAGTCTTCTAAGGTCAATGCAAAAATGCGATTATATGTCTTTTTATCGATACCATGCCACCAATACTGAGCAGGTTCTTCATGGATAGCAGGATTTCCAGGACTGTAAAAGTCTAACTGTTTGCCTTTGCGGCCAATATAGTAGCTTTCACCATTGCGTTCCACCTCGAGAGCACCAGTCATAGGACCATATGCCTTATGAGTGCCTCCAAATAATAAGGTACGCATCCCTTCGAGCAGTGATGTTTTACCGCTTTCATTGGGGCCATACATGAGCTGAACCCCATTATTACCCGTTGTGAAAGACCAATCACGATACGGGCCAAACTCATCAAATCGTATGCGTTTAATGTTCATCATTAGCCCCCATCAATACAGTAACACCTTCTATTTCACAGCGTTTCAAAGCACGCATTAATAATTCATCGCTCAATACATCTGCATATACGCCTAACCGTTTAAATTCAGGGCGATCCGCCAAGATTTGACGTGCCGTCTGTACAGCATTCCCCTCCACCATATCGTCATAAGCACGCAAATAGTCGCCTACTACATCGGATAATAAACGGCGTTCCGCTAAATTAATGCTAGGACGCGTATTGGAGATAATGCGATAAGGCATTACGAATACAGATTTACTTTTTTCTTCACTTTGCGACTCTTGAAGCCACAAATTGCGCACACCCTCTTGCGTGCATAGGCGATGTAACGGACCCGTACCACTGAGAACAATAGATAGCAAAATATTTTTCTTGTGCTGTTTGCGCAAGTTTTCTTTTTTATGGCGCAAAATTTCTAATAACTCAGATTCATTTTGCATACCAGCAATATCGATTTTGATTTCCTCAAAACGAATGGCACTAGTTTCAATAAATCTTGGTTCACAATGACCATTGTGAGATACAGAAACTAAATAACACCCTTTAGGACCTGTTTCTTTACGATGTAAGCCTTGAGGATTGCCCGCATATACAACGAGAGGCTCCTCGCTAAGAATTTGGGATTTATGAATATGTCCCAAAGCCCAATAATCCATTGCGGCCTCAGCTAAATCTGTCAAATTACACGGACCAGTCACGTTGTGATTTTCGGCTCCTGCACTAGAACCTACCGTGCCATGCATGACGGCCAAAGAGAACTCATCCCGTTCAAAAGCACGATATTGACGAGCATAATTTTCCTTTTCATTACCATGACCACAACTGATACCATAAACGCCACCGATTTCAATATTGTTAACGATGAGCGGGAAGCGTTGTACTTGTTCACTAGAAAACACATATACATTATCTGGCATCTGCAACTGCGCCTTCCAGCTTTCAGCAGGATCATGATTACCTTGCACCATATAGACTGCAATGCGATGTTCTGCCAAACGATACATGGCACGCACGAAACGCACTTGAGCCTCTAAATTATGGTCTTCGCTATTATAAATATCACCAGCTATGACAACGGCATGAACATGCTCATCGATAGCAGTGTCAATGATTGTATCAAAGGCTACGTAGGTAGCTTCGCTCACGGCGCGATCAACGGCGCGGCTAATACCTGTAGCATATTGAAAGGGTGCCCCTAAATGCAGGTCACCACAGTGTATAAATCGAAATGGCTGCATCTATATCCACTCCTTGTATTAGTACTGTTATTATAGTTATATATAGTAATTACAATAGTCTATTATACTACAAAACGTTAAAGATAACTTAAAAATAGCTATCAATTAGCATGAAAAAGCTATAGTTAAAATAAACTTCTCCTAATTATTAATAAATATAAATTATAAGATAATCACATTTTCTTTTCATATAATAGATAGGTACTAAATTTTTATCCAATTATGTTAACCACTAAATACATTTGGTTGACAATTTATGCACGAAGGTTTACAATCAGATTGTCAATATTTTATGTTTTTATTAAGTTAACAATTCTAGGAGGCTATTATGGCTTTGCCTACAGACCAACAACCATCCCAAGTGGGTACATACGAAAAAATCCTTACTATTGCAAACCGCATTATGAACGGCGGCGAAATCACTAAGGAAGAAGCAATCGAGCTGATTCATACGTCAGACGATGACACTATGATTTTACTTGCTATGGCTGATAAAATTCGCCAGCATTTCAATGACAATTCAGTGGATGTATGTGCCATTGTTAATGCACGATCTGGCAAATGTCCTGAAAACTGTAAATTCTGTGCTCAATCTGCCCATCACGAAACAGGTGTTCAAGTATATCCGTTCATGGATGATGAAAGCATCCTCGATGCAGCTCGCAAAGCTAAAGAAGCCGGCGCTATTCGTTTTTCTATCGTAACGAGTGGTCGTAATACTAATAACCCAGATGAATTCAACCAAATCATTCGCGTATTAGACCGTATCAAAAACGAAATTGGCCTCGAAATCTGCTGTTCTCTTGGTTTGTTAACTTACGAACAAGCTCTCAAATTAAAAGAAGTGGGTGTTACTCGATACCACTCCAATATCGAAACGGCGCCTAGTCACTTCCCAGATATTTGTACAACCCATTCCTACGAGGATAAAATGTTTACCATCGATAACGCACAAAAAGCAGGCATTCGCGTTTGCTCTGGCGGTATCCTTGGTCTTAACGAAACATTAGAACAACGCGTAGAAATGGCGTTTGAGCTTAAACGTTTACATATTGACTCCGTGCCATTAAACATTTTGAACCCTGTTAAAGGTACTCCATTTGAAAGCAACAAGGCTTTACGTCCACTAGATATCTTACGCACCTTCGCCGTATTCCGTTTCATCTTGCCTACCGCATTGATTCGTACTGCTGGCGGCCGCGAAGTAAATCTACGAGACTTACAAGCTTACGCTTTAAAAGGTGGCCTAAACGGCATCATGGTTGGTGGCTACTTAACAACGGGTGGTCGCTCTCCTAAGGATGATCTTCAAATGATTCAAGACTTAGAATTGAGTCGTAATTCTGCCCAAGTTTAATCACTTCATGTATATACCATTCTCAGTATTTTGAGAATGCAGTATATAAATAATATTCCTAAGGATTTATAAATATTTTACACATAAAAAGAACCATCTAGTTTGCTGTGCTAGATGGTTCTTTTAATGCCATAATAAATTGTAAATAGCATGCCCATTAGTATTACCCTCAATCGGCTCAGGGTTTTCATTAAATTCTACATTTTCATACGGCGTCCCGTCTGCCATGTACGCATCTACTTTCAATGTTTCCATGGTTCTATTATATCTACTGATATAAACTTTGTACCGCAATTCGTCGCCACCCAGTTCATTGACTCGCAGCCACAAAAGTGCATCATAATCACTCTTTTGTACACTGTCGTTGTCAATAAATAATTGGTTTCCTGATGCATCTGGTCCAACATAGTACCAGTCCGTTGCGTTAGCAGTCCCCCCTATACTGAGTAGCCACAAAAGCGATAATATGGTTAATATTTTACTCATATGACTGCTCCTCTCATGCTATAGAGCTGTATACTTTATAAAAGCTTAATGGCATTAAACCTTTATAAAATATACAACTTCTCCTTTATATATAATACCAAAATTGCCCCATATTTATCAACAATAATTAAACTAAATTACGTAGTTTTTTAGAAATATAAGAAATTTAATGTAATTTATTAAAAATCTTCATTTTTAACTCATTTATGGTTTTTATAATAACTACATCAAATGATGAATAGAGGTAACAATTCCCTGGTTACTATACGTGTATTTATCTCCCGACAAGTAATACTAACCCCAAACCTACTACTTGTTTAAATA
>ERZ773233.2433-NODE-2433-length-10303-cov-114.922619_pt1 | contig 10303 bp, 9 predicted proteins | sample MGYA00580991_ERZ773233 | MGnify/ENA primary metagenome ERZ773233 (study PRJEB29015, sample SAMEA2738178) | human oral metagenome | biome: human oral; feature: human-associated habitat; material: saliva | place: China | collected 2161 ...
GGTGTGGGATCCCGCCACGCAGGCCGGCCCCTGGTGGGAGGAAGAGCAGGCCAAGCGCGCCAAGAAGGCGAAGAAGTCCCGCAAGAAGGGCTAATTGCGGATATCGACGACCACACGCGAGGGATTGGATAAGAAACCGATCTGGAACTGGCGCTCGGTGGGTGCCCCGATGACGATGTGCGTGTTGTCTTCGAAGGTCCCGTCCGAGACGATGTCCAGGTTGCCCGCGCGGGTGTGCTCCTCGGTCGGGTAGCTGCCCTTTGGTGAGGTGGCGGTCATCGGCGTCCCATCGAGGATGAGCTCCAGGACCGCCGCCCCCTCGACCTCGATGGGCAGGCCACGTCCCTGCTCCAGTGCCTGGTCGCTCCACTGCGCCAGGCGGACGCCCGGGGAACCCTCACCATCGAACTCCAGCACGACTCGGGTGAAGCCTTCGTGCGAGGAGGCGCGGATCGCGGTGAGGACCAGTGCCTTGTCCGGGTTGTCAGAGCGCATAGGCGGCAGCATCGAGACCGAGGACATCCAGTTGTCCGCGTTGATCGGCCTCGTCGCATCCAGGCCAGGCTCTCCGTTTCCGGGCGTCCCCTGGCCCGGCTGTGCGCCCTCGACGGCGGGGGAGTGGCTCGCCTCCGACGAGGCCGGGGCGGGCTCGGTCGGCCCGGCCGTCGGAACGGAGGGCGAGCAGGCGGCGAGCGCGAGGACGGCGAGGGCGACGGCGGGCAGCGCGCGGTGGTGAGACAAAGCCCCTCCTTGGAGTGTGACGGTTTTCCCATCCTAGTAGACTGGGGGCTGACAGGGAGGTCTCGATGAGTATGACAACAGCAGCGGTCCTGGGAACGGGAGCGTGGGGAACGACGTTCGCTCAGGTGCTCGCCGACGCGGGCGTGGACGTGACGATGTGGGGGCGCAACACTGACACGATCGCGTTCATCAACGGGCATGAGAACCCGACTTACTTGCCGGGTATCACCCTCTCCGAGCGCATCGAGGCGACCACGGACATAGCCCGCGCCGTTTCTGGCAAGCAGCTGGTGGTCGTCGCCGTGCCGGTCAAGGCAGTGCGCGCCACCCTGGAGGCCGCCCGTGCGTCCTTCGCCCCGAACGCTGCTCTGCTGTCCCTGGCCAAGGGCCTGGAACTGGGCACCCTCAAGCGCGTGGATCAGATCATCGCCGACGCCTCGGGTGTGCCCTGCAGCCGCATCGCCGTCCTGTCCGGCCCCAATCTCTCCCGTGAGATCGCCGACCGTCAGCCCACGGCGACGGTCGTCGCCTCCTCGGATGTGGAGCTCGCCAAGGAGATCGCGAAGGCCTGCCACAATTCCTACTTCCGTCCCTACGTCTCCTCCGACGTCGTGGGCACCGAGATGGCGGGCGCCACCAAGAACGTCATCGCGGTCGCGATTGGCGCCGCCGAGGGAATGGGGTTGGGCATCAACACGCGTTCGACCCTCATCACACGCGGCCTGGCGGAAATGACGCGGCTGGGAACGGCGCTCGGCGCTGACCCCGCGACGTTCGCGGGCCTGTCGGGCATTGGTGACCTGGTCGCCACCTGTTCCTCGCGACTGTCGCGCAACTTCTCGCTGGGCCACCGCCTGGGTTCGGGCATGAGCCTGGCCGAGGCCATGGCGCTGTCCCCGGGCGTCGTCGAGGGCGTCGCCTCCGCCGCGCCCATCCTGCAGGTCGCCGCCTCCGTCGGCGTCGACATGCCGATCACGGGCGCCGTCGTCGAGGTCGTCGAGGGGCGCGCGAGCATCGAGGACATGGGTCGCATGCTGCTCGCCCGCCCGCAAAAGATGGACGGCTGGAAGATCGAGCTGGTCTAAACGCCGTGCAGGCGGGCGGGAAAAGCCTCCCGCGCGGTAGTCTTGAACCTATGACTGCTATTTCTCGTCCTCGCGTCCTCATCGTCTTTGGCGGGCGCTCCTCCGAACATGAGATTTCGTGCTCGACGGCCGCCGGCATCCTGACCGCTATCGATCGCACGAAGTGGGACGTGATCCCGCTGGGAATCACGCGCGACGGCCAGTGGGTGCACGTCGCCGACGACCCCTCGGCGCTGGCATTCAAGGACGGAAAGGGACAGTCCGTCACCGCCGGATCGACTCGCGTCGCCCTGACCCCGGGCGAGGGCAACCTCGTCGAACTCACCTACGACGGCGACCCGGACGCCCCGGACTCGCGCGTCGTCGGCGTGGAAGACCTCGGCCACGTCGACATCGTCTTCCCGCTCCTGCACGGCCCCTACGGCGAGGACGGCACCATCCAGGGCCTCTTCGAGATGGCCGGTGTGCGCTACGTCGGCTGCGGCGTGACCTCCTCGGCCGTGTCCATGGACAAGCACCTGACCAAGACCGTCCTGGCCGCCGCCGGCATCGACGTGGGACAGTGGGAACTGGTGACCGCCCGCCAGTGGGACGCCGACGCCGCCGCCTGCATGGACCGCATCGAACGACTCGGCTTCCCCGTCTTCGTCAAGCCCTGCCGCGCCGGATCCTCCGTCGGCATCTCGCGCGTCACCTGCCGCGAGGACCTGCCTGTGGCCATCAAGGAGGCCGCGAACCACGACCCGCGCGTCATCGTCGAGGCATCCATCTCGGGCCGCGAGGTCGAGTGTGGTGTGCTGGGTTCGCGCGCCGACTGGCGCAGTGGCACCGCGCCCCTGGGTGAGATCGTTATCCCCGAGGGCGAGTTCTACGACTACGAGCACAAGTATGTGGACGACGTCGTCGGCCTGTCCTGCCCGGCCGACGTCACCCCCGAATACGCCGATCGCATCCGCGAGACCGCCTGGCGCGCCTTCGATGCCCTCGAGTGCGAGGGCCTGGCGCGCGTCGACTTCTTCCTCGACGAGGCCACCGACACCGTCATCATCAACGAAGTCAACACGATGCCCGGCTTCACCCCGATCTCGATGTACCCGCAGATGTGGGCGGCCGCGGGCCTGTCCTACCCGGACCTGCTCAGCGAGCTCCTCTCCGAAGCGTCGCAGCGCCCCCTGGGCCTGCGCTGAGAGAGCGGCCGCGCCCCACCCGCACGTGCGCGGGTCCCGCGGCCGCACCCCGACCTCGTTAATTCCCGTAACACCGACCCTGAAGGACACACATGACGACCCCACCCAAAGTCACCCTGGTGACCTGCTCGTCCATGCCCCACCTGTTTCCCGGCGAAGAGGGCCTGCTCGATGAGCTGGCGTTGCGCGGTTGCGACCCCCAGATCAAGGTGTGGAACGACCCCGACGTTGATTGGTCTGACGCCGGCATGGTCGTCGTTCGCTCCGTCTCCGACTACGCGCAGGACCGCCCGGCGTTCCTGGAATGGACCCGCCAGCTGCGGCGCGTCCAAAACTCCGCCGACGTTCTCAACTGGAACACGGACAAGCACTACCTGAGGGAGCTGGCCGCCCTGGGTATGCCGACGATTCCCACCAGCTGGCTGGAACCCGAGCAGAATCTGTCCAAGCATCAGATTCACACGCGCTTCCCGGCCTTCGGTGAGTTCGTCGTCAAGCCCGCCGTGTCCTCTGGCGTGCGCGACATCGGCCGCTACACGACCGTGGACATCCGCCAGCGCCAAGCCGCCATGCGACAGGTACAAGGGCTGCTCGGCGATGGTCGTTCCGTCATGATCCAGCGTTACGTCGAGGAGATCGACCTGCACGGCGAAATCTCGCTTGTTTTCTTCAACGGCCTGGTCTCTCACGCTGTCGAGAAGCGCTCCGCCCTGCATCCCGCCTCCGTCACCAATCCGGAGATGCACGAGGCCGTGGTGACCGCCGAGGCCGCCGACTCCGTCGCGTGGCAGTGGGGCGAGGAAATCCGCCGTGTCCTGCACGACTACGTGCGTGCCCGCCTGGGCCACGACGAGCTGTTCCTGTTCAACCGCGTGGACCTGGTCCCCGACGGCAAGGGATCCTTCTTGGTCATGGAGGTCTCCCTCGTGGACGCCGACCTGTACCTGGGTGCCACCCCCGGCGCACTGGGTAACTTCGCGGACGCGATCTCCGCTCGCGCCCACTGGTGATGCACGCCACCGTCGTGAGGGCAGTGCTCGAGTTTCCAAGCTCGGGTGGGTAGTGCTAAGCTCTATCCGTTGCCTTCACGGCGACGCGATGGTGGCTGTAGTTCAGTTGGTAGAGCACCTGGTTGTGGTCCAGGACGTCGCGGGTTCGAGTCCCGTCAGCCACCCCACCGCCCCGGCGCTTGCGCGTCGGGGTTTTTGTTGTAGGAGTCCGCTAGTGGCGGATCCGATTGACCGGACAAAGGAGTTCTCATGCCCAGCGTGATCGCCTACGGTTGCGACGACGCCACCACCCAGTTCCACCCCCTGCAGATCGACATCCGTGAGCCCGGCGAGGGCGAGATCTACTTCGATGTCGCCTACGCGGGCATTTGCCACTCTGACATCCACTCCGCCCGCGGCGAGTGGGGGCCCGTGGCCTACCCGCTCGTGCCCGGCCACGAGTTCGTAGGCATCGTCGCCAAGTTCGGCCCCGGTGTCACTAAGTTCAAGGTGGGGGACCGCGTGGGCGTGGGTTGCTTGGTCGGATCCTGCGGCTCCTGCGAGATGTGCGAGTCCGGCTACGAGCAGTGGTGCACCTCGACGCCGGGTACCCTGTGGACCTACCGCGCCGACGCCGAGGGCAACCCGACGACCGGCGGCTACTCGCGGGGCTTCACGGTGCGCGAGGACTTCGCCCTGCACATCCCGGAGGAGCTGGACTTCGCTGCCTGCGCACCCCTCCTGTGCGCCGGCATCACCACCTACTCCCCGCTCAAGCATTACAACGTGGGCCCCGGCTCGCGCGTGGCTATCCTCGGCATGGGCGGCCTCGGACACGTGGGCGTGCAGATCGCCAAGGCCATGGGCGCGGACGTCTCCGTCATCTCTCACGGCCGCTCCAAGGAAGCCGACGCCCGCCGCTTCGGCGCCGACCACTTCTACGCCACCAGCGAGGAGGGGACCCTCGAATCCCTGCGCGGCTCCTTCGACCTGATCCTGTGCACCGTGTCCGCCGACGGCCTCGACTACGCCGGCTACATGGCCGCCCTGCGCCCCTACGGCGTCTTCGTCGACGTGGGCCTGCCCACCGAGCCTGTCTCCCTGCCGCTGCGCGCCTTCGTCAACGGCGGCAAGTCCTTCGCGGGCTCCCAGATCGGCGGTATCGCCGAAACTCAGGAAATGCTGGACTTCTGCGCCGCACATGGCGTCATCCCGCAGGTCGAGATGATCGCCGGTGAGGAGATTACGCAGGCCTACGACAATGTCGTCGCCTCGCGCGTGCGCTACCGCTACGTCATCGACACCTCCACGTTCCCCGAGACCGCGTGAGCGTGAGCAGGTGATAGGAAAGCCCCAGGCCGAGCGGCCCGGGGCTTTCCGATTGTCTGGCGATGCCACGCTCGGAGATTCCTGCATCCGTGGGTATCAGCTACCTGTGTTTTGCTGTTGATTGGTGCTGTGCTACGGCTAACACGAGATCATGCTGTACCTACTTGCTCATCGTGGGGGAGTGCTGTAGTATTCCAGTAACAGATCCCCGGTCAGGCCTCTTGCATCAGCAATGCACAAATGACCGGGGCCATTTTTTCGGCGAGGATGCTGTTGATGCAGAAAGATTGGCTGAGCTTCGATGAACAGCTAGAGCTGCTCGCGCGGCGTGGTATGCGTATCGAGGATGAGTGCACCGCTGTTCAGGTTCTGTCTCGTGTCAGCTACTACAGGTTCTCGGGGTATTTCCGTTACTGGCAGAAGGACCCGGAGTATGGTGACAACAACTTCATTCCGGGAACCAGCTTTAATACAATTTATCAACTGTATGTGGCGGAGCGGACACTCGCCACTGCCTGTCAAGATCTATTGGCCACGTGTGAAATCGTCCTACGAACGCGGTTCGCTTACTACTACGGAACCCATGTCGGTCCCGTTGAAACCTTTGCTCGGGGCGTTGGCTTCACCCGTCCGCCATCCGAGGAAATCGCTCATGTCGATGAACGGATCCTATCCGACCTAGACCGCAGTACGGATGCCTTCATTACGCACTACCGCGACGAAATCAAGGAAGGTGCCCTCTACCTGCCTGCAGCCTATGACAGGATGCCGATATGGGTCGCAGTTGAGGTTCTGAGCTTCGGGTGCCTTTCTCGTATGATCACAGCCTCCGGAGAGTCAGGAGTTCTTGATGACATGGCAGAGTCACTGAATACCTCACGCGCTGTTCTTCCTTCACAAGTCCGTTCTTTCGTGTACTTGCGCAATCGGTGTTCGCACTATGGCAGACTCTGGAACACAGCTGTGACGGATGAGCCGGCTATGCAGAAGAACACTAAGCGCAGAATACAGCGCACGTATCGCTCCTTCGACAAACACTCGGCCTATCAGATTCTCGCCGCTCTCCATGACCTAGCGACTCGTGCCGGACTCTGTGAAGACTGGCTTGGAACCGTCATCGAACCGTTGCTGCGTGCAAATCCGTTGCTTGCGTACGGCATTGCGACGCCTAAAAAATATGGCGAAATGCCGCGTGAAGTTCTGATTGGTGCAAACTCGCGATCATCGTGATTGGCCGGTGACTGCGTTACCGCTCGTCATCGACACCTCGACGTTCCCCGAGACCGCGTGAGTGTGACGGAGTGACAGGAAAGCCTCGGTCAAAGGTCATGTTGGTCGCGGCTCGGTCCCTGACAACGTCAAGGGCCGTGTCGCTGGGCTAGCGCGCTCGCGCCACAACTCCTCGGACAGGATGCGCCCCATCGGGAGGATTCCACCTGATCGGGAGCATTTAACCCGTTAGGGAAGATTCCACCTGATTAGAAGGGGTTGACTCTTCCCGATCGGGTGTAACACCTCATCGGTCACAAGCGTCCCCTGGGAGCTGATCGACCGTGCCACTGCCCCGTTTCTGTTGGCGAGGCCTCACCGACGTCAAACTGCGCCTGGTCGGGCAGCCCTGCACCAGTTAGGGAGCATGACACCAGCTCCGAACTGGTGTAAGCCCTCTCCAAGTGGTGTTTCACCGCTTAGCAACAAGCTGCGTCTCGGAGCCGTGAGTCGACGCAGCATCGAAGAGACACTTCGCCCCAAGTGCCAGACCCCGCATCGAGTGCAGGCGGTGCGCCGCGGCCCCGGCAAGGTGCCGCGGCGCACGTACATTAGCCCCTGAGATGCGCACGTTAACCCGCTAATTGGTGTGTTAACCCTCTAATGCGAGCGTGGGCGGGGCTGCCCAGGCTCGCATTAGAGGGCCCACGTGCGCATTAGCGGGCCCACGTGTGCGGCGAGGAACGCAGGAAGCGAGCATGCCTCAGCGAACTACCCCCCTGAACCTGGGTGCCCACACCAGGCCACGCGTTCACCCACACGCCGGGAATTTGGGGGTATTCATACCCCCACGATGAAACAACCACTTTCAATGTTGATTTTCCCGCACCAGAAAGCCAAAAAGTTACCCTTCCAGCAACACGCAGTGTTCTATAACCCTGATTTGTCCATCCTCATAGTTGGTCCCAACCAACTAAAACATCGACTTTCCCGCATCAATAAGCCGAAAAGTTACCCTTCCAGCAACACGCAGTGTCCTATAACCCGATTTTTCCGCACCATCACGCAGAAAAGCCAGTACAAGACCAACACGTTTTGTCCTTTAACGCCAAAGCCCCGGGCCGAGCGGCCCGGGGCTTTCCTGGCGGTGGAGCGGATGACGGGAATCGAACCCGCGTGATCTGCTTGGAAGGCAGAGGCTCTACCATTGAGCTACATCCGCGTACCCCCGGAGGGGACGTGGATGATCCTAGCGGTTATTGTCTACGTGCGCGACATTTATCCGCCCCTCCCGTATGATGGGGCAGCGGACACCAGTCCGACGGGGTGTAGCGCAGCTTGGTAGCGCATCTGCTTTGGGAGCAGAGGGTCGCAGGTTCAAATCCTGTCACCCCGACCAGTCGCGGCACCGCTGTCGCGTCCGCCAACGTGAACGGGGGAGTGACCGTGCCGTCCTATCGCACCATCCTGACGGTCACCACCATGGCACCCGGGCACCGCCCCGAGGACGTCGAAGCAGCGGCCCGCTCCGTGACGCGACTCGAATCCTGGGACATCGCCATCGCCTCCAGTCAGCCACGCGTCACCGCCCGCTTCACCGCCGTCGACGACGCTGACGCGCGAGCGACTCACGCCTTGATCACCGACGCCGTCAGGGGCGTCGCCGAGGTGCCCCGCTCGCGTCTTGCCGCCGTCGTGCGCGGGCGCTCCCACTACCTCACCCCCTGAGTGCGCGCCTCCGACCGGGGTACCCAGGCCTCGTCGTTGAGCCGAGGAACAGGGGAAACGTGTGTCATTGCGCACGCGATAAGGCCGTGAGGGGCCCCATACGCGCATTTGGGGCGCCGAAGAAAGACATCGGGCAAAGCGTGGCGTAGACTAAGCGAGTTGTTATGCGCCCGAAATGGGCGTTCCCCTATTCGTAGACTACGGAGCGTGCGCACGTGAAGAGCACCGTTGAAAACCTCGAGCCCACCAAGGTTCGCCTGACCGTTGAGGTTCCCTACGAGGAACTGAAGTCCAACATGGACAAGGCGTACAAGGAGATCGCCGGACAGGTTAACATCCCCGGCTTCCGTAAGGGCCACGTTCCTCCGCGCATCATCGACCAGCGTTTCGGTCGCGCCGCCGTCATCGAGCAGGTCGTCAACGAGGTCCTGCCCGGCCACTACTCCGATGCCATCAACCAGAACGACCTGCGCCCCATGGCTCAGCCCGAGATTGACGTCACCGAGATCCCGAACGTGACCGGCCCCCAGGGCGGCCAGCTCATCTTCACCGCCGAGGTCGCGGTCGTTCCCCCGTTCGAGCTGCCCGAGATCGACGAGTCCATCGTCGTTGAGGTCGAGCCCACCGAGGTCACCGACGAGGACGTGCAGAAGGAACTCGACGACCTGCGCGGCCGCTTCGCGACCCTGAAGACCATCAACCGCAAGGCCAAGACCGGCGACTTCGCGACCATCGACCTGGTCGCCACGATCGACGGCGAGCAGGTTGACTCCGCCTCCGACGTCTCCTACGAGATCGGCTCCGGCTCCATGCTCGACGGCCAGGACACCGCGCTGCGCGGCACCAAGGCCGGCGACGAGGTCACCTTCACGTCCAAGCTCAAGGGCGGCGATCACGAGGGTGAAGAGGCCGAGGTGACCATCACCGTCAAGGCGATGAAGGCTCGCGAGCTGCCCAAGGCCGACGACGACTTCGCCCAGATGGTGTCCGAGTTCGACACCCTGGAGGAGCTGACCGAGGACCTCAAGAAGCAGGCCGCCCAGTCCAAGGAGTCCCAGCAGGCCCTCGCTGCGCGCGACGCCCTCATCGATGTCCTCCTCGACAAGGTCGAGATTGTCCTGCCCGAGTCCGCGGTCGACCACCAGGTCGAGCACCGCGTCGGCGAGGACGCCAAGCCCAAGGCGAAGAAGGAGGCCCGCGAGGCCGTCGAGAAGGAGATGCGCACCGAGCTGCTCTCCGAGGCCCTGGCCAAGAAGTTCGACGTTCAGGTCTCCCAGCAGGAGCTCATCGACTACGCAATCCAGATGTCGCAGAACTTCGGCATCGACATCAACCAGCTGTTCTCCTCCTCCCAGCAGATGGCGAACGTCGTGGCTGACCTGGGCCGCTCGAAGGCTCTCATCGAGGCCCTGAAGGTCGTCACCGTCAAGGACACGAACGGCGCCGACGTTGACCTGTCCAAGTTCTTTGGCACCGATCCGGCCACCGAAGAGGGCGCGGAGATCATCACCGAATCTGCCGACGGGCAGAAGTGACCCGCTGCGGGTGATCCCGCGCGCGAGTGACTAACTCGTGGGTTGAGGGGGCGAGGCTTCGGCCTCGTCCCCTCACCGCATGTACTCAGTGCACGTGCCTCGCTCATGTGCCGACAGCGAAACGGCGGCCCGGCGCGCGCGCCGGGGGGCGCGCAGCGGGTACGGTTGACACCAATGGGGCCGACTGGGCCCGCGAACAGACGAGGAGGTACGCGTGAGCGTGCACAATACCGGGGTTGCCGGCGAAGGCTCGCAGCTGGGACTGGGCGACTCGGTCTACCAGCGCCTGCTCAAGGAGCGCATCATTTGGCTGGGCGGCGAGGTTCGCGATGACAATGCGAACGCGATCTGCGCGCAGCTGCTGCTGCTCGCGGCAGAGGACCCGGACCGCGACATCTACCTGTACATCAACTCGCCCGGCGGCTCGGTGACAGCCGGCATGGCCATCTACGACACGATGCAGTACATCAAGCCGGACGTCGTCACGGTCGGCATGGGCC
>ERZ773233.2440-NODE-2440-length-10273-cov-9.015757_pt1 | contig 10273 bp, 4 predicted proteins | sample MGYA00580991_ERZ773233 | MGnify/ENA primary metagenome ERZ773233 (study PRJEB29015, sample SAMEA2738178) | human oral metagenome | biome: human oral; feature: human-associated habitat; material: saliva | place: China | collected 2161 ...
TGGATGTATCCTTTTTTCAATTTTTTTTACAAAAAAAGCAATTCATCTCCCACTTGTAGAAGTCGGAGACTTCTTGCTATCTTTTTGTTAAATATTTGAATTTATCATTCTCAAAATCTCATTTTTCACTTCTTCAATACTTTTAGAAGTAGTATCAACTTCAACTGCATCCTTTGCCTTTTTTAATGGACTTTCCTTCCGTGTCGAGTCAATCTTGTCTCTTTTCAGAATATTCTCATAAATTTCCTCAATCTCAACATTTTCACCTTTTTCAATAAGTTCCCTATAACGTCTTTTAGCCCTTTCCTTAGCATCAGCAACCAAAAAAATTTTCAAATCCGCATTCGGAAAAACAACCGTTCCAATATCACGTCCATCCAAAATGACATTTTTAGATTCTGAAAATTTTCTCTGCAAATCTACCATTTTTTCACGAACTTCCCGAATTGCCGCAACATCTGATACATTCTCTGAAACAACAGGCTTTCTAATCTCTTCACTTACATCAACATCATCAAGATAAAATCCATTCTCTCTAATATCAATATTAAGATCATCAAGCAGTTTTTTTATTTTCTCCAATTCATTCAATCCATCATTCCCCAATATTCCCTCATTTAAAGCCTTTAACGTAACAATCCTGTACATAGCTCCAGTATCAAGATAAACAAGCCCCATATCCTTTGCAACCAGCTTTGCAATAGTGCTTTTACCGCTTCCTGCTGGACCATCAATAGCAATTATCATAATTTTCCTACTTTCTTATTTCACATACTATTTATTTGCTAAATATATTCAATTTTTTTTATTTTATCAAGAAATCAAAATTCCTTATTTTACAATATTGTAATTTAAATCCATATAACTAAACAAATTTATTCTGTTCTCTATATAATGAAAAATTTTTTAATCAAACTTAAATATCAAAATTATTTTATTAATCTAAATAGCACTTAGTTATTCTTTAAAAACAGTTAATTTTCATATTTAAAAACAAGCGACACCCAATTATTTTTCTCTTTCCTGTCAATCTGCTTCAAATTATAATTTTTAGCCTTCTTTAAAAATGCCTCTTCCTTTTCATTCAAAATTCCAGAAAAAATAACTGTTGCATCCTTTTCCAAAATCTTTTCTATATCCTCAAGCAGTTTTTCCAAAACATCCACCAGAATATTCGAGACAACCAAATCATACTTTTCATTTACATCATCCACAAGATTTCCAATTATTACTTGAAAATTATAATTTATTCCATTTTTAGAAAAATTTTCCAGCACAACATCATTTACTTTCTCATCAATGTCAATTCCAACAACCTTTTCTACACCTAATTTCTTCCCAATCAGCATCAAAATCCCGGAACCGCATCCAATATCAAGCAGTTTTTTCTTATTTTGGGCATATTTTTCCAAAAATTCCACACAAAGCGAAGTCGTTTCATGTGTTCCAGTCCCAAAGGCAAGTCCAGGGTCAATTTCAACTACAATTTCGTTATCAGATGGCTCATATTCATCCCAGCTAGGCTTTATCACAATATTGTCAGTTATATTTACAGTATGGAAATACTTTTTCCATTCATCTTGCCAGTCTTCATCGTTGCATTTAGCTGTAAAAATTTCATACATAAATTCATTTTCATTTTCCATAAATTCTTTTAAATTATTAAAAATAATATTTAACTTTGTATTTGCAAATCTATTATCCACAACATATCCAATGATGCTCCAAACATCATTTTTATTAGAAAAATTAGCATTATAGTCAAGTTCATTTTCTGAAAAATAATCAACGACTTCAACTTGATTGATTCCAATTTCATTAAACATATTTACTAATTTTGCTTTTGTTTCTTCTAAATTATCTGAAAAATAATCTACTCTTACTTTTATCCACTTCATTCTTAAATTTTCCCCTATTTTTTATATTTCATCGTATCCCATGTTTACACGTTTTATAGAAACTGCTTTTCCTGTCTTTTCATTTACTTCCAGTTCAATTCCATTAATTCTTAAATTTTCTTCGCATACAGAATATCTTGTCGGCATTCCATCTTTAAATCTTTGAATGCTTTCCCTCCTATTCATTCCCAAAATACCGTCATGTCCTCCAGTCATTCCAATATCTGAAATATAAGCTGTTCCTCCAGGCAATATTCTTTCATCAGCCGTTTGAGTATGCGTATGAGTTCCATAAACTGCCGATACTCTTCCAGTTAAATTCCATCCCATAGCCTGCTTTTCTGAAGTAGCTTCTCCATGAAAATCAAGTATAATAACATCTGTTTCTTCCTTTATTTTAGGCAAAACTTCCTCAACTGCCAAAAATGGGCAAGCAATTGGCGGCATGAACACTTTGCATTGTGCATTTATGACTGCCACTTTTACTCCATTTTTCTCTACAATTGTGTATCCGTTTCCAGGTGCTTCCTTTGTAAAATTAATAGGTCTAATCAAATTTTTCTGCTCATTAATATAAGAATAAATTTCTCTCTTATCCCAGCTATGATTTCCCAAAGTTATGACATTTACACCTCTTTCAAACATTTCCTTCGCAATTTTCACATTTATTCCAAATCCGCCAGCAGAATTTTCTCCATTTACAATAATAAAATCATAATTCTGTTTTCTTTTTTCTAAAAATTTATATAAAATATTTGGAAAATATTTGTTTCTATGATATAATATAATGCAACAAAAACATTTTTGAATTGTATTTATATTAAATATGCTTTAAATCTGAATTTAAAGAAGAAAAGAGGTTATTTTTGGCTTAGTTCTAATTAGTTTTTATTAATTTAATTTTAAAAAATATAATTAGAATCGAGTTTACATGATTTTTTTAAGCTGTATGATATAGATTAAGATTTAAAAATAGGTAGATGATGCTATTTCCCTGTTAGAATGATAGAATAAAAAACATCTTTTCTATTTTTCAAATAGTTTTTAGCATCAAGATTTATCAGGCAATTGTAAAAATGAATAAATTAAAAGCAATATTTATAATCACAAGGAGCAAAAAAACTTATCAAGGAGCGGAGAAAATAGGAAAGTCAATCATAGAAAATATTGTTTTTATTAAAATTCTTATACTTTTACAAATGGCTGTCAACGTTTAGAAAAAGGAGATCAGAAATGACAAACAATTTGAGAAAGGCAAAAAAGGACTTATGTTCATTTGCTAAAAAATGTAAAGATTTTAAGTATACAGATTCAGCATTAATTACATTTTTGATTACAGGTGCTATAAACATTGCAAACAACTTGTTTTCTGCTGAAACGGGCAAAAGCATCGAAAATCAAAAACAAGTCATCACTACATCAATAAAGGACATACACAATCAATTCACGGAAGTCCGAAAAGAAAACGACAAACTTCTAAAAAAATCAAATATGGAACTAATCAAGCTAATGGAACAAGGAGATCATGTAGTTAAGTCGCCTTGGTCAAGCTGGCAATATGGAGTCAATAATTTTTATAACGACTGGCACGGCACATACAAAGGCTACGGAGGTAAAACAGGAAATACAAAATACATAAGAAATCCAAATGACAAGTTTGGAACTTATTCTGGTGGAAAATACGGAGTTACAACTCTTAGCAGAAAGGTTATAGAACCTGTTTCAGTTATACCTGTAAATGCTGCTGTTAAACCTAAAGATATTCACAAAACTCCCTTAAATATTAATTTGCCAAAAATTTTGGCTCCAAATACCCCTAATTTGAATATAAGTGTATCGGAACCTGCTAAAATAGATGAGATAAAAGTTAATGTTCCTGCAATTACTGTGACACCACCTGTGGTAAGTACAGATGTATTTACTAATTATAATTTCGATCGGGCATACCAAGGTAAACCTGCGGGTGCGGATATTTTGGAAGGTCAACTACCAAAAGAATTTGATGGGAGTAATAATGTTTTTTATGCTGGATATAAACCCAATTACAATGGTATAAATTTTTTAGGAACTGGAAATTCTACAAATGCAAGTGGTATTTATAATACCACTTCAAAGCAATATACTGATTTTCAAATTCATTTTGGAGGTATAACACCTAATATAATTTATGCTCATGGTGATGGCTATACTTTAGGCAGACAATTTAAATTGAGCAATTTTGATATACACGTAGCTGGTGGTAATCGTAATAGAGCAAATGTAATTGGTGAAATTGGAATACATACAGTTGCTAATGGAAAAATAGAAAATGTGCATGGATATTTGTATGGTCAAGCTGCATTTATTTCACTTGAAACTTGGTGGGCTGGAAAAACAGAATTAACAAGTGTTAAGTTAGATGTAAAAGGAGAGCAGAATACAGTATTTTTTATTTTTCCAACAATATACCAAGAGATAACACGTAACAATCGAGGTGCATATTATCAAAGAGGAGGATTTGTGGGAGATTTTTCTGCTGATATAGCTTCCAAAAAAAATATAATATATTCTATACTAGGGGCTTCAGGAAGTTATGGAATAGATAGTAACGGAACTTATAGATTAGAAGGTGCAGGTAACTTAGTTTATGCAGGTTTAGGATATTCAGCAGATTTCTCTAAATTTGCTGGAACAGGAATGATAAGAGGTGGTTCAGCAACTAATTGGAAACCATTTATAAAATTAACACAACCTGTGGAATCTTATGGAGATAGCAATGTAATCTTATTCTTTAACAATACTTTATCTTCATCAGCTAGTCAAAAACCATGGCTATCTAATTTACCTCAAGCGCAAGCTAGTATTGAAAAAGATAACTGGAATAAAACAACAATAGGTATTTATCAAGGTGAAATAGAAGCAAGAGCTAATATAGGTGATCAGGCACAGATAGATGCAACTAAAACTACTCAAACAACGGATGGTAATACAGAAGGTAATGCTCATTATGTTGAAAAGAACGTGGGAGTTTATGCAAAATCTGGACAAAGAGACGGTATTAAGCCATCTGAAGATTTAGGAGCTGAACTTAGTAAAACTAATAATGCCCAATTTGATAATGATTTAATACACAATTTACAAATAAACAATGCTGAAATAACATTCGGAAAATACTCTAAAGATGGAATTATGCTAGCTTCAGAAAATGGAACTGTTATGGATGTTTTGATGCCGACTAATCCTACGATTGTTACAACAATGGGATCATCTGTTAAAGATTATTCTGGCACAACTGCTCCAACATCTTCTTATAATGATGCTAATAATAAAGCGGCAACAGGAACAATAATTGCTTATTCTAAAGGAACATGGAATACAGGAAATTATTATAATAATCAAATGCAATCGAATGACGCTATAGCATTACAAGGAAAAGGAAGTGAAATCAACATAGGAAAAGATGTTGAGTTGTCAGCAAGATACAAGGAAGTTACAGCTGATGACGGCTCTAAGTCAAAATCATATCCAATAGCTTTTGCTGCAATGGATAAAGGTAAAGTAAATGCTTACGGAAATACAACAGCTCATGGATATGGTTCTATAATTGGATATGCTTCTGGTAAAGGAGAAGTGACTAACTATGGATCTGTTACTGCAAAAGATGATGCGGCATCAAATGATAGCGATACTAAAAAATACCTTTACACAAATATAGGAGGATATGCTACAGGTCTTGGAAGTAAAGTAACTTTAGGTTCAAATTCAACAACTTCAGCCGTAACAGTATCAACTTATGATGGAGATGAAAACAGTAAATCTAAGGCAATAATAACTCCAGCACCAACAACATCAACTATTTATGGAATAGGGGCATTAGCTGATGATAACGGAGAAGTTGTTTTAAGAGGAACAACTAATATTAACACAGGTACAAGCGGCGGATTGCTTGCTTTAAACGGTGGTAAAGTAGAATATGAGGGCGGAACAATAACTCATAAAAATAATGGAACTTTAGGAACATCAGTTAACGACCATGATAATACGACACCGTTTTATGCTCGTTCTAATGGATCAATTGTGTTTACAGGAACAACAACTTTGGATATGTATGATGGAGTACTAATTACAGGACAAGAAACTGATTATAATTCATCAACTACAGGTACAGAAATGTATAGAGGGCTAGGAAATGTATCTGTAAATTTACAAAGTGACAATGTTACAATTGGAGCATTTAGCGGATTGAATAATTTAACTTGGAATAGCCAGACAGATGCGGGCCACACATATATAGATGGACTACCTGGAATTTCTAAATTCAACGGACATACTATAACTACAAATAATCATTCATACAAGAGTATTTTGACGGATGGAAAATTAAATGTTACTTCAACAAAAATTGAGCTGGATAGTGCTGCAGACCAGTATAATAAAATACAAATGGCAAATGAAGTTGTAACAATTGGAAGCACAACAAATGTTACAGGAAATGTATCTTCAGCTACTATAAAAGGTCAAGGACTTTCAATGGGATCTCTAAAAACAGCTACTTCAAATGCAACAACAGGATTTAATAATGAAGGAACAATAAGTGTTGCAGGAGGAACAACAACTTCTGGTATTGCTGGAATGAATGTAAGTTATGGAACAATTAACAACGGAACATCTGCAGGGTCAAGTGCCTCAGTAACGATTGATAATGGTGCTGGACTTTATGGGACTAATGGAAGTAAACTTGTAAATAATGGAAAAATTACTGTTGCTTCTGGAGCAGGAATAGCTGGAATTGGAACAGGACGTACAAAGCAAGAATATGGAACAGATGTTAAAACTTCCGCATCATTAGGAGGAACTAAAACAGTAGAAATAGAAAATCACGGAACAATAAATGCAGCAGGAACAGGTTCAATAGGAATTTATGCTGAAAATAATACAAATGCACCTAAAGCCAATGTAACTGTATCAAGCGATAAACAACTAACCGTTGGAACAGATGGAGTAGGAATTGCAGTAGTTTCGGCTACACCTATACCAATGTTAGTTAATCATGGAACTTCTGATGAAGGTGGTACAATTACGGTAACTGCAGCAGGAACAGGACCTGATATTAAAACAGGAGTAAACGGAAAAGGTATCTATGCCCAAAATTCTGATATTACTTTAACAGGAAACTACATAATTGAAACACCTGAAAAAGGTATTGGTATCTTTGCCTCAAAAAACACAAATGTAACCGGAACTCTTGAATATAAATACAACGGAAGCACAACAGGAACAGGAATGGGTATTATTTATGACCAATTAGGAGTAGCATCGCATACTAACAATGCAAATGTAAAACTTACAAATACCACAAACACAACAGGCGGAATGATAGGAGTTTATACAACAGCTGGGACAGGAAATACTCTTACAAATAATGGAGATATTACTGGTTCATCGACAGCACTTGAATTTGGTATTGTGTCAGATGGAGCAGATATAATTAATAAAGGAAATATAACATTAGGAAATGCAGCATTACAAGAAAATGCAAATGTCGGTATTTATGCGAAAACTAAAAATACGATAACTAATGATGGTAAAATTACTGTTGGAGATAATGCAATAGGAATTTATGGATATAATATTAACAACAATACAGGAAGTATTAAGGCTGGAGATAATGGAGTTGCAATCTATACTCAAGGAGACGGTACAGTAAACTTGAATGCAAATTCTAAGATTGCAGTAGGAAAAGATCAAGCTGTAGGTGTTTATGCAGTTGGAGCTAATCAGCACATTAATGCAAATGCAGGATCTAGCATGACAATTGGAGATAATTCATTTGGAATTGTAAATCTTGGAGCAGGAAATACTGTAGCATCTAATACAGCAAATCCAGTAACTTTGGGAACAGATGCAGTTTATGTTTATCAGAATGATAATAAGGGAACTGTGATTAATCACACTCCATTGACATCTGCAGGAGATAGAAATTACGGCCTTTACGGAAATGGAAGCATATACAATGATGGAGTAATTGACTTTTCAAATGGTATTGGAAGTGTAGGAATGTATGCAACTACTGGCGGAACTGCGACAAACCTTACTGGAGGAACAATAAAAGTTGGAGATTCAGATACTAACAGAAAAGAATACGGTGTAGGTATGGCAACAGGATATTATGATGACAACCCATTGTCACCAACATACAGACAAGTTTCTAATCAAGGAACTATTATAAATCAAGGAACTATTGAAGTGAGCAAACCTGACACGATAGGTATGTATGCAGTAGGTTTAGGATCTAAGGCAATTAACTATGGAAACATCAACCTTATGGGAAGTAAAACTGTTGGAATGTACATTGACAGAGGTGCAGTCGGAGAAAACTGGGGAACTATCCAGACAACGGCAAGCGGACTTACATCAGCAAAAGGAGTCTATGTAGCTAACGGAGGTTATATCAAGAATTACGGAGTGATAAATATTGCGGCTTCAGATAGCCAAAGTGCAGGAATTTGGACAGATAATGCAGATCACGCCGAAGAAAATGCAAATGGAATAAATCCTGTAACTCTGACAAGCCAGACAGGAACTTCAACACCAAGAATGAAAGTGGCTACAGCAAGTGACATGAAGGAAATGGGAGGAATAGTAGTAAAAGTTCCGCCTAAAGCTGCAGTTCCTACCGTGGCAGATGCACAAGGAAATATAATTCCAATATATAAACTAGATACAGATGCTGCAGTACCACAACCTGCTGAAGTGATAATAAAATCACCATCAGGAGTTACACCGATAAATCTTTCAGCAAGCGACTACTATATGAATTTTCCATCATCTTCAGAAATCTCAAGTATAGGAATGTATGTAGATACTTCAGGAGTTAATTATACAAATCCTATTCAAGGATTGAATTACCTAACAGGATTGACTGATATTAACTTGCTGTTCGGGGCAGAGGCTACAAGATATACCACTGCAAAGGCAATTGAAGTTGGAGATAACATTTTGAAACCGTATAATGATGCTTTGAAAGGGGTTGTAACAGGAGGGACTATGTTAAATATAATCTCGTCAAGCTTGACTTGGATGGCACAGCCTACCAAAAACCCTGTAACAGAACTTCTTGACAAGCTATACTTGATTAAGGTTCCTTATACAGTATATGCAGAAAAGAATGACAGAAATACATACAACTTCTTGGATGGACTTGAACAACGGTATGGAGTAGAAGGACTGGGAACAAGAGAAAAACTTCTGTTTGACAAGATAAGCAGCCTAAATGGCGGAGAAGGGCATATTTTGGCTCAGGCATTTGATGAGATGAAAGGACATCAATATGCAAATATTCAGCAAAGAACAAATGCTACGGGAAATTCTCTTGACAGCGAGTTCAAATACTTAAAGGACGAATGGAGAAATCCAACTAAGCAAAATAACAAAATAAAAGCATTTGGTTTAAGGGATGAATATAATACTGACACACCTGGAATCATTGACTATAAGAGCAATTCCTACGGAGTGGCTTATGTCCATGAGGATGAAAAGATTAAGATGGGAAATTCTAGCGGATGGTATGCAGGAGCTGTAACAAATAGATTCAGATTCAAGGATCTAGGACATTCGACAGAAGACCAGACAATGATAAAAGCTGGAATATTTAAGACAATGTCACCTAAAAAGGATTATAACGGAGCACTGCAATGGACAGTTGCAGGAGATGTGTTTGCAGGAATTAATAACATGAAACGTAAATTCTGGATAGTTGATGATACATTTGAAGCCAAATCTACATACCATACTTATGGAGCGGCTCTTAAAAATGAGCTTGGCTATGACATAAGAATGAGCGAGAGAACACATTTAAGACCATACGGGGCCTTGAAAATGGAATATGGAAGATTTAGCAACATCAAGGAAAATGATGGAGAAGTTAGATTAGAAGTAAAAGGAAACGACTATTTCTCAGTAAAACCAGAAGCTGGATTAGAGTTTAAATATATTCAGCCACTTGCAGTAAGAACAAATTTGACAGTAGGAGTTACAGCTGCTTATGAAAATGAGCTTGGAAAACTGCAAAATAGAAATCAGGCGAGAGTAAGATACACAACGGCAGACTGGTACAATCTTGAAAAGGAAAAGGAAGATAAGCGTGGAAATGGTAAATTTGACTTGAATATCGGCGTTGACAATACTAGATTTGGTGTTACAGTGAACGCTGGATATGATACTAAGGGAAATAATATTCGAGGTGGAATTGGATTTAGAGCAATTTATTAATTTTAAGTTTAACAAGGGATATTAGTCCCTTACTTGCTATATATGAGAAAATATTTTGGAACAAAAAAATAATTAAATACTGAATAAAAAAAAATTTTTAAAAAATCATTCAAAAATTCAAAAAA
>ERZ773233.2441-NODE-2441-length-10270-cov-3.643661_pt1 | contig 10270 bp, 9 predicted proteins | sample MGYA00580991_ERZ773233 | MGnify/ENA primary metagenome ERZ773233 (study PRJEB29015, sample SAMEA2738178) | human oral metagenome | biome: human oral; feature: human-associated habitat; material: saliva | place: China | collected 2161 ...
CGGCTCGTTGTAGGTCGCTGCTAATAAAGGCGTCGATATGCGTATTGCTAAGTTCGCGCGCCAATTTCTCTGCCTGTTCCACGCCCGTTTCGTTTAGTTCGCCTTGAGTTTGGCCTTGTAGTATTTGGTTTACGTTGTCCACGGTTTCGCCATGGCGCACCAGTAAAAGCGTTGTCATATATGGGGTTGATGAGTTTATGAGTTCTTGAGTTTATGAATTGTTGAGGTTTTCGAACGCGAGGTTATAATTTTATACCAACGCATCGCTTATCAGTTTGTGCACAACATCCATGCATTATGTTGAATGTTAGAGACGAGAAAATTCTTTAGATGTTGAATTTAGGATACCTTTAGTTATAAACATTTCACAAAAGTAACCAAAAAAATTGCACCGACAAAAGATAGTTTGTATTTTTGTAGGTAGATTAAGGCGCATTTTGTCCGTGTCTTGCGAAAGAGGAAAGGCTCATGAGGAGTCTCCATAAACGGAACGCGGAAATTACAAAACACGCCTAAAAAATTCTGATGTATATATAATAATGAGTATGAAGACAGTTCAAGCAGCATTTCTCCGTGCTATCATCGCCATTGTGGTGGGTTTTTTGTTGATTAAATACCGTGAACAAACGGTGACGTGGATAACCATCATCATCGGTGTGTTGTTCTTTATCTCGGGTTTGATATCGTGTATCGTTTATTTAGTTAATCGTAACGCCAAGACAACGGCTACTTTGGATGTAAATGGCAACCCCATTTCGATAGACAAGCCAACGTTTCCGGTGGTGGGTATTGGTAGTTTGGTGCTAGGAGTGGCCTTGGCTGCATTCCCCACAATAGTGGTAAACTGGATGGTTTACATCTTTGGTGCCATCCTTATTTTAGGTGCTGTGGGGCAATATATCACCTTGGCCAGTGTAGTTAAACTCTCTCGCCTGGGACTTTTCTTTTGGCTCATGCCCTCTATTGTGTTTGTTGTGGGGCTAATAGCTATTTTCCGTCCCCAATGGATAGCCTCTGCTCCCTTGCTTTTCTTAGGTTGGGCTATGCTGTATTATGGAATTGTGGAATGCATTAATGCCTTTAAGGTGATGAATATACGCAGGCAAGTGGCCCGACTTGAGCGACAACAGCAGACCGAAACCGAAGTTGTGGATGCCGAAGCCGAGGAAGTTGGTGCGCAAGATGTTGCTTCTGGACTCCCTGCTGTGGATGCAACACCCGCCAACAGCGCACCCGAAGAACCCGAAAATCCTAACGTTGGGGCAGGAATATAAGTCCTGTCGAATTTCTTTAAGTGATGGTTGAGTACAGATAACACACCATTGCAGGCTGCAGAAGGCTGTCGCGTTCTGTTGGCTGGTGCAACGGGCTATTTGGGAAGTTTCGTTTTGCGCGAATTGCAACGGCGAAAAAATTCAACGCGCGTAATTGTGCGAAATCCGTCGCGCATGCAATCGGTTTCGCCGAACGTTGATATGAGGGTGGGCGAGGTTACGCAGCCCGACACTTTAAAGGACCTTTGCGAAGACATAAACGGGGTGATAACTACGTTAGACCTTACTCGGAAGAAGGATGGCATAACCTTATGGATGTTGATTTCCAGGCCAATGCCAACCTCGTTGACGAGGCTAAACACAGTAGGGTGAAACGTTTTATCTACGTTTCGGTGTTTAATGGCGCAAATATGCGGCACTTGAAGATTTGTGAGGCTAAGGAACGATTGGGCGACTACCTGAAAAACTCTGGACTAGATTATTGTATTGTTCGCCCAATGGGGGTCTTTTCTGACATGCGCGACTTTCTAAAAATGGCAAAGGGAGGACGTGTTTGGCTTTTTGGCGATGGCATGTTGCGCATGAATCCCATTCATGGGGCCGATTTGGCGCGGGCTGTTGTAGATGCTTTGCATAGACAGCAGCACGAACTTAACATAGGTGGACCCGACGTATTGACGCATAATGCGATTGCCGAATTGGCATTACGCGCCTATGGGCATCAGCCTCGCGTTCGTCATTTGCCCGACTTTGTGCGCCGCTCCACGCTCTTTCTCCTTCGTTTGTTTACTCCTGCCAAGACGTATGGGCCACTAGAATTCTTCCTTACGGCAATGGCTATGAACATGCAAGCACCAACTTACGGGAAAAAAAGCTGGAAGATTTCTTTAACCGTGAGGTTGAAAGAGAGCGGAAATAAACCGAATGTTTCTATGTGTCGTCTGCTTATAGCATGTACTTTTTCTATATATTAAAGGCAAATTGCCCTTACTTCAGTACACCTAATTATAAAAGCACAGATGTAAGAGTACGTTAATCGTTTCGCTATTTATTGTGTTCTTATTGTTATGTGACCCTCTTTAGTAAAGCTTAATTGCAGTTCAATAGAAACGTTTGAATCCCACTGAAGCTACTAGGAATATATGAATGCTGTACTAATGAAAGCTGTGTACAACATGTACGCTAGTGTTGCTATGATGAGATAAATAGACTTTTATTAAATATTTTTATACAATAAGGTTGGCGTGTTGGAAAAATATGCTAACTTTGCATTGTCCCTATTCTCAATTTCCTGTGTAAGCAGAGTTTTGAGGTGGGGATCTATTATGGATTAGGCGTTTACTTAGCGCTTTGTTCTTGACACTCTGAAATCTCGCAAGTTTCAATTACAGTCAAAGACAAGGCAACGGTAGATGCTCATGGATATGTTATATCCGTTTGATTTCTTAATGTTAAATTAGGATTTCGTGACGTTATACATATCGGCGTGGGCTTCTGCGTTGCTCGTTCAGACTGTAATGGGCAATGCGAGAGCCTCAGAGTGTGGGACGGGTGACGAGTTTGACTCCCACGCTTTTTTCTGTATATGTAGGTGTTATATAGTTTTTTGCTTGGATGGGGGAGTTTCTAGGCTTTAGTAATATTTCATCTCTTTGAAAGTAATAGTAAAATATGGAACTTCTGATTAATTCTCCTCTTTTTGTGCCATACTGCTTGTTAATGTGTTTTGTCTGGCTCGAAGCTTATTGTCATTCTCTCCACCTTGGAGAAGATGAACCTCTTTTATATGAGAGATCTTGGTACAAACTAGTTATCTTTTTATGTAATGTAGTATCGCTAGTTACTTTCTTAATATTGTGTATCTGTGTGTCTTGGCATACCCTTACCATAACGCTAATATTTATCCCAGTATTTATCAAGATATTGTGTCCATTATTGATAGGTAAACGAGAAAGTTATGTAATAAGAATCTTGGCTGCTTTATCTTCTTTAATTGTCTCAGTTTGGCTTGTTGTTCATTGGTTCTAGAAAGTTGTTTTAGTAATAATAATATTTAGTCTTATGCAAAAATTTATCCTTTCTGTTTTAGTGCTGTTTGCGTTTTGGGGACGTAGCCTTCCTCTGGTGGAGTTGGTTATTTGCATGGTTGTTAGTTGCTTTCTCTGTGATATTGACCCAAACCTGACCTATTCTTGGTATGCAGGTATTTGGCATGGCTTGTTTTTTTTGCCTAATTGGATGTGGAATGGTTTTGGAGATAAACTTTATAAAGCAGAATATTATACGGACGCATATAATATATTTTGGTGGCTTTTCTCAATATTATCAACTCTGTTTGTTGCATGGTTGTACAATATCGTAGGAACTATCCGTGCTGTTTTTTCAATTCTCTTTAAGAAATAATTTGGTGTACCCATATTTAATATGGACAAGCATTAATTGTAAGAACCTTTTTTAAGAACAACTTGGCAAATACTATTGATTTATTCGACATGAAATATCTACAATTGATTTTATCAGTCCTGTTACTGGTATGCTTATTAGCTATGCCTTATGGCTATTATGTACTTATACGTTTTATAGCAACGATTTGCTTTTGCATTTTTACAGTGCAGTATCATGACAAAAACAAGCAGGGACTTGTGATAACATTTGGATCATTAGCTTTATTGTTTCAACCATTTTTCAAGGTGGTATTGGGAAGAACGGTATGGAATGTGGTGGATGTATTAGTAGCAATATTCCTTGTAGGGTTGGTTGTTTTTGAGTCAAAAAATGATAAATAAAGTATTTACGAATATATGTTAAGTAAAAATAAACGCTTGTCGTTTAAAGAAAGTTTGGTTTATGGCTTTTCAAATTTCCAATGACCGTAAATGATCTTAATAACAAGATTTAAAGGTCAGTAGTAGGTCTGCATCATCATCATGAAACAAGTACTATTTATTATATCAATAGGTTTTGTCGTATTATTCGCAAGGTGCAAACATTCGGATGTGAAACCGCAAACGAATAAGAAACCAGTGGCGGCAATAGAGGCGAAGCAAACTGAGCCATCGAAAGAAGAAATAGACCTTGAAGATGGACAAGAGAAGGCTGCGTGTAGAGCCGCTGATACAACGGGAATAGACCCTCATAGTCCTTATTGGTATGATTCCACTATTTCTGAGCCACAGTTCTCGGAAGATGGAGATACGATGATGTATTTCCCACGGACAAGAAAAGGCGGACATTATGTTGTGCCCGAGGGGGTGACGTATCTCCAAGAAAGGGTATTTCAATGCTGTATGGAAGTTCGTTCGATTATATTTCCAAAATCATTGAAACACATCGAAATGGCGGTGTGTGATAACTGTCCACAGCTAAGAAAGGTTGTGTTTAAGAGCCCTATTCGTGAAGTGCCGTTCCGTGGATTTACGTATTGTCGCAGGCTTAGAGAGTTCCATCTAGTGGACCGATGGCCTCCAGTGACATTTTACGAGGGGGATGAAAATGCAGAAGAAGAGGAGTGGTTTTATACTTTTGGTGGTGTAAACACGAAAAAGTGTGTAATCTTTGTTCCTAAAGGATGCGCCAAAAGATATAAACGGCATAGACTTTGGAGGCGATTTAAACATATCGTAGAAGAATAATGTGGTATGTGGGGAATGTGATGGTCTGTTATGAATAATTCTTGCACAGTGATAACAACCCCATCACCCTCGTCCTTTTACTATTAATAGGCTATTGGGCATCCTCTTGGGGTGCCCTTTTAGGGTTTACTTGTCTACAACTTTTTACCAAATGAGACCTCTGCAAAACTTGCCATCCTCTCAACTTTCATCCGTTTGCCCTTAGATGAGGCTATCATAGCTGGGTCAGCCAGTAGACTTATAATCCTTTGTATAAGCTATTTCTATTATTTCACGAATAGGTGACCAATCGATGATTATATTTATTTGTGAAAAGAATGTCTGCCTGACCTTTCTTTGGGCGAGATATATCTACAAAACTTGGAAAGGAGAATTTCTGTTTCACACCATAACGGCACAGAAATATTTGAGATAGACAAATAAGATGAGGAATTTTACAGAGGTCTCGCTCCTTGTGTGCATCTGCCCTCGTGATAAGTGTGTTTCATTCCTGTTTCAGTCTATGAAACGCAGGGTTTCAATACATGGAACGCAGGGTTTCAATACATGGAACGCAGAGTTTCAATACATGGAACGCAGGGTTTCAATACATGGAACGCAGGGTTTCATCCTATGGAACGCATCGTCTCAGGCTTTGAAACGCACAGTCTCAAGCCCATGAAACACAGAGTTTCAAGTATGTGAGACACAGAGTATCAGGAGCTGATACACACAGTCTCAAGGCGTGAAAATCCCATTACCATACGCTGATAATGTCTATTATATGAGTTCTGCTTGGCTACAATCTGGACTTCTCTGCATTGCCAGCACCCGTACCTTTGTATTTGCTTCGCTTAGCATTAAAGTTGTAAGTGACGGTCAGTGAGACAGCGTGGGAGTAGTTGTAGCAATCTTTGTCTAATGTTGTTCCATAGCCATGAAGCGTCCATCGCTCACGTTCGGACTTGAAGATATCGTCAGCCGAGATTGTGAATATGAGTTTTTCGTTGCAGAATGACTTGCGAAGAAATATATTGGTCTTTGCGAATCCATTGATTGTTTGGAATCCATCGTACAGCTTCGTGCGTGCTCTGAAGTATATGCTCGCTATGAAAGACTTACTGAAAGCAAACGTGTTGTTTAATGAGAAGATGAAACAAGGGCTGTTCTTCACTAATGTTCCATCGTCTGATGGTGCGTGGAAACACTGCTGCATGTAATGAAACTGTGCTGTTGGATGATATAACCCGAACTTAGGAGAAGCTGAGATACTTGCATAAAGGTTCTCAGAATGGTCGTAGTTGTAGGTTGAAGAGAATGAGATAGCCTGATTATTGTATAGTTTATGAGTCCAGAACATCACGTCTTTGTAGTACTTATAGCCTATCGAGAGACTCAACCAACGATATATCCCGTTTATTTCTACGTTGTGTATCTGTTCAGGATGCAGTTCCGGATTACCTCCTTCATAGGCATAACGATTGTTATACTGTATGAAGTTGCGCAGAGTACGGTAGCTTGGACGATGGATTTTATTGCTATAATTGAGTTGAAAGCTCCACTTCTCGTGATTCCATGATAGTGAGAAGGAGGGAAAGAGATTGCTGTAATGTTTACTGGCATCGTCTTGTTTCACTCCAAAAGAGTAATAGTTGGAGGTTACATGCTCATATCTTAGTCCTGTGTTAAGTATGAAATTGCCGAAAGAATGGGTATATTCAGTGAATAGCGCATGATACCTTCCCTTGATATTGGTCTCTGATGCCGCTACAATCTGCTCTTTGTTATTGAAATCTCCACGTGAGTTTGTGCTGGAAAGTTCCGTTCCCCAGTATATATTTCCGCCCCATAACGGGTGACTAAGAACCAGTTTCCCTGCCCAGAGGTTGCTGTGTTGATTACCTGTGGAGTGTACTTCACGGTTAGGGAACTCGTTGGAGTGTTCCGATTGGGCATGTCTTTCTTTTGTGCCTATACTCATGTAAGAAGCATTGAAGTCTATGCTAAGTTTTTCAAGCCGTCCCACATAATACAAGTCTGCCTGATGTTGAGCAGGAACACGCACTTCCACGTCTCCTTTCTGTGCTATTGTTCCTTCTAAAGTACCATTCTTATAGATGTTTTGGTTGTTATCTATAGACCCATCCATGTGATAGTCGGTGTAATAACGATAAGCTCCACCGATGGTATTGCTATCATTTATCAAGTAAGAAGCACCAATATTTTCAGAAAGGAGATTATGGTTAGCCTTGTATCTGATATGTTGTTGCGCCTCAATATCCTCTCTACTGGTATGTATTTGAGAGCAGAGATAATTCTTCTCTTGGTCTTTATAGTTCATCCAAGTGAGGTTATTGAAAAGCTCCCAGTGCTTAGTTCGATAGGTAAACTTGGTTGCCTCCGAACCTGTCCACTTTCCATTGTATTCTATCCGAGTATCATTGCGAAAGCTAAGACCATCAGCTTGCCTGCGAATAGTTTTGATTCGGATGACAGACTGTACTTGTGCATCGTATTGCGCTCCGGGACTTGTAATGACTTCTACGCTCTTTATGTTGTCAGACTTTAGTTCCGTAAGTTCTTTCATGTCGCTTATTCTGCGATTATTGACGTATATAAGCGGTGTACCCTTGGCAAACACCTGCACATTATCACCATTGGTTGTGACACGAGGGAGCTGTCCTAAGACATCCATAGCTGTTCCTAATTTCGATAAAAGGGAATTTTCGACGTTGATACTCATCCCTCCACTGGTCTGTTTGTATAGTGGATGGGACGTTTTAATGGTCACTTCCTTCAGCTTTAGGGCATCGGGTTGAAGCTGAATGATACCTGCTTGTTCTGTTGAAAAGGTACGATAAACAGGTTTATAACCCACGTAACTAATGCGGGCGATGACCTTTGATGGCTCAAATGGTACTACGAAGATACCACTCTCATTACTAACTCCACCTGATATAGCAGTGGAGTCGACAACAGACAATAGTAGAATATTAGCGTAAGGTACTGGCTGTCCGGTCTCATCAATGACCTTTCCTGTCAGATGTCGCCTTGTCTTGTGTGTACATTCCACCATGATAACGTCTCCGCGACGTGTCATTCGGATGGGATAGAAGCCTATGAGTTGTTCAATAGCATCTGGAACACTCTTGTTCTTGATGTTAGTGGTGATGCGGAAATCCTCTAAGTCGTTGTAAATGAAGTTCACGGTGTATCGGTTTTGCAGGTGGTTTAACTCCTTCAACGCCTGTGCCATGGATACATTATTATATTGTCGACTGATACGTTGGGCTGATACTCCATGCGAGCCGATGAGGAGTAGCAGAATAATAAGATATCTTTCCATAGCTTTACTCTATTGTTAATGTGTTATCAGAATAGCTAACTTTTACGCGGTCAAAGGCATTCAGCAGTTCTATATTCTGTTGAAGATTACACTGTCTATCCCATTTGAAGTAGAGACGGATGTGTGTTGATACTGGATTTAGCACTTTCACGTCAACATGATAATATGCTGCCATAGCATCAACGATAGTCTTCAAGGATGTATCCTCAAACACAATAGGTTGCGGAGGAATACTATCTGTCTTGTGAAGGAGTACTCGGTTAAGGCTGTCTGAAACTGCTTTGCGTTCTGCCTGTGCCTTCTTTATAGAGTCTGTAGCCGTTATATGAGGAGTTTTTGGGTGTATTTCAACCTCCTCTTTACTATTAAAGAAAGGCAGAATACCCAACTGAACTGTAGCAGCAAACGCCAAGCCTGATATAAAGATGATACCGATAGTAGATGCCGCAATCCGCTTCCAGTTGCGTCTTTGTGGTATAGAATGTTCTATCGCAAAGCGTTCCCACTCGGCATTAATGTCTATGTCCTCATCCTCATGACGTTTCATAGCACGTTTAGTCATAGCCAGATAGGATGCAAACGAGCTTATCTCCTCATCCGCAAGCAGTGCTTCTATCTCTTTCGTGGTGTATTTCTCAGGATGGTCCAGCATATTGAGGAATATCCTTTGTTTCTCTTCTGATTGCTTGTTGTTCATTGTCTTGCTTGGTTAAGTTGCCTTTTAATGATGTTAATAGCCTCTGAAAGATGGTGATACACAGTTACTCTGCTCACTCCTAAGTCTTCGGCAATGCGCTGAAAGGGTAGTCCTTGCACATGACGTAGGCGCAGAATCTGACGACGAATAGGCGGCTCTAAATGTTCAATGAGTAGCATTAGGCGGTCAAGTAGGGTTTCGTCATGTTCGGAGAGAATAGTCTCTGCATCATTCAAAAGTAGTTTTGAGGTTCTTTCTCGTATGTCTTTATGTGCAATAATATTCAGACAACGATTGCGAACAGCCCTTATCAAATAGCCTTCCTCCGTCTCTGGAAGCAGTGTTATATCCTCTTCAAAGACCTTGGCAAACACATCACTCACCACGTCTTTACATTCATCTTGATCGTAGAGAATCCCTTTTGCCACCCGGAACATCGGTTGGTAATAGCATTTGAAGAGTCTTTCTATGTCAGTATTTTCATGTATCATACACTATTCTTACAGCTCAGAAGGTGGAAATGTAAAGCTTGACAATGATTTTTATTGTATTAGATTACAAAGGTAACGATTATACTTTAATAAGCTGTTTATGATCAAGAAAAACGTTAAAGTACGCTATTTGTATGTCATAAAGACTTATCTTTCCTCTTCAATGATAGTCTCTTTCATTAGTGGTATATATTGTTTGTTTAAGTTTCAGTCTATGAAACTTATTATCTCAATAAATGGAACGTAGAGTTTCAGTACATGGAACGCAGGGTTTCAATACATGGAACGCAGGGTTTCAATATATGGAACGCACAGTCTCAACGCTTGAAACTCTCATTACTATGCGTTGGTAGTGATTGAAAGTGTATTATCTTGAATCAGAATGAGCGTATCGTAGGGTGGAGGAAAGGGAGATGTGGGGGCGTGATAGCCGTTAGTTGTGGTCGTAACTATACCCAGCTCGAAGTGCAAACGTTTGCATGAAAAAAAGAGTAAACCGTAAGCTGTATAGTAAGATAATGTGTTGTAAATCACTAACTTTGTGCTCATTGACAAGAATTAACTAAAAATTGAAATCTACATGAAACGTATTTTGACAAGTTTATGTGCCTCTTTATGTTGCATCTGTGCGATGGCACAGGGTTGGCCTGCTGGTTATGGTGGTGTAATGCTACAGGGTTTTTATTGGGATTCGTTCGACGATTCGCAGTGGACAGTACTTGAAAAGAAAGCCGACGACCTATCGGGTTACTTCGACCTTGTATGGGTTCCGCAGAGTGGTAAGGCTGCTGGCTCGAAGTCAATGGGCTATGATCCGCTCTATTACTTCAATCAGAACTCATCGTTCGGTA
>ERZ773233.2442-NODE-2442-length-10269-cov-2.929411_pt1 | contig 10269 bp, 10 predicted proteins | sample MGYA00580991_ERZ773233 | MGnify/ENA primary metagenome ERZ773233 (study PRJEB29015, sample SAMEA2738178) | human oral metagenome | biome: human oral; feature: human-associated habitat; material: saliva | place: China | collected 2161 ...
AAAAAGAATGCTACACGCCTTATTTTTTTAGAAAGGTGGAATCATGAGTTCGCAAACTAAAGAGCGTTTCGGTTTGGCCGCACTGCTAGGCATTCCTAACGGTATTATGTCGGCTTTTGTTAAATGGGGCGGGGAATTTCCGTTGTCGGCGCGCAGTCCAAAAGATATGTTTGACGCCGCTTGCGGTCCAAAGGGCCTTATTAGAGCAGCGGATCAGATTGACTGCTCGCGTAATTTTCTAAACCCGCCGTATGTATTTTTACGCGATTATTTGGGCATTACCGGCCCGTATGCTGCGATTTACGAGTTTGCGGGGCATGCGTTTAACTACGTGCATTTTACGCATATTTTGTTTTCGATCGTTTTTGCTGTAGCTTACTGCGTTGTTGCGGAGAGATTTCCGAAAATCACGCTTTGGCAAGGCGTTGCGGCCGGTATTTTAGCCAATATCGCCGTTCACGTTATTACTTTGCCTATTCTTGGAGTTACGCCGCCGCTTTGGACGCTGCCTTGGTACGAGCACGTTTCCGAGTTTGTCGGATACGCGCTATGGTTTTGGTCTATCGAGCTTATGAGGCGAGATTTGCGAAACAGGATCCGCACGAAAAAGATCCGAGCGACTACTGCCAAAACGCATAGCTCTTAAATTTACGCCGTTTTAGTAAAATCTAAAACGGCATTTTGGTTTTTAAAAACAAAACCTCTCGTCAGCCCCGTTTTGTTTACGCATAGCTTTAAATTTAGCCAAATTTTCCTCATTCAAAAAATAATCTTTTTCTTTTTGCGCGCGTGCTTCTAGGGCTTCTATTGCTTTTGCGAGAGCTTCTTTTCTATCTGCGTGAGGCGACGCAAACTCCGGTAAAAACATAGCTTCGTAAACGTTCGCCTTGCTCCACTCAAGCGATTTTGCGGCGATATCTTGCTGCTTTTTGATATCGCAAAAAGCGTATGGATTTACCACATCGCCAACCAGCTTGATAAACGCTCCTATCGCGCTTTTGACCTCAAAAAATCTACCGTCGTCCAAATTTATAACCTCTCGTAGCAAGATCGCGCGGTTTTTAGCGTTGTAAAACCAAAACACCGCTTCGTCGCGCAGGCCAAGATCGTAAGCGCGAGCCGAAAGCACGAAAAGAGTCATCGGCGTGACCATCTGCGGAGCGTCCTGCACGATCTTTTCCGCGCTCCTAAAGTCCTCTAGCGTGCCGCTTTTTAGCAGGCCGTCTATCTTGTCGTAAACCTTTACGTGGTCGGCTTTGCCGCCATTTGCCGAGTAGTACGGCGTCACGTAGATATCGATGCTTTTTACCTTTTCGTCATCAGACGCCGATGCAGCCGCCGCGACAAAACAAAGCGCTGCTAGAAAACGTAAAATTTTCACTTATAGCTCCTTAAGATAAATTTTTGGTGTTATTTTAACTAAAAGATATTTAAACGTCGCATATAAATTTGAAGAGGTAAAGTCCGCAAATTTGAGCGGACTTTGCAAATTTAGTTCTTAAAACTATGAATAGGTGCCGGTATCTGGCCGCCGCGGGCGATGAAGTCCGCCGATGAGTTTTTATTTACGCTCATCACGGGCGCGCTGCCGAGTAACCCGCCGAATTCTAGCGTATCGCCCTCTTTGCCTTTTGGGATTATGCGCACGGCGGTCGTTTTTTGATTTATCACTCCGATCGCGGCCTCGTCGGCTATGATCGCGGCGATCGTCTGCTCGGGCGTATCCTCAGGGATCGCGATCATATCGAGCCCCACCGAGCAGATCGCGGTCATCGCTTCGAGCTTTTCTAAATTTAGCGATCCTGCGCGCACCGCAGCTATCATGCCCTCGTCTTCGGAAACGGGGATAAACGCGCCGCTAAGCCCGCCTACTTGGTTGCATGCCATTACTCCGCCCTTTTTGACCGCGTCGTTTAGCAGCGCAAGCGCAGCCGTCGTGCCGTGCGTGCCGACCCGCTCTAGTCCCATCTCCTCAAGCACGCGCGCGACCGAATCGCCCACCGCCGGAGTCGGAGCTAGCGAGAGATCTACGATGCCAAATTTCACGCCCAGCCGCTCGGACGCCATTTGACCGACGAGCTGTCCGATGCGCGTGATCTTAAACGCAGTCTTTTTCACGGTCTCGGCGACCACGTCAAAGCTTTGACCGCGCACCTTCTCAAGCGCTCGTTTAACGACGCCGGGGCCCGATACGCCCACGTTTATGACGACCTCGGCCTCGCCCACGCCGTGAAATGCACCCGCCATAAAGGGATTATCCTCGACGGCGTTGGCAAACACGACGAGTTTGGCGGCGCCAAGATCGGAAAGCCGCGCCGTCTCTTTGATCACGCGCCCCATGTCGGCGACCGCGCTCATATTTATGCCTGTTTTGGTCGAGCCGATATTAACGGATGCACAGACCTTTTGTGTCGCGGCAAGCGCGGCGGGGATGGATTCTATTAAAATTTTATCGCCCTTTGCGTAGCCCTTTTGCACTAGCGCCGAAAAGCCGCCGATAAAGTCGATGCCGACCTTTTGTGCCGCCTCGTCCATCGCTCTAGCAAGCGGCACGTAGTCTGCGGCATCCGTCGCCGCGCCGATGATGGCGATAGGCGTTACGCAGACGCGCTTATTTACGATCGGGATACCGAGCTCTGCTGAAATTTCATTGCCGACCTTTACCAGATCGCGCGCTTTGTCGGTGATCTTTGCGTAAATTTTCTCTGCGGCTTTGTCGATATCTGGATCGATGCAGTCAAGCAGGCTGATGCCCATTGTGATCGTGCGGATGTCGAAATTTTGCTCCTCGATCATCGCGATCGTTTCGGTTACGTTTTTGATATCCATCTGCGCGCCTTAGATGTTGTGCATGGAGTCAAAGATCGCTGAACTTTGGATGTTGATTTTAACTTTTAGCTTTTCGCCTAGCTCGTTTAGCTCCCCCTTTAGAGCCGTAAAGTCCTGCTTTTCGTCGCTGGAAACCACCGCCATCATCGTAAAAAACTCGTTTAAAACCGTCTGACTGATGTCGTCTATGTTTAGCCCAAGCTGCGCGAGCTTAGCCGAAACGCCCGCCACAATGCCAACCTTGTCCTTACCGATCACCGTTACGATCGCTTTCATCGTCGTTCTCCTAAATTTGTAAATTTGCGAGAGTTAAAGCCCGAATTTGAGTAAATTCGGGCTTTAGATTTTAAATTTTACTTCGAGCAAGCGCTCTTGCCGTCCATCACGGGCTGGATAGACGAGTTGTCCGCACCGCCGTCATCGTTGATATTTTCTATTATCTCCCACAGTCTAGCCGCCGCTTTTTCGTAGCGTTTAGCCGTGACCGAGTTTGGCTCGTAAAAGCTCACCGGCTTGCCGCTGTCGCCGCCCACACGAACAGCCGGCTCGATAGGTATCTCGGCTAGCACCTCGGTACCGTAGGCTTTTGCTACCTCCTCGGTCGTGCCTTTTCCAAATATATCATACTCCTTGCCGCTCTCAGGGCAGATAAATCCGCTCATGTTTTCTACGATGCCGGCAATCGGGATGTGAAGCTTCTCAAACATATCTAGCGCGCGCTTGCTATCATCTAGCGCTACCACTTGCGGCGTCGTGACGCAAACGCCCGCAGTCACCGGTACGCTTTGAGCTAGGGTTAGCTGTGCGTCGCCCGTTCCCGGAGGCATATCCAGAAACAGCACGTCCAGCTCACTCCAAAATACGTCTTTTAGTAGCTGCTCAATAGCTTTCATTATCATCGAGCCGCGCCAGATGAGGCTCATGCCTTCTTCCATTAGTACGCCCATGCTCATCATCTCGACGCCGTGAGTTAGGATCGGTTTTAGCTTGTTGCCGACGACTTGAGGCTGCGTGCCTACTTCGCCGAGCATTCTAGGGATATTTGGGCCGTATATGTCGGCGTCTAGGATGCCTACTTTTTTGCCTAGTTTTGCCATCGAGATAGCTAAATTTAGCGTCGTAGTGCTCTTGCCCACGCCGCCTTTGCCCGAGCTTACCATTACGAAATTTTTAACTTGAGGCGCGATATTTTTGCCACTTTGAGTGTTACTTTTCTCCTCAGGTATCTTTGGCTGGATCAAATTTAGCACGTACTCATTTGAGCCCATGACACGTTTGATGTCTGTTTTTAGCTCGTTTGCTACCTCTGGGCTTGAGCTAACGATCTCGACTTCGATTAAAATTTTATCGCCGATTTCGACGTTTTTTACGAATCCAAAGCTCACGATATCTTTCTCAAAGCCCGGATATATCACGCCTTTTAGTCTGTTTAAGACATCCTCTTTACTTAACATTTTTCTCCTTCATTAGATTTTTTGAAATTTTATACGCGCAAAATTTAGGCCCGCACATCGAGCAAAATTCCGCCTTTTTAAACGACTCTTGCGGCAAGCTCTCGTCATGCAGCTCGCGCGCTCTTTCGGGATCTAGGCTTAGCTCAAACTGCCTGTTCCAGTCAAAAGCGTATCTAGCGTCGCTCATCGCGTGATCGCGCTCTATTGCGCCTGCTTTGCCTAGCGCGACGTCGGCTGCGTGAGCGGCGATTTTATGCGCTACGATACCCTCTCTGACGTCGTTTGCGTTTGGCAAACCAAGGTGTTCTTTGGGCGTCACGTAGCACAGCATCGAGGCTCCGTAAAAGGCCGCCATCGTCCCGCCGATAGCCGAAGTGATATGATCATACCCCGCGCCGATGTCCGTAGGTAGCGGCCCTAGTACGTAAAAAGGCGCGCCGTGGCACAGCTCGCGTTCGATTTTCATATTATACTCTATTTGGTTTAAAGGAATATGACCCGGCCCCTCGATCATCACTTGCACGTTTTTCTCCCATGCGCGCAGCGTAAGCTCGCCTAAAACCCGCAGCTCGCTAAGCTGAGCCTCATCAGTCGCGTCGTATAGGCAGCCAGGGCGCAACCCATCGCCAAGAGAGAGCGCGACGTCGTGAGCGGCGCAAATTTCTAAAATATCGTCAAAGGCCTCGTAAAACGGGTTTTCTTTATGATGATGCATCATCCAGCTAGCAGTTAGGCTACCGCCGCGGCTAACTATACCCATCTTACGTTTTGCAACCAGCGGCATAAATTTGAGCAAAAAGCCCGCGTGTATCGTAAAGTAGCTAACGCCTTGGCGAGCCTGCTTTTCGAGCGTTTTTAGGATGTCCGCCGCCTTCAAATTTTCGACCTCTTTTATGTCGTGGATGATCTGATACATCGGCACGGTGCCTATGGGGACGGTGGAGTTTGCGATTATGGCGCTTCTAATGGCATCTAGATCGCCGCCAGTGCTTAGATCCATGACCGTATCGGCGCCGTATTTTAGACAAATTTGCAGCTTTTCAAGCTCGGCGTCTATATCGCTGCTTAGGCTTGAGTTGCCGATATTTGCGTTGATTTTGGTTTTAGCCTCCCTGCCGATCGCCATCGGGAGCAAATTTTCGTGATGGATGTTGGCTGGGATTATCATCTTGCCCGCGGCGACCTCGCTTCTAATGAGCTTGGGATCTAGCATCTCAGCTTGCGCTACGTAGTTCATCTCAGGCGTTATAACGCCTTTTTTAGCGTAGTACATCTGCGTCGGAGTTTTGTCGGCGGAGTCAAATTTGACCCGAAATTCTTTCATGTTTCGCTCCTTAAAATTTTTGGTTCTAATCTTACTCAAAAAAGATAAAAACAAGCTTTTGGGATGTATAATATCGTAACACTTCGCCAAAGGAGAAATTTTGCTAGACGTTACGCTGATAATGCTCGGAGCCGGAAGCTCCAGTCGTTTTGAAATGCCCGTTAAAAAGCAGTGGTTGCGCGTCGGAGGCGATCCGCTATGGCTCTTTGCGGCTAAAAATTTAAGCTCGCACTATGCTTTTAAAGAGATAATCATCGCCTCAAACGAGGAAAAATATATGAGCAAATTTGCCCCAACGTATCGCTTTATAAAAGGCGGCGCGACCCGTCAAGAGAGCCTAAAAAACGCGCTTAAACTCGTTCAAAGCGAATACGTTTTAGTTAGCGACATAGCTCGTCCGATGATTAGCGCCGAGCTTTTTTCTCGTATAATAGGCGGCATCCAAAATGCCGACTGCGTCGTGCCTACGCTAAAAGTGCCAGATACCGTTTATCTGGGATCCCAGACTGTCGATAGAGAGCAGATCAAGCTCATCCAGACGCCGCAGCTCTCGCGCACGGCAATGCTAAAAAGCGCGCTTGAAGCGGGTCAAATTTACACCGACGATAGCTCGGCGATAGCGGCTGCGGGCGGTAAAATTTGGTACGTGCAGGGTGATGAAAACGCTAGAAAAATTACATTTAAAGACGACCTTTCTAAAATTTGCGGCCTTAGCGCGCCGTCAAACGAAATTTACGTGGGCAACGGTTTTGACGTGCATGCCTTTGAAGAAGAGAAAAAAGAGGGAAGTTTCGTAACAATCGGCGGAGAGAAAATTCCTTTTGAGCGAAATTTAAAGGCTCACTCTGACGGCGACGTAGCTATCCACGCGCTCATCGACGCCATGCTTGGAGCGGCCGGGCTGGGCGATATAGGCGAACATTTCCCTGACACGGACGATAAATTTAAGGGTGCGGACTCGGCTATGTTACTAAAAGAAGCATATAGGCTCGTTCAAAGCGTCGGATTTGAGCTTATAAACGCCGATGTCACCGTCATCGCCGAGAGGCCAAAGCTTAGTAAATTTAAATCCGCGATGGAAATAAACATCGCAAATGCACTAAATTTAACCCCGAGCCGCATAAACGTAAAGGCCACTACGACCGAGAAGCTGGGCTTTACGGGGCGAGGCGAGGGTATAGCCGCTACGGCGTCGGCGAGTCTAAAAATTTACGACTGGACGCAAAAATAAAACGACGAAAGTAAAAAAATGAGAGTTTTGATAATAGAAAACGAAATCTACCTAGCCCAAAGCATCGCCTCGAAGCTAGAAAATCTAGGCTACGAGTGCGAGATCGCAAGGAGCGCGGCGGAGGCGATGAAAAGCGAGCCTGAGCAGAGGGCAAAGGAGGGCGGCAAAGACGTACACTTTGACGTGGTCCTGCTCTCTAGCGCATTTGCGGGCGACGAGACGCTAAAAATCATACAAAAATTTAAAGACTCCGTCGTCATCCTGCTCATCACCTATATTAGCAACGACACCGTCTCAATCCCGATACAAGCGGGTGCAAGCGACTACATACAAAAGCCGTTTATGATCGAGGAGTTGGTGCGAAAGATCAAGCATTTCGAGGAATTTAGGCGGCTGCAAACATTTATAAAGACCTATCAGGACTACTTAAACTATCATTTTAAGGCTGTTTCGGCGCTAAATTTCGACTTTAAGCGCATAAAGCTGCCGCTTCTCATCAAATGCAATAAAATGATAAACGCCGATAACTTCGTTTTTGAGTACGCAAAGGCGCTAAATTTGAGCTTTAAGTACGTGCCGCTTGAGCCCGGCATCGACGTAGAGGCAATAGCAGCGGCAAATCCGCGCACGCTTTTGTATTTTTCAAATTTTCAAATTTTACGCCAAGAGACCAAAAATCAGATCGTCTCTCTCGCGGCCAAACGCAAGCTTATCGCAAGCTCGACCAATCTGAACGAAGAGACGCCGATGGAGACGCTAAACATCACAAGCGATGAGAAAAATTTCCAAATCGACGAAATTTTGACGATCGACGACTACATCAAGCATATCATCGTAAACTATCAGGACAAATTACAAGCTCAAGAAACAGAAATTAGAGGAACTCAGATAAAAGGTTTGCTCTATAAAAAAGCTATAGAATTTGGGAAACTATAGCGGGAGGAAAAGAGGAAAAAATATGACGTCGTCAAGAAAAAATAACGCCGTTTGGATAAACGACGAGGCTTTCGGCGCGCTTGATCTCATAGAAAATCAAATTTTTAGCAAATTTAACCGCCTGATGAACGAAAAAGAGGCGAACGAGATCTACGAGACGGGCTTTTTAGCCGGCGAGCCGATGCCATATACTTTTGTCTTTGCGCCGCACGGCAAGCGCAATCAAGAAACGATAAAAAACTCCGCAAAAGGCGATCATATCGAGCTTATCAACGGCGGCAAGGTCGTGGGATATATCGAGGTCGGCGAGGTATTTAAATTTAGCGCCGAAAAAAGCTCGCAAAATATCTTTCGCGCTAACGAAGCCGCGTCCGCACAGCAAAGCCAAAGCGGCGAACTGGCCGTAAGCGGCGAGATAAAAATCTACGACGACAAGCTAGCCGAGGTAAGAAAACTCATCGAAGAGATCAAAAGAGAGCAAAACGTCCGCAAGGTCTCGGCGATCATGCTAACTGCGGAGCCATTTAACCGCGCGCACGAGCGTCTCATCAGGATGACGATAGATAGCTCCGATCTGGTGTTGCTATTTTTACTAAAAAGCCACGGCGCGGACGAGATGATGAGCTTTTCGCTCAAAAAAAGCGTGCTAGAATACTTCATCCAAAACTACGTTCCTAAAAATCGCCTGATCATCGTGCCTTTTGAGAACTCAAACCTCTTTAGCTCGCACCTAAATCCGACGCTGGAGTGCATCGCGGCGCATAGGCTGGGTGCTCATAAGCTAATAGTCGGGCAAAATCACGCGGGCATAGGGATGTTTTACGATCACAACGTCGCTCACACAGTACTAGAGCGCTATAAAAACGATCTAAATTTAGATATCGTCGTACTGCCTGAGCTCGTCTACTGCGACGAGTGCAAGACGCTAGTTAGCACCAAGACCTGCCCGCACGGCCAGCACCATCATATCAAATACCACGCGCAGACGCTAAAAACATTGCTGCTAGCGGGTATCTTGCCGCCTGCGATCCTCATGCGGCGCGACATCTCAGCGATGATACTGAGCGAGCTTTTCCCGAACCGATTTGAAAATATCCAAAAGCTTTGCGATGATCTTTTTCCTAGCAACGGGCTGCTTGAAAAGCAGACGGAGAGGGAGTTTTACGAAAATTTGATGAAGCTTTATCAGACGACGTCGCTGACTTAAATTTGCTTTTAGCCAGCTTTTTTGACTTATGTTGTGCGCGAATATCGCTTAAGCTCGGCTATTGCTATATGCATGCGTTGTTTGTTTGGCACTTTTTTGCTTAATTTGGCTTTTATACTGCGGCTCGTTATGGGAGAGATTTTGCGCAGTTTCGCTGCGCTTGAGGTCGCTTTCCAAGAGCCGCAAATTTGTAGCTAGAAGCGGCGTAGAGTTAAATTTAGCTCGGGAAACTTCGCGTTTTTATCTCTGCTAAAATTTACTGAGCGAGCGCTTGCATTAGCGTTGCGAGCTGACCGTTTTGCGATATCTTATCTTTGCTTTTGCGTTCAAATTTGCAAATTTTACTTGCCAAGACCCGCACCGCAAAAACTCTAAAATTTGGCACTTGGTATTTATGGCGCGAGGCGAAACTGCGGCTTATTCGGTGCAATGCGTCATACTTCGGCTAGCGGCGAATTTGTATTGCAGCTTGGAAATTTTAAATTTGATAGCCGAAAGTACGGATTGAAATTTGCGGTTGTAAAATCTAATAAATTTAACGCATTTTTGCCGTCAAATTTGAAAATATCCGAAATCCGCAAATTTGGCGTCCGAATTTTGAAATTTGCGCGTTAAATTTGCTAAAATCGCACTAAAAATCGGCGAACAAAAGCGCCATATTATTTAAATTTGATTTCAAGGAAAATTATGCAAAGGTTATTTTTAATGTTTTTCGGTGCAGGTCTTAGCCCTAAGGCTCCCGGCACGGTGGGCTCTATAGCGGGTGCGGTAGCGGCGTATGGATTTTTGATGTTTTTGCCTGCTTCCACGCTGTTTTTAGTTTCGATTTGTCTTTTTTTATATAGCATCAAGATTATCGACGACTATGAGGCCAAAACCGGCGTGCACGATCACGGCAGTATCGTGATAGACGAGGTTGCGGGCGTTTGGCTGGCGATATCTATCAGCGGCGCTACGGCGGTGCAGTTTGTGCTCTCGGTTCTGTTTTTTAGGGTGCTTGATATCTGGAAACCGTCCGTGATCGGCCGCATCGACAAAAACGTAAAAGGCGGGCTAGGCGTGATGGGTGACGATATGGTTGCAGGTCTTTTTGCGGGGCTTCTTAGCGCGATTTGTTATGAGGCTGTGACGAAAGTCGGACTTGACTACGAGTGGGTTAAATTTGAGCTACCGTTTGTGAAGTAGGGTTGTTCGGCGATTTTTGGGCGCTTGTTAAAGCACTTAACACTAATTCTTGTAGTTTTTGTGAGCTTTATTGGCGACAGATTTTTGATTATCTAAATTTCAA
>ERZ773233.2449-NODE-2449-length-10240-cov-10.093569_pt1 | contig 10240 bp, 5 predicted proteins | sample MGYA00580991_ERZ773233 | MGnify/ENA primary metagenome ERZ773233 (study PRJEB29015, sample SAMEA2738178) | human oral metagenome | biome: human oral; feature: human-associated habitat; material: saliva | place: China | collected 2161 ...
CTGGTGATGTACATAAGTGGGTTGTTTATGCCAACTCATTGATGTTACGCCTTGCAATGCGTGTTTATTATGCCGATGCAGCCCTCTCAAAGCAGTATGCTTTACAGGCTGTTAACCATTCTTATGGCGTGATGAAAACCAAGGATGATGAGGCTAAGATGGAGAGAGGTGCAAGCTTGGAGTTCAAGAACAACCTCGATGTCCTTATCAATCAGTACAACGAGTGCCGTATGGGTTCTTCTATGTTGGCTTACTTAGGCGGTTATCAAGATCCACGTCTGCCAAAGTACTTCAATACAAGTACTGTTTCTCAGGCTGTGACTGTGGGTACATACGGAAAGTATTCTGGTGTACCAACAGGTCATGACGTAAGTTCTAACGATGCTTTCAAGGATTCTTCTCGTCCAGCTATCACAAGTACAACTCCTACTTATTGGATGCGTGCTTCTGAGGTTTACTTCCTCTTGGCTGAGGCTGCTCTGCATGGATTCGCTGTGGGTGGTACTGCTGAGTCACTTTATGAGAAGGGTATCGAGATGTCATTTGAAGAGAATGGTATCGCAAGTTCTGAGGTAGCAGACTATATGTCGTCTGGTCTCAAGCCATCTGCTTACAGTTTCCATCTCACCAATCCAAGTGTGAATGTTGACGCACCTGCTCTCACGCAGGCGACAACAGAGTGGACAGGCACTGACGAGGAGAAACTTGAGAAGATTATGATACAGAAGTGGATTGCACTCTATCCTAACGGACAAGAGGCTTGGACAGAGTATCGTCGTACTGGTTATCCTAAGTTGCACAGCACCATTACGAACTATAGCAATGGTGAGGTTGACAGTGAGGTGGGCATCCGCCGTATGCGTTTCCCAACTAACAAGTCTACTTCGGCAGAGGATATTGCCAACTTAGAGAGTGCACGTAAGCTACTTCGTGGCGGTCTTGATAAGGCTGGAACACGTTTGTGGTGGGACAATAAGAATCATTAATATCAAGCATTTTGAATATGAAAAACTTTAAATATATCAGTTCGTTGGTATTGCTCTGTGCAGGAGTCCTTTTCTGTGGATGTAGCAAGATGACAGAGGTAGAGAACGAACCTTACGATCATATTGGTGGATATAATACGATGAACAATGCTGAAAGCGAGAAGTATTATGCCGATTTGAGAGCTTATAAGCAGCAAGCCGTTAACTATGGTCGTCCTGTTGCCTTCGGTTGGTATTCTAACTGGTCGCCAGCTGGTACCTATCGCCGTGGCTATCTTACCTCTATGCCAGATAGTATGGACATCGTTTCCATGTGGAGTGGTGCACCTAACCGCTTTAATATCACACCTGAGCAGAAGAAGGACAAGGAGTTTGTGCAGAAGGTGAAGGGTACAAAACTCTTGGAAGTTACACTCTTGTCTTATATTGGAAAGGGTAGAACTCCTGACTCTGTCTATACTGCTGTTGAGAAGCAGGCTGAAAAAGAGGGTTGGGCAAACGACCATGCTCGTGTTGAAGAGGCTAAGAAGAAGGCTCGTTGGAAGTTCTGGGGCTACGAGGGTGTTGCTGGTTCTGACAATCATAAGCAGGCTTTGGCTCGCTTTGCTAAGGCTCTCTGCGACTCATTGGTAGCCAATGACTGGGACGGTTACGATATCGACTGGGAGATTGGTAGTGGCGTCTTCGATATGGATGGTTCGCTCAGCACTAATGCCGACCTTGTTTACTTGGTAAAGGAGATGAACAAGTATATCGGTCCTAAGAGTGATCCTGAGCATAAGGGACACCGTCTTATCTGTATAGATGGTCACTTTGGTGGACTTACTGAGGATTTGGATGGATATGTTGACTACTGGATTGATCAGGCTTACGGTCGTACAACTCACTTCGATTACTATGGTGTTGACCCAAAGACAATTATTACAACCGATAACTTTGAGTCATCTTTCAAGAGTGGTGGTCAGTTGTTAAGACAAGCCAAAAGTATGCCTTCTAAGGGTTACAAGGGTGGAGTAGGTGCTTATCGTTTCGATAACGACTACGACAACACGCCTAACTACAAGTGGATGCGTCAGGCAATTCAGATTAACCAACAAGTGTTCAAGGAGAGAATGGGTCAAACCACTCAACCTTAACATTGCATATCTCACATTATAAATTTAATAGAATACAAATATGAACAAGCATATTTTCAAACATATTGCTGTGGCGTTTGCCGCATGCTGTGTGGTGAGTTGCCAGGACAGTGAGAGCGATTTGTTGAAGCAGAAGGTCTACTTTGATGGCAATCTGCAGAAAGTCGAAATGCCAGACACTGGTTCAACCTTAGATGTTGATATTACTTCTCGCCTTTCTAATAAGCAAGGTGAGGCGGTGGATGTTTCTTATTCACTTGCCGACTCGTCATTGGTTGCTCTTTATAATAGCAAGTATGGAACAGACTATGTTGCTTTCAAGCATCAGAATGTTACGTTCAGTAAGACTTCTTCAACGATAGCTGCAGGAAGCATCTATGCTGACAAGGTGTCGTTGACGCTTAACAATCTTGATCAGTTAGAGGCAGGTAAGAACTATATGTTGCCTGTCAAGCTTCATTCTGCTTCTACACCTATCATTGATGGTGAGGACGTTGAGTATATTGTTTTGGCTAAACCTGTCAAGATTACGAAGGCTGGTGATTTCTATAACAAGTATATCTCTGTGAAGTTCCCTTCTGGAACCTACTTTAAGTCATTTACATACGAGGCTTTAGTACATTCTATCTGGTGGGGTAGCAACTGTACCATCATGGGTTCTGAGGGACTGATGATTTTCCGTGTTGGTGATGTTGGTGGTGGAATCTCTGCTGGTATTCTTCAGATAGCAGGTAGACAGCACTACGAAGCACCAGAGAAACTTCAGATTAATAAGTGGTATCATGTGGCAGTAACCTTCGATCAGACAACGGGTAAGACCGTTATGTATCTCAATGGTACGAAGTGGGCGGAGTCTGCATGGAACATCTCTGGTTTTGATCCTAATGCTGATGTTGGCTTCAATATTGGTAAGATTCCGGGCTTCCCTTGGGGTGAGCGTCCATTCTATGGTTATATGAGTGAGGTTCGTGTATGGAGTGTTGCTCGTACCGAGAATCAGATTAAGCAGAATATGTTAGGTGTTAATCCTAAGTCTGATGGTCTGGAACTCTATTTCAAGATGGATGGTTCAGAGACCGTAAATGGCAATAAGATTAAGGATGCTGCTAAGGGTATCGAGTGTACCACAGGTGGTCTTGAGTTTGCTACTCTCGCTCAGCCTGTCACAATGAAGGATCTTCAATAAGGTTTCACCTTAAAGACATAATATATAAAAGAGTCGGACAACGGTGTCCGACTCTTTTTGTCTTTGAAGTTTGAAATTTGATCTTTGACCTTTCCAACATCGGTAATCATAATTATGACGTACTGATGAGAATTCCGTTCGAATAATTATGAATTCTGAATTATCAAAGTAATCATAATTATTAATTGCCAAACTAATTTCCCGATGCAAAGGTAGTCAATTCACGGAAGGAATGCAAAGAGGCTTTATGTACAGATCTATGTAGCCTGCACATTATTTTCAATGAAAAAGCTCAGAAACTTAACATTAGGGCATTGCAGACAATCTATTTACAGCAGCTTCAAATACTTTTGTGTTGATAAAGTTCTGGAAATCAGAATTAGAGAAGTAAGTCTGAACAAACTCGGTCTTCTCTTCCAGCATAGCAGCAACAATGCTGATGATACCATCATTAAAAGTAATTTGAGCTACCTGTTTGTCACCATTTCTTACAGCATTGACAAAGTCCGTGCTGTCAGCAATGCGTAGAGGGAGTTCTTCTATTTGTCTTTGCACCTCATCGCGGTTCTTCCACTCAATGTTACCATAGAGGTCATTGAAATTCTGGACAATACTTGAGAGTGTATCCATCTCTGGTTCAGGCTTACCTGCCCCAGATCCTACAGGAAGGGGAGTAATCTCACTGTTCTCGTTCTCTAACTTAATGTTACGTTCTTCTTCCTTGACAATACGGTACTTATCAAAATCAATGTCTTCAATAATGCCCTGTGCAAAGTCATCTATCTTCAGCTTAGGAAGTTTCTTGAGTAAGAGCGAATAGAATATGTACAGCTTCTCCCATTCTGTACTTTCGTATGGCATAATTGCAGAAAAGTAGGGGTAACAGCGAGTATAATTCTTGATAGCACTTTTACATCTGATTTGTTCGTCATCATTGAGCTCATCTTTGAATCGTACAACGACAGCATCAAGAAGCCCATCTATCTTTGGTCTGTCTTCGTCTGTTCCCTCAAGTTTCAGTGAAGTAAGTCTTTCTACATCATCGTGTGTATAGAAATTGAAGTCTTCTATTTCTTCTGTAAGGTCATTCAGTTTATTAATATCAGATTCTCCTGTTAGGATTGTTGTTTTATAATACTTCTGAAAAGCCTTACTGGTAATTTCTGGTTCATTGGCAAAATCAAGGACAAAGGTATCTTGTTTCTTTGGATGGCAGCGATTTAATCGGGAAAGAGTCTGTACAGCTTTTACGTCACTAATTTGCTTATCCACATACATCGTGTGGAGAAGAGGTTGGTCATATCCTGTCTGGAACTTATCAGCTACAATGAGGAATCTGTAAGGTTCTTCTTCTATTCTTGCTTCAATCTCCGCAGAAGGGAAACCGTTAAGCTCACTTTCGGTCATCAGCTTGCCATCGATGACCTTATCCGTAAAGGCTACAATAGCTTTGTAAGGGCTGTTGCGTTCAGCAAGCATACGTGTAATGACTTTATAGAACTCTATTGCACGTTCAATACTACTTGTAATTACCATAGCACGAGCATGTCCTCCCACCTTCATATACACCTTCTTACAGAAGTGGTTAACAATGATTTCAGCCTTCTTTTCTATCGTCTCTGGCTGTCGCTCTACATAGGCGCGTATCTTGCCCATAGCCTTTTTCTTGTCATATTCAGGATCGTCTTCCACAGACTTAATCACTCGGTAATAGGAACTGTAAGGAGTGTAATTTTTAAGTACGTCAAGGATAAAGCCTTCTTCTATAGCTTGCTTCATTGTGTACTCATGGAAAGGCATGTGCTGTGTCTCGTCGTCAATGTTTTCTACCTTGTCACCAAACATCTCCAAAGTCTTATTCTTTGGGGTGGCAGTGAAAGCGTAATAGTTAGCATTTCTTGCCATCTTCCTTCCTTTGATGATTCTGACAATCTTATCCTCTAAGTCCTCTTCTTGCGCTGTGGTCATAGGGATTGACTCAGCTGCACAGAGCATACCATAGCTATCTGCCGTTGATTCTTCAACAACATTTCTTGTCGTGTCTATCTTTGGCAAAGCATTACCAGAGATACTTGTAGCAAGGTTAGCTGACAACGAACCACTTTGGCTACTGTGTGCTTCATCAATGATAATTGCAAAGCGTTTATCCTTCAAAGTGTTGCCGATCTCATCAAGGATGAAGCCGAACTTGAAGATAGTTGAGATAATAATCTTCTTACCGCTTTGTAATAGCTCACGCAGGGATGAAGAATTGTCTGCCCAGCCTACAAGATTACTCAGTCGCTGGAAGGCTTTTATGTTGTCACGTATCTGTCGGTCAAGGTTTACACGATCGGTTACGACAACAATGCTATCAAAGAAGGGTTGTTGATCAGCCTGTAACAGTGTAACCAGCTGATAGGCAAGCCACGTAATAGAATTTGACTTACCGCTGCCTGCACTATGCTGTATCAGGAAGCGTCTGCCGATAGACGACATTCGAGTTGCTTTCAGTAGCGAGCGTACTGCGTCCAACTGATGATAGCGAGGCCATATAACTGTTTCTTTTGCCTTGCCTGTATGCTTATCAGTTGTAGCTATCACCATTGCGAAGTTCTCAATGATGTTTGATAGTGTCTGCTTGGTCAGGATGTCTTTCCAGAAGTAGGCAGTCATTGTGTCGTTCTCTACAACAGGATTACCCGCTCCTCCGTCCTTACCTTGATTAAAAGGGAGGAACCATGAGTCCTTACCAGCCAAGGCTGTGCACATCCAAACCTGACTATCGTCAAGTGCAAAGTGTACAGCACAGCGTTTCTTCTGCAACAGCAGTTCCTTCGGGTCACGGTCTGTACGATACTGAATTATGGCGTTCTCATAGGTCTGACCCGTATAGTTGTTTTTCAATTCGCAGGTGGCAAGTGGAAGGCCATTTATAAAGATAACGAAGTCTATTTCGTTGTTGTTCACCTTTGAGTACATCACTTGTCTGATAACACCGAAGATATTATGCTTATAAGCCTCCTTTGCACTTGGGTTTAGCTCAGAAGGAAGGGGATAGTAGAGGTCAAAGGTTACGCCATTAAACTTGAATCCCTTGCGCAACACGTCAGTGACACCATTCTTTGTAATGGCATCACGCAGACGGGTAAAGAACTTCAGTCGTTCACTTGACGACCTAAAGCACATACTCTGTTCCACCTTCTCTCGTTGTGTCTCTGTGAGAAAGCTTTCCACCCACTTGTCAACCAAGGCAAACTCCTTGTTATAAGCGTGTGGCGTCTCCTGCTCGTAACCATTCTTGTCACGCAACCAATCGACGATTATCTTTTCAAGTCCAGTCTCAGATATATCTGTAGTATTATTATTGCCTGCCATCTGTTCTTATTTGTTAAGTCTGTAATTATTCAGTGCATACTTTTATTTGTCCTGTCACAACATCGCTAATAAGACGTTGCTTATACTCTTTTAAATGTTCTATCTCTTTTTGAAGCTTTGATGTAAGCAAATCAATCTTCGATGTTTTTTCGGCAATATAGGACACAATTGCGTGCTGTTCGGAGGGAGGGGGAAGAAGAAATGGTATTTCTTTCAAAGCTATCGCAGATAAATCCCATTGCTCAACTCTAATACCTTTTGAATACTGTGCGAAAAATGATATATATGTCCTACTCCTTACTGCTATGCTAAAGAAGTCTTTATTAACTCCTTTCAGTTTACAGGTGTAGTATGCTGGACTTACAATTCCTTCGTATTTAGATACACCATATGAACCTTGCCAAGCTTTCATTTTATTAATACAAAAATCTCCTGCCTGCACATACTTATATCCAGACAAGTCACTTGGAATAAAATTATGATTCTCTTCCTTAGATTCCGTATTTCTAATGATGACTCCTTGCTCTCTTGTTACAGATAGCAACTGCTTGCCTGGATGATTCTTTACAGAGTAAAGAGTTAAAAAACAACGTAATGTGGAAAGCTCCCAATGCTCAGGTACTTCTCCCAACCAACTGACATTCGTTTTCTTATATTTTACGTTTTTATTGATTCCTCGTGTAACAGCATCAGCAATGATACGCTGCTTGAGTTCTTGCAACAACGTAATCTGTTTCTCATTCCCTGCTATCAACTTATCACATTTCGCACACTTGACATCAAGATAAGAAACTATTGCACGCTGCTCAGGGAGAGGGGGAATAGGGATAAAGTATTGTTTTAACTTTGAATAATTGATATTCTGTCCTTCCCTAATACCTGTCACACAAGTTTTTAACATGTCAATAAACCTTGTACTTTTAAACAAGTATTTAAAGTAATCAGCATTCTTGTGAGAACGTGGTTTAAGGATGGTGTATGCAGAACTTATAATTCCTTGGTCATAGGTATATTCTATTCCACCTTGAAAAGAACGCAGATGTATAACAAAATCACCTACCTTTACAAGTTTAAGTCCTTCAAAGCCCTTATTAACAACAACAACTCTATTCTTATACTTGGATTGCAAGATAACTCCTTCGTTCTGAGTCGCAGATAACATAGGCTCATTGGGATGATTCTTTTCACTTCTTTCTATAAATAAGTATTTCATCTTAACGGAATTCCATCCTACGGGTATTTCCCTTAGAAAAACATTCTGACTATCTTTATATTCTTTATATCTCTCCATACCCTACTTTAATAAATCAGCCCATAGTCCATCCGTTTCAGCTTCCAGCACATTGATGTCAGCCATTATTTCCTCTAATGGTCGGAGCTGTACGGGTTTATAGAAATATTTTGTAAATGAGAGTTCGTAACCGACAATAGGCTCACCAAAGACGGCCTCAGCATCGTAGGGCTTTACCTCGTTTTCATAGAACGCCTCTATCCCGCCTTCATAAAGTAGAGGTATCTGCTCGGCCTCCTTCTTTATACACACCATGACAGGCTTCCCTTTCTTCAGGACTATTTCTCCCTGCTCGTCACGCTTAGGACGCAAGATAGGTACCTGCCAATAGCCAAACTCTTCATTGCGGAAGATTTTGCTTTCAGCGGTCTCTTCAAAGCTTGTTAACAAGCGGAGAATCTTCTTTCTGTCAGCCTCGGTCGTCTCGCAGTTCTTTTCACCAAGGTTCTTACGGAGTGGCGTACAGATGTTGCTTGCATCAATGAGCTGCACATAGCCTTTGCGCCTTTCCTCTTTGCGATTGGTGATAACCCATATATAGGTGGCTATTCCTGTATTATAAAAGTCCTTCTCTGGCATAGCGATGATAGCTTCCAAAAGGTCGTTCTCAATGATATACTTACGAAGGTTGCTCTCTCCACCACCTGCTGAACCCGTGAAAAGTGAACTACCGTTGTGCACTTCAACAATGCGTGTGCCCAGCGGTGTGTCGTTCTTCATACGGCTGAGGTTGTTAGCAAGGAAGAGCATTTGGCAGTCGCTAATATCAGGAATAAAACTATCGGTACCGTCAAAGAAACGAGGGTCAACAATCTCTTTCTTGTTTTCCAGTCCCCAGTTCTTAAGGTCTTCCTTCCACGGAGTACCGAAAGGAGGGTTTGAGATGCAAAAGTCAAACTTCTCTCCAGCGTGTCCGTCTTGACTGATTGTTGAGCCGAAGGCAATGTAATCGTGGTCAACAGTGCCCAATCGATATGTAAACTTATTGATGTTACCACTTATCATTAGGTCGGCCTTACAGGTAGCATAGGTATCTGACTGCAACTCCTGTCCGAAGATGCTCGCCTTGATTTGTTTGCCAGACTCCTGCGCAACACGTTCAAACTCCTCTTTAGTAATCGTAAGTATTCCGCCTGTTCCACAGGCACCGTCATAGATGGTATAGGTAGAATCGGCAAGTTTGTCCTTGATAGGCTCCACAGCCAGCTCTCCCAAGAGATGAACATAGTCACGAGGTGTGAAGTGCTCACCGGCTTCAGTCACATTGTTTTCCTCATTGAATTTGCGCAACAGCTCTTCAAAGATAGTTCCCATAGAATGGTTATCGAGTCCTGGTAGTCGCTCTATCATGTCAACGGTGCCATCTTCCTTGATCTGTTCCTCCATTACAGGAAGTATAGAAAGGTTAATGCTTTCATCTGTGAACTTCTCTAACAGAGATCCCAGTCTTCCTGTCTCCGTGAGGTTGTCTACTTGCTGACGTAGCTTGAACTTGTCGATAATGTCCTGCACGTCCTGTGAGAATCCATTGAAATACTCAATGACATTCATCTTGAGTCGTTGCGGATCTATCTCATTCTTAAGCGTCTTCATTGTGAAGGCAGACGTATTATAGAAGGGATAGCCTGTCACCTGTGTGAGAAAAGGCGAGTAGTCGGTAATTTTATGGTTGTCACAGAAATCCTTTTTCTCCAAGACAGCTGCTTTTGTCGGTTCTAAAAGAACATCTATACGGCGTAAAACCATAAAAGGAAGAATAATCTTCTTGTAATCACCTTTCTCAAAGGCGTGAACTAATACATCATTTGCTATACTCCAAATGAAAGAAAATAATGCACTATAATGTTTTGATTCCATTAGTAATCTTTTTGCTTAATGTCTAATTATAGGTTTTTTATATAAGGACTTACTACTTCTGTTAAGTAGAGTTTATGTATTTACATGCCTTAATGATAATGCAAAGATATTAAAATAAAGTAAGAATCCCTTATCTTTTGTAAACAAAGGAAGAATGAAATAAATATTTTGCTTGTCCTCGTTTGCTTTTCAGTGTTTTTATTCATGTTTTAGACGATAGATTTTGGAGTGGGGTAACGGTGGAGTGGGGTGTGGTTGGTTTGAAATTTATTTACATAAACTCAAGTATTTGGCTTAAAAAACATGCTTAAAACGGCTGTTTTTAGCAATCTTGTAACTCGCATGGAATCAAATACTTGCAGAGATGCGTTTTAAAAGGTGCTTAATTGGACTTCAAAAGGGCGTTAGTTAGACCTCAAAAGGGCAT
>ERZ773233.2450-NODE-2450-length-10236-cov-16.992437_pt1 | contig 10236 bp, 8 predicted proteins | sample MGYA00580991_ERZ773233 | MGnify/ENA primary metagenome ERZ773233 (study PRJEB29015, sample SAMEA2738178) | human oral metagenome | biome: human oral; feature: human-associated habitat; material: saliva | place: China | collected 2161 ...
TAGAATTATCATGATTAACTCATAATCACTCATAGAGCACCCCTCCCTCCATTAAAGAAGAGAGGCCCAACCTCGCCGACTATCTTAGGTTAATTATAATGCGAACATATGAGTTAAGCAATAAGCATCTATAAATCATCTATAAATACAGATATACGAATTAAAGGAGAATAAGGGGCTTAACCAATACTACAGGGCTGTACTAATTCTAAATAGGTATGTCAAAAAAACGCAATCTCAGAAAATGTGGTATAATAAGTTGTTAAATCGTATACAATCATTTTTATACCTACACAATCTACCTACCATTAGTATATATTAATGTATATATTAAGATGTGATTCATATAATATATATAGTATTAATATAGGTAGTAATTCATAATGAGGAGGCCTCATGTTTCAACGTATGTGTGCAGTGGCTATGTTTGTAGCAGCGCTGTTTATATCTGTTATACCTAATGCCGATGCTCGGCAAGATATTTATGCTTTCACCTATAATGGCAATAATTGGTATGTGGACCGCGATTCGATTGACCGCAGTAAACCGGACGGGTTGCTACATTTTACGGTATATACTATGATTGGCTTGCGTTATGATGTGGCCAGTGGCAGTGAGTATTACAACGCTGATGTATATTATTACGATCAAAAATTGTCTACCGAAGGTGGTCAGTTATTATATCGCAACCCAGGTATCTTGGCGGCGGCTCGTGTGGCACGTCAACAACCGGATGCGCCTAAACAAGCACCAAAACCAGTGGTAGCACAGCAAACAGCATCTCAATCGATAGCAGCTCAAACGGCGGCTCAATCTGTAGCGCCAACGGCACCGCAACCAAATATCGTCAAGGCTTTATCGACACCGGTTCAAGCCCCTGTACCTGCTAATGGTCCTGTGAAAGTAAACACTCAAATACCTATTGTATTACCAACAGGCCCAGTGAAAAAGGTGGCGGCTAAAACGGTGATGACCTTCCATAACACATCGAAACAAACGACAGGTACGACATCTGAATCCGATGAAACAGAGGCTAATCGTACTCGTAAATAATCCTAAAAACTGCAATTTAGTCTTATGTATACTGAGAATGTATCAGTTACAGTATATGACTAGGTTGCAGTTTTTATTTTGTATATATGAGGCTGTCTGAAGAAATTTCTAACTTGTAATCTGTATGCATTCCTTTTTATCAATATGCGGAATCAGCAGGTTGAAAATTGTGGTCTTTTAATGAGGCATTAATGAAATAGATGGTATATAATAGAATGTATAAAGTGTTAACAATAGACTGATGGCTGAGAGGACAGAGGTCTAACCGTAACTTGATTGTATTTGAGCTGTCAATAGAGGGTAGAGAGATATGGAGCAGTTCGTAAAGAGGCTGGCTTGCGGTGTATTGACAATAGCCATGATAGGCATCCTTGTAGGGTGTAGTCGAGAGGCGCCAAGTGCGACGGCAAGTTCTGACCGTGCGCCCGTAGGGTATAAGGCGATTGCCGCCATGAATGCGTCGGCTGCGGAAAAGGCGGACCGCAGTGTGCGCACGATGTCACAAGAGGATAAGATTGGTCAGTTAATGTGTATCGGTCTAGAAGGCATTACATTTGACGAGTCACAAAAAGAATTAGTACGTAAATATCGCGTAGGTGGTATTGTATTAGATAATGATAATATGGAATCTAAGGAACAAGTGCGGGCTTTCACAAAAGGCATACGAGACACTGCGAATACGTCGAGCCTCATGATGCCGTTCATCGCCATGAATCGGGAGCGCATGCAGTACAGACCTAGCCTGATGCTGCCTTGGACGGACCCTAAGTTGTTATCGAAGCAGGGCCTTGATGCGGTGTCGAGTCTAGCGACGCGCACGGCCATTGAGATGCGCGACCTTGGGTTTAATCTCAATTTGGGTGTCATGGTGAATACCCATTCATTTTACTCGTACACGAGCGATGTGGACCGGGCGGCGCGCATCGGTGAGACCATTACTAAACGCTATGCGGCGAATCGCGTGTTTACGGGGTACCAATATTTTCCAGGCGGCGCTGATTACACGGTGCCGGGCATGAAATTAGATGCGTCTAAGGCGAGCCTCATGGACGATGATGGCCGCGTTTTTGCTCAGCTCATCGATGCGACGCGTGACGAACATCCTATGATTATGGTAAATGCTGTGAAAGTAACCTCTATTGACGCCAATCAGCCGGTGAGTCTATCTAAACCGATCATTACAGATTGGCTACGGAATGAACTGGGCTTTGAGGGCGTGGTGATGACCGATGATATCGAGGTCGGCGCCGCTATTGCTGGTATGTCCATAGAGGATTATGCGGTGCGTACCATTAATGCAGGCAGCGACATGGTTATTCTTTGTAAGCATGCCAAGCACATCAAGGCAGTTCACGATGCGTTAACACAGGCTGTAGAGAATGGAACCATTTCCGAAGCACGCCTTGATGAATCGGTGCGCCGCATCATGCTCATGAAATTTAGCAATGACCGATAGATATGGCTTACAACTGTAAGCTTTAATAATAAGAATGTAAAATTAGGCATAGAAACTCTTTTCTTGTAATAATGTAGCCTCTTTACTAGACAACCAGTACAGGGGGGACATAGCATAATGGGAAAAGAGTTTTTTATGTGTAAAAAATGAATTTATTATCTATTTGTTAAAATTTGCAAGATATATTTTATAGTTTATTTAAAATATGATATAATAAACTCCTGAGAACTATTTTAAGGGAGGTGAGATCTTATATGAAATGTAGTAACCATGAGGCGCTCATTGACGCCATAATGGAACTATACAATCAGGACCGCATGGAAATGAGTGTTGTACACGGTCCTTACAGCGTTGGTAAAACGTATATCGCTAGAGCGTTACAGGCTCGATTAGGCAAAGATCATACAATATATCTGCTTGGTCGCTTGGCGAATGAGTCCATTCATATTCGATCAATTGAGAGAGAACTAAAGGTGCCATCGGGGTCTTTTAAGACTCTAGAGGATGCATTGCGTGGCGTTTTTCAAGCAAGTCTTGACAAGCGAATCACGCTCATCATAGATGATTATCCTTCATTTGTGGATACAGTTCCACAAGCGCCTATCATATTGCGTGACTTGATGGAAACCTATCGCGACCATGGCAAAGTATTCGTACTTCTCATGGGAACCCATGTAGATGAATTGAAAGGTCGCATTATCGGCGAATCAAGTTTGATTGCAGCCTACATTCATAGTTATTTCAAGGTCAATCCGTTCACACTTGATGATGTGAGAGCATTAGGTTGGGACTATACGGATGAAGACCTTGCTAAGCTATATCACGTAACAGGCGGTATGCCGGGGAACCTCGTGCATATAGATCCCGCCTTATCGGTAGATGAAAATATTGTGCGTCTATTCTTCAGACCACAAGGCATATTATATACGGAACCACAACGATTGCTTATGCGCTACATTCGTAATGTAGGCGCCGCTAATGCGATTCTCTATGCGTTGGCACAACTGGATAAGCCGTTCTATACAGAATTATGTCATGCCAGTGAGCTTAAGAGTGGTACCTTTGCAACCCGTATGGCCGACCTCTTAGATATGGAAATTATTGGACGTATTCAAGGTGGTAGCCGTGGTCCATTGCGCTACGCAGATTACCATTTTGTGAATACTATGTTCCAATTTTGGTACCAGTTCGTGTTCCCAAATCTTGAGGAAATTAATTGCGGTCAAGGGCAAGATATTTATGATACCATTGCAAAACCTGCGTTAGATATACTCGCTTAATACAATCGTTTTAGTGAAATGAATTCGAATTCGTGCGGCTTGTAATTGATTCGAACTCGCTCATTGTACAGAAATCGATTCGAATTCATGCAGCTATGTAAAATTGATCTAAATTGGCGTACTTTACTGAAATAGGTTTGTAATTATACACAAATACATATGTAACAACAAAAATTCCGCTGTAAATGTATGCATTTATGGCGGAATTTCTCATTTGTCTAAATACTCATTTGGGTGTATATTCCAAGTAAGCCTAGGCAGAAAGGAACGAATATGAACGTGAAACATGTGGTTTGTCCCCAAAAGGTGTTACAAGCGGTGACAGACCTTAGTTTAGTGCGCGTCTGCCAAGAACGTCGTGTATCGGTGCTCAGTACGGAACGAGCCGTATGGCCTATCGAGGAACTGACCATCGATGCGGCACAAATCGAGCTATGCCGGCGCTATCGACCGCTCATCATGCGGTATGCGAGCCGATGTAGTACGGCTGTGATGACGGATGACGTCGAATCATTTCTGTGGATCATCTTTATCGAATCCATTTATAGCTTTCACACATCGGGAAAGGTACCATTTTCTGGCTATGTGAAAGCAGCCATTCATTATGGTTATCTTAATTTTTATAAACAATCGGCTCATCAGTGGCGCCACGAGTTGACCTTGCCTCTATGTACCGGTGATGATGTATCAGAGCCCGCGATGGATCAGTTCCCTAGCGATGTGGATCTTGAACGAGATATTGTCGGTACGGTGACAGAAGACGAATTGCGCAATCGTCTGTGGTCTGCTTTCAGAAAACTGCCACGGCAGCAACAACAGTTATTGTATGCCCTATATCGAGATGGCAAGAGCTGCGTAGACATAGGCTGTGAAACACATCAGTCTAGACAGGCTGTGCAACAGCGCCATCAAAAGGCCATCGACCAATTGCGGTACTATATGATGGTAGCGGATAACAAAGACTTCGATATCCAAGATATGCAAAATATGCATAGTTATAAGTAACTTTAAAAAATCTAAAATATTTTTTAATTTATATATTTACAGCTTGTAATTATAGGTATACAATTAACTCATAAGTGCTGCTAAAGCACCTACTATAACACGTGTTATTTATAAGCTTTTACAAGAGGAATTCCTTATTTTATTACTGACTATTTATTAATCTTACAGAAAGGTTAAGATAATGTTGAATACAACGTGTGCAAATGTAAGTAATAACGAATTAATTTCTTGTAACCCAAATGCAATATATGGCGATGTAGATCACCATATATGTTGCTTGATCCCAATCTATATTGACGGCGGTGATTGTACCGCGTGTTACTATGTAGATGGTCGGCGTGAAATTATCCATAAATCCATTAAGATGGTATTAAGAGAAGTAGCGCACCACGAGGGAGTTCTAGCAAACGGCATTCAATCGTCGAGGCGGTCAAAGCCGATGTATACGGACCCTAGAACAATGAGTCCGAACATGACATTTGCGAGCCTGAAATCGCGCAAAGCAATCGGGCGTGATGTGGTATATGGTTTATTCAATGTTATCATTCCATTTCAATACCGCATTGAGCCAGGACCAGAACCACATACAACGTATATCATCATAGGAGACTTTGATCCTATACTCGTATTTCATTCCCCTGACCACGTGCAACGCAAACTACGCGATGCTTTGTTAGAACATCTAGATTATACGAAACGGATACTCGCCAAATTGAGTACCTGCGGGAATCCTTATGTGGTGGCTGAAATCTATGGTGCATCGAGAACGCTAGCGGGAGTATAGCAACACATTTTGAGAGTGTGGGAGGGACGTAATATGAATTACGCAACAAAATTATGTATTGTTTCAATGATGAGTGTGTTTAGTGTATCTTCTATAGGCCTAGTGCAAGCCGCTGATACACCTATCGTTTCAACTGGTGGTGTAGCCTATAATATAGGATTACAGGGATCTACTTTTTCCAATTCGGACAATGTATCCCTTGGTGGACAAGCTGGGGCTCGTAATAGCAATTCGTATACGACACCTAATGACCCTAACGCAACAGGAAATAATATTGCCATTGGCCGTATTTCTTTGAATGGCTCTAGTGGTGGTGGTAATGTTGCTTTGGGGGGCAAGACATTTTTAGAGGGGAAAGGTGACTATAATTTCCTCGGTAATTTTGCGGCAGGTTTCAAATCTACCATATCCAATACAATTGCTATTGGAGCTTTCGCTGGCTCCAATGCTACAGGTAATAAAAATGTGTGGCTTGGCAATGGACAAGGCGCTGGTAGTAATGGCAACAATACTGTGTTAATCGGATCTAATTCCACAGTTGATGGTAATTTTAATTATGGCGTAGGTCATAATGCTGTATTAAAGGGTGAAAGCAATGCTGTTGTTGGTGCGTATAATCATGTAACGGCAAATAATACCTATGTACTAGGTGATCATGTAACGACAACTTTAGATAAAGCAGTTGTGCTTGGCAGTCATTCCACTGCTGAAAGTAGTGATGTGGTGAGCACTCCAAGCTATACCTATGCAGGTGGCACCGTTAACTTTGCCGGCACTGCACCAGTATCCACCGTATCCGTAGGCGCTACCAATCAAGAACGGACCATCACTCATGTAGCAGCAGGCCGTGTAAGTGCTGATTCTACAGATGCCATCAATGGTTCCCAATTATATGGTGCAAATCAACAAATCGATAATCTATACAATAAAATTAGCAATATTGGAAAAGAGGCCAACAAAGGCGATGCTCGTGCTGCGGCACTAGCTGCATTACATCCAATGCAATTTGATCCAGATAATCGAGTACAAGTGATGGGTGGTATTGGCCACTACAAAGATGCCAATGCGCTAGCCCTCGGTGTGGGGTATTATCCAAAGGAAAACTTGCTCCTCACAGCCGGTGCTACCGTTAATGACCACATCATGGCTAACCTTGGTGTATCCTATAAATTCGGTGAAAACAAAACACTACAAAAAATCTCTCCTGCGTCCTATAATGCTCTCGAACAACGGGTTGATACATTGGAGGCTCAAAATAAAAAGTTACAAGAAACAGTAGATATGCTCGTGCAAAAATTGAATAACAGATAATATTGAGATACTCAGATAGCTGTATAATATAAACAGATCATTCATAAAAACCTCAGTATATAAGCGGATAGTTAGTCCATTGCGATTAACTATCCGTTTTTTGTTATATTAATTATCTTATAAATCTGTTGGTAAATTTAAGATAATTATAAACAAACTATTTACAAATATTTAAAATATGATAATATAATTCATGTAAACATCATGAATAAATGATGAGTGAGAGATCGTATTATGTATTTGTTTATAAATGGAGAGGGAAGATTATGAACAAACGGAAACGCTTATTGGCGATATTGATTAATGGTATGTTGTTATCCAGTTTATGTGTGGCTAGTGCAGCGGATGTTACGGCAGGTGCTGGTAATGGTATTGCTTATGGAACAGGTAGTAGTGCCAACAATACACAAGATATTGCAGTGGGCAACAAAGCAAAGGTAGAGAATTATGTTGGTCAAAATGGCAGTGTAGCTATTGGTGCCAATGCGCATGTTGAAAATATGGCAGGTGGTGCAGAAGTAGCTGTGGGCATGGGGCAAACATCATATTCTGGTAGCTTTTGGTCCTCTGCTCGTGTACCGGCAAATCCATCTAAGGTAGTGGGTTCTGTTGCGATTGGTAATAACACATTTGCTCGTACAGGTAGTACCATGATTGGTTCCCATAACTACCGTGGTGCTATTGGCGATACTACGATAGATACAGATAATAATGGTACTCGTGGTGCCAGTTTAAACGTCTATGCAACAACAGTCGGTGCTAATAGCTTTAGCAATGGTGCTTTTACCACTACTACAGGTACATACAATGTCATTAGTTCCTCCTACACAGGTGGTCGTTTCTCAACACCTACTCAAAACTTTGGGGCTACCGTAAATGGTGCTTTCAATAGTATTGAATCTACAAGTGGTGGCTCCACGGCAGGTGTAGCAACGGCTATTACTGGCGTTGCCAACCGTGTAGCGAATTCCAATGGTGCTCTTGTATATGGTGCGGGTAATGAAATCACTAATTCTAGTGCTTCGTTCAGCACGCCTGGTGAAGGTGCTACGTCCGCGAAGGATTTTGCAGATAAATTAAAAACTGCTGTCACATCCTCTAATGGTGCTGGTGCTACCATGGCCTTCGGTGGCGGCAATAAGGCAGATTATACATTACGTACATCCCTGATTGGTGTAAACAATACCGTTACGGGCGTACGTGGTGACCAAAGCAAGGACAATTTAGCACTTGGCGTTGGCAATACAGCTACGAATGTGCAACATATGACGGCTATCGGTTCTAAGAACACCGTTTCTGACGCTAAGAATACGATTATCGTTGGCGATAACCGTACCGTGACAGGTGCTAATAATACCGTTATTATTGGCTCTAGCGACAATGGAACGACAACAGCAGTTCATGATGCAGTGGCCCTTGGTCATAACACAGACGTATCCACTGAAGGTGGTGTAGCACTTGGTAGTGGTTCTAAAGCGACAGTAGCCGCAGGTGCAGTTGGTTATGATATCCTTACTAACGCGTCATCTACCGATACATCTGCTACTTGGAAATCCACAGCATCTGCTGTGTCCGTTGGTGATGTAGCAAATGGCGTAACGCGTCAAATTACATCCGTTGCAGCTGGTACAAATGATACTGATGCGGTGAATGTGGCACAACTTAAACGATTACATGACATGATATCTGTGAATGCATACAATACTGTCAACGTTCAAGGGGATGTAACGAATCTTAAAAAAGATGTATCCCGCTTAGATAAACGCGTTAACAAGGCCGTAGCTGGTTCGGCTGCATTGGCGGCCCTTCATCCGCTCGACTTTGATCCAGATGCAAAATGGGACTTTGCGGCTGGCTATGGTCATTACCATAATGGCAATGCTGCTGCACTAGGCGCGTTCTATCGTCCTAATGAGGACGTTCAATTGAGCGTAGGTTCCACATTGGGTAATGGTGAAACTGTTGTGAATGCTTTGGTTAATTACTCAACCACACATGAATTACCATATAAGCTAGATTCGTTAGATTTTCTCGAATTGGTTAAGTTTGTAAGCCTTGATACCCTTGGGCAGGATATTAAAAGATTGCGCAAGATGTGGAAACAGAGGAAACTGTGGTTTCAGCTTCAAACTGCATCTCAAAGCGTACTCGACCCAATGGGCGATTTCGACAAGGTGATAAATGACACGGTGGATGCCCTCGGAGAGATACAGAGTGATACTGCTGATAGTGGTATATATTCCTTTGACGAGTCAATCGAGGAATTAAAAGAAATAGTAAATGATAATGCTCAAGGAAAGAAGAAAAGTCTAACAACAGGATTTAAGCTATTTGATGATTATTTCCTCCTTAGACCTACCACGCTGACGATAATAGCTGCATTCACTGGAGTTGGTAAATCATCTTTAGCAATGAATATAGCTACAAAAGTAGCAGGTGAGGGGAACCCTACGGCTTATTATTCTCTTGAAATGGGAAAGTCTGAATTGGCTGCACGTGCTATTAGTGGTAAAGCTGGTATTTCATCAAGTGTGATTGTTAACTGTAAACTTGAGAGTTTTCAGTTGCAACAGTTTGATAGGGCTATTGGAGAAACAAAAGGGTTGCCGATTTATATTGATGAAAGAGCAACTGTTTCGTTTGATAGCACCGTAAGGTCTATCAGGACCCTTGTAAGAACAAAGGGTATAAAATTAGCTGTGATAGACTATCTACAGATTTACTCACAAGTAGGAGAAAACACTGAGGCGAGTTTGGCGTATATGGCCCGTGCAGCAAAGAATATTGCAAAGGAATGTAAGATTGCTGTAATTCTCTTATCTCAGCTTGCAAGAGGAAAGGACCATCCGGAGATACGACAGTTGAGAGGTTCGGGACAAATTGAGGAAAGTGCTGACAATATCATATTGATAGACAGGCCAGAGTCAATTCCGAATAGCACCATCAAGTATCAAGGGGATTTCAGCGACCAAGATACGCACGGAACGGCAAAGCTTATTCTCGCTAAAGGACGTGGAGTTGGTACTGGTAATGCCCTTGTCGGATTTGACGGCAGGTTTACCCAGTTCTATGAGTTGGACGACAAACCGAATTTTGACAACAATACCCCTTTTTGAAATGAGTGAAATAAAATCCGTTGGAGAGGTGATTTTAGAAATTGCCACTAACAAAGAATATGAAAACAGTGCTATTGCACAATGGTTTAATCGAAAAAAGAAAAGGCAATGAAAGAAATAAAAATATTCAATGATAGTTTTCAGAATTACAAGTCTTATAGTATTCCGAAAGCGCAGCTTATCATAGCTGATGTCCCATACAATTTAGGGAATAAAGCCTATGCCAGCAAT
>ERZ773233.2452-NODE-2452-length-10230-cov-18.329631_pt1 | contig 10230 bp, 14 predicted proteins | sample MGYA00580991_ERZ773233 | MGnify/ENA primary metagenome ERZ773233 (study PRJEB29015, sample SAMEA2738178) | human oral metagenome | biome: human oral; feature: human-associated habitat; material: saliva | place: China | collected 2161 ...
CCCGCTGGCAGTGGGAAATTTATATTGAAAAAGAGAGAAAAGTCAAAAGAATTTTTCACTTTTTTTGTAAAAAAATAAAATTTGCTCTATTTTAAGCCAAAAAAATCTTTGAAAAAAATATTTTTTTCGAAAGAATTTTTATATAAAAAATAAAAAAATATAAAAGTCTAGTATTGTTTTTGCAAAAATTAGTAGATTCGAGAAAATTTTTGGAAATTTTGTACACAAATAATATACATTATTGGTTTGAGAAAAAGCTGAGAAATATTTTTGTATTTTGCCTTGCTTTTTTGAAAAAAATTTTTATACTGCGTGCGCAACATCTGGTGGGTTACTCAAGAGGCCGAAGAGGCGGGTTTGCTAAACCTGTAGGGTGCCGCAAGGTGCCGCAGGGGTTCGAATCCCCTACCCACCGCCAGCAGAAAATAACTTTCGGGGTATAGCTCAGTGGTTAGAGCAGTCGGCTCATAACCGATTGGTCGCTGGTTCAAGTCCAGCTACCCCGACCACAAAAATTAAAAATTCTCTTCGGAGATTTTTTTGTTATAAAAATTATAATACTATAAGGAAGAAAATTTGACTTTTTCTGAAAAAAATTATAATGAGAAAAAATATTTTATGACAAAGATTCGCTTCGCATACCTTGTTCCCTCACCCCTTTCGACTCTCGAAAGGTAGTTTTTGCGTATCGAAAATCCCCCACGAGAGTCATGCTTTCTGGGGGATTTTTCTAATAAATTTTATTATGAATACTATATCAAAAATTGAAAAACTTTCTGAATTTGGACAAAAAATTCTTCAAATCGCGGTGGATTCTGGCGATATCAATCAGCAAAACCTCACACAAAAAGCGGTTTTTGATATTCTGTCGTTAGAGCCAAATATCAGCAAAATCGAGGGCAACGAAATTTTTCTCAAAAACAAAAAACGCAGCGGCGGTAAGCTTGATCAAGAAAAATTTTTCCAAAATATTACTCATTCCTAATTTTTTCCTATGTTAAAACTTTCAACTTTTCCTTTCAAAACTCTCAAGACACAACCAAAAGTTTCTGACAATCGTTCTACAAGCCTTCTGTTGCAAGGTTCATACATTCGTCAAGCAATGGCGGGCGCGTACGAATTTTTGCCGATGGGTTACCGCGTTCTCGCGAATATTGAAAAAATTATTCACGAAGAGCTCGACAAGGCCGGCTGGCACGAAATGCTCATGACGATTTTGACGCCACGAGAAATCTGGGAAACAACGGGCCGATGGGATATTCCAGAATATTTTAAAGTGCCGGGCTGGGGAAATACTGAATACCGAATTGCACCAACCAATGAGGAAAATGTCACCAATATTATGACGGAATTTATCCAGTCATACAAAGATTTGCCAACATGTGTATATCATACACAAAAAAAATTCCGCAACGAAAAGCGCGCAAAATCAGGACTTCTTCGTGGGCGCGAATTTATTATGAATGATGCCTATTCATTCCACGCGAGCGTAGAAGATTTTGACAATTTTTATGCGGAAGTGAAAAAAATTTATTTGCGAATCTATGATCGGCTTGGACTTGGAGCTGATACAGTAATTGCGGACGCGGATGGTGGAACGATTTCTGATAAAAATTCTCACGAATTTCAGACTTTTTTGCCAATTGGTGAAGATATCATCGTGCAAGATTCTTCTGGATATTGCTACAATCTCGAGCTCGCGAGCGGAATTGCGGACGAAAAAAATATCGCCGACGCGGAAGAAAAAATACAATATTTGGACAGCATTCCAGAAATTGTAACGATGGAAAAAATGGCGGAATATTTTGAAAATCCAACTTGGAAAATGCTTAAAACCGTGATTTATCGTTCAGAAAATGGAAAATATTTTGCGATTGTGATTCGTGGAGATTTGGATGTTAATGAAATTAAGGTTCGAAATTTTGTCAAAAATTATTATGGCACGCCAAATTTTGAGCTCATGAATGAAGCAGAACTTGAAAAAATTGGGACGATTCGCGGCTTTGCAACACCACTCAAGGAAGCCAATCTTCCGCTCGATGTTTTCGCGGATGAAAGCTTACATTCCGCAAAAAATTATTTTGCGGGCGCAAATGCTCTGGCAAAATCTACCAAGAATGTGAATATTCCTGACTTGGCGATTACAGAATTTGCGGATTTTAATGAGCCAAAAGAAGGATTCACATCGCGAAATGTGGCAGGCGAAAAACTCACTTTCCGCAATGCAAGTGAAGTAGGGAATATTTTTTATCTCGGTGACAAATATTCAAAACCATTCGGAATTTCCTTTACTGATGAGAATAATCAGGAAAATCCTCGCATCGAAATGGGTTGTTATGGAATCGGAGTTTCGCGACTGATGGGTGTGATGGCAGAATATTTTATGACCGAAAAAGGAATTAAGTGGCCGAAAAGCGTGGCACCGTACGATGTATACATTTTGGTATTGGGCGAAGAAAATATTGAAGCAGCCAAAAAATTAGCGGAAAAACTTGAAAACGAAGGAAAAAGCGTCATCCTTGACGACCGCATGGGCTCAAAATTTGGATTCGGACAAAAAGCTTCAGACTGCGAACTTTGGGGAATCCCCACTCGCATCGCTATCACGCCAAAAACCATTGAAAAAGGCGGATACGAAGTGAAAAATTTTGATGGAAGCGAAGAATTTGTGCAATTCTAAAAATCTCCTTTTGGGGATTTTTTGATGGAAAAATAATTTTTGAAAGCATTTACAATTGTGCAAAAATTGTTATAATCACAAAAAATAATTATGGAAAAACTCAAAATTTTGGTCGGACTTTCTGGTGGTGTTGATTCTGCCGTGTCCGCATATCTCCTCAAGCAGGCCTGACACGAAGTGCATTGTGGCTTTATGATCAATTACTTGGATGAAGAAAATGAAAATTGTACCACCAAAATTGATCTCGCCGAAGCACGAAAAGTGGCAGAATTTTTGGAGTTGCCGTTTTTTACTTTTGATTATCGCGACGAGTACGAAAGTCGAATTATTGACTATATTTATCGTGAGTATGAGGCTGGACGCACACCAAATCCGGATGTTTTTTGTAACAATTTGGTAAAATTTGACCTTTTTCTAGAAGAGGCTTTGTCGCTTGGATACGATAAAATCGCGACTGGGCACTATGCACAAATCGAAAATAATTGCATCAAAAAGGGGCTCGACCCAAACAAGGATCAATCATATTTTTTATCCCGACTCTCAGAATTTCAGGTTTCCAAAGCCATTTTCCCCATTGGACATCTAGAAAAATCCGAAGTACGAAAAATCGCCAAAGAAGCAAATTTGCCGAACGCAGAGCGTAAAGACTCACAATGATTGTGTTTTATTGGAAAAATCCCGATGAAAGAATTCCTCGCAAAAAAATTACAAAAAAAACCTGGAAAAATTATCGATTTGAACGGGAATATTTTGGGTGAGCACGAAGGCGCTTTTTCCTTTACCATCGGGCAAAGAAAGGGCATTAAAATCGGCGGTGGACCAGCACTTTTTGTGGTCGCCAAAGATACTCAAAAAAATACGATTACCGTTGGAACTGCGGAAGATTTGGCACTTTTTTCCAAAAAATGTGAAATCATTGATTTTGTGGGGAAAATTCCAGATTTGTCAAAAAAATATTCAGCCAAAATTCGTTATCGCCAAGAAGATCAAGTATGTCACATTTCTGAAACAGAAAATAGCGGTTATATCGTAGAGTTTGACGAGCCACAACGCGCCATCGCTTCCGGACAAATCTGCGTAATATATCAAGATGATATCGTGATTGGAAGTGGAATCATCAAATAAAAATCTCCCGAGGGAGATTTTTATTATTCAGAAATATTTTTTTCAACATTTTCAGAAATTTCTACTTTATCACCGAGAACTGTCGCCTGCGTTCCACGAATCGTGTCATACATCGCAAGCCAACGCGCACCGATTTCACGAATATATGTTTGTAAACCATACTTGAGGCTCACATCAGCCGCACCAAATCCAATGGCATTAATTTTATGAAATTTCGCTAAAAAAAGTGCGCGCTCAAGATGAAAAGGTTGAGAAATAATAGTAATATCATCCGTGAGCGAAAAAATTTCTTTCGCACGAAGTACGCTATCAAGCGTACGAAATCCCGCATAATCCATCACGATTTTATCGGTTGCAACGCCACGACGTTCGAGTTCGGTTTTCATATAAAGTGGCTCATTGTACGAGCTCGTAGAATTATCACCAGACACAATAATATACTCGATTTTCCCTTTTTCGTAGAGAATTTTTGCCGCTTCAATGCGCGTACTAAAAAACAAATTACTATTCTGCGCACCAGGGCTTGTTCCCAGCAGTAAGCCATATTTTCGCGCAGGTACATCATCTACATTCATATAAATCATGCCTGTCGTCGCAAATGAAATGAGCATCCACGGCAACATCAGAATAATTCCTACACAGATGACAAATAAAAATAATTTTTTCATAAATATTATTGAACATCAATTTTTTCACCTTCAAGAGTTTGCATAAAAATATTTTCAAGCGATTCTGACAATTCTTTCATCACACCTTGCTTGAGAATTTTTCCACTCACAATAATCGCATATTTATCACAAACCGCTTCCACATCAGGCAAAATATGAGAATTCAAAAAAATCGCCTTTCCAGATTTTTTGAGTTCTAAAAGTAAATCTTTAATCATTTTTCGACCGATTGGATCAAGTCCCGACATTGGCTCATCCAAAAAAATCAATTCTGGATCATGCAAAATCGCCTGTGCAATCCCAATTCGCTGCAACATTCCCTTAGAATAGGTCGAAAGTCGGCGCGCACGAGCCTCTTCCAATCCAACTTTTTTTAAAACCCAATTTTTTCGTTCAGCGATTCTTTCTTTGGAAATGTCATAAAACCCAGCCGCATAATCCAAAAATTCATCGCCCGTCAAATATTTGTACAAATACGTATTTTCCGGCATAAAACCGATACGTTTTTTGACAGAAATATTTTGTGGATTCTCACCAAAAATTCTCACCTCACCCGAAGTTGGCTCAATAATTCCCAAAATCGTTTTGAGAGTCGTAGTTTTTCCAGCGCCATTTGGCCCGATAAAACCAAAAACATCCCCTTTTTCAACCGAAAAGGAAATATTTTTCAAAATTTCGTGTCACCCAATATTTTTGGTAATATTTTTGAGAGAAATAATTTCTGACATAAATCAAATTATAAAGTTTTTTTGATATGAATGCAGATTTCCGCGACTTCATAACCTTCTGGTAAATTTTTGAGATTGATATTTTCTATCGGAAAATCACAAAAAATTTTGGAACGATCATCCACCAAATGTGCGTGCGGCTCGTCGTTCGATTCAAAATAATTTTTGCAATTCGGGCCAGGAATTTTTCGCAACAAATTTTCTTCAAACATTTTTTCAATATTGCGATAAATCGTCGCACGGCCAACTTTTGGATGAGTTTTTTGAATCTCCTCAAAAATATCGTCCGCCGAAAGATGGCGACAATGACAAGTTTCCAAGATGATTTCTCTATACTGATGAGTTCGCATGCGCGCATTATGCACATTTTTTCTAAAAAATCAAGAGCTATTATGAGACAAATTCTCATAATAAATTTGACTTTCGAAAAAAAAGTGATACACTGTGTGAGCATTTTATTTTTTATATAAACCTATGCAAACTCTTAATCGACTCAATCACATCGTCGCAGATATGACGGTGCTTGCTCAAAAAACTCGTCTTTGTCACTGGAATGTGGAAGGTCCTGGATTTTTGGATTACCACGAATTTTTTGGAGAATTGTATGATTTTTTCTCTGATGAAGTAGACGAATTCGCGGAACGCATTCGTGCGCTCAACGCTTATCCTGTGGCTACATACGCGAAAATGCTTGAAATTTCTCATTTTAAAGAAGAAGAAAATATTCCTTCAAACAAGATGGTAGCGGTTTTGCTCCAAGATATCGAAACAATGGCAAATGAAATTCGTTCATGGATTCCAGATGAAGATGATGCCATCACTCAAGATATGTATATTGGATTGGTAACCACTTTGGATAAAAAAGTATGGATGCTTCGCGCCATGACACAACCGGGTGTGCAATAAAAAAGAGGTCAAATGACCTCTTTTTTAAAAATCGTTATCTTTATCAAACACATATCAATGAGCCTAGAAGAAATAAGCACTAACACAATTAACCCGAGAATAATTATAACACCTGTAGTCATTTTTTTCTCCCAAAAATAGATACCAATACTCAACTATTGCAAAGAAAATTAGGGGGATTATACTAACTCTCCCTGTTGGTCACTCATAATCCAGCATATCATTTCGAAATGCCAGATATGCACCAATGACAGCACATACTACAATCAGAATGAATGTTCTACTCACAAAAGCGAGGGCATACAATACAAACGTTGACAGAGTCATTACCTTCTCATTGGTTGGTTGAGTGAGGATATTATAATAGAAATTCTAAATTTATCAGAATTAGTTTTATAAGAATTTTTATAATTTCTTGGCTTTTACAATATTAAAATGAGAATTTGTCTCATTTTTTCTTGATTTTTTAAAAAATTTTTATAAAATAGTTCGGTTCAATGGAACATTTAATTTTTAAAAATTTTATTATGTCAGAATGTTGCGGACACTCTCATGAAGAGGAAAATATTTTCTATTCTTCTGTAAAAATCGACGAACGAGCGCACGGATTTGAGGCACAAGCGTACAATCCAAATAAAGACGATATCGTGAAGGTTTCTACCGATGATTTGAAAGGAAAATGGACGGTTTTGTTTTTCTATCCTGGAGATTTTACATTTGTTTGTCCAACAGAATTAAAGGATTTAGCGGACGCGAAAGAAAAATTTGACGATATGGGTGTAACAATTTTTGCGATTTCGACAGATTCAGCTTTTTCTCATAAAGCTTGGGTTGGAAGCGAAGGGTTGATGAAAAATTTTCCTTATACCATGATTTCTGATCGAAATCTTGAAATTTCTGAAGCGTACGGCGTTTTGAATGCCGATGGAACTTCTGCTCGCGGAACATTTATCATTGACCCTCACGGAATGTGTCGTGGTATCGAAATCACTTCTGGGCCACTTGGTCGAAATAGTGACGAGTTGGTACGAAAAATTGAAGCATTGCAGTTTATGGCAGCAAATCCTGGAACTGCTTGCCCTGCAAAATGGGCAGTTGGTGCCAAGGTTTTGAAACCATCTATCAAAATTGCTGGAAAAGTGGCTGAAGAACTCGAATAAAAATCCCCAAATGGGGATTTTTATTTATTTTTTGGGAAGTTCTACTTTTTCACCAAAGCTATCAACAAAGGCATTTTCGTGATCGGAAGATTTTTCTTTCCACTCTTTCGGATTTCCATAATCAGCAAATTCTTGATACCAACTATGCGTAAAACGAGGCTTGGAAGCCGCCTTGATAGGACACCAAAATCGCTCCGTTCGCGCTGCCACTTCTACGCAATATGCAAAAAGTCCGTTCACATAACTACAATACAAGCAATTTATTTTTTCAATCCAGTTGAGGTAATCCAGATATTTTCGCTCAAAAATAATATAATCTGATCGTTTCACACGCGGAATTCGATACAATCGAAATGCCGTTTGCTGATAAATCGTAATGCACAAATCAAGGATGAGCGCCGGAAAAATCATTCCATAAATAAACGGCATCGAGATAATAAAACGCACATTTTTGGAAATCACATATCGCCATGCCGAAATTTTTTCTTTGCGATTTTCAGCACGAAAAGCCTCTTGAAATCGTACTTTCCGCTTCTCAAAGGCATAACCATATTTTTTAGCCATTTCATCGTAACGAGCACGCATTTCATCCTGTAATTTTTCAATTTTTTGCAAAATATCTTGAATAGTTCCTTTCATATTTTATTAATAAATTTTTTAAAAATTTATTCTTGCCGTGAAACGCGGCTTCTCGGGCATTCGAATTTTTATTCTTTCTTGATTTTCAAGAATTGCTGATTCGGTTGGAATATAATTTTTCCAAAAAAATTCGTCTTTTGTTAGGTTTTCTGGCCAAATATTTTTCACATTAAAACCACGAGCCAAACATTCTTCATGCAAAGAATTATATCTTTCAAATAAAAATTGCATTTTATCAAAGAAAAATTTCACATGCCCAGTTCCGAGTTTATAATCACTCGGCTGACCTTCGAGTGAAAATTTCCCTTTAGCAACAAGATTTGGAATACGAGTGAGCTCTCTATGTTCAGCTAAGAGGTGCTGATCACAAAGCTCTGCAGGTGGAATAATATTAATTCGCGTCATATTATTCTCCAGCACCGACAATTACCTTCGCATGACGTAAAACGCGATCACCAAGCATATACCCTTTTTCAAATTCTGTCACGATAATACCTTCTTTTCCAGGAGCTTGTGACAAAACTTCGTGCTTATCAGGATCAACCTCCTGGCCAATAGAATCGAAGGCTTGTACACCCTGATTTTCAAGGTATTTTTGCAATCCTGACTGCACAGCACGAACACCATCCACAAAAGCATCATCCGTCACGCCGTCCTTAATTTTGACCGCACGATCAAGGTTGTCAATTTGTGTTAAAAGCGGTGACAATAATTTTTCGGTCAAAAAGTGAATCATATCTGCACGATCTCGCTCACCACGCATTTTGAGATTCTGATAATCTGCTTGTGCGCGCGCCAATTGATCACGAAGTGTAGCAATTTCGTTATTTTCAGAAGTTGGATTTTCAATTGTTTCTTCAGAAATAGTTCCGTCTTGAAGATTTTCGTTTTCTTGAGTCATAAAATATATTTACAAAATAAATCTCAGATATTATATAAAAAAATCTGAAAAAGTCCACAAAAAATTGCATTTCTGAGAAAAATCCATACAATGAGAAAAATAATTTTTTGGCTATGAAAACACCTGAGAAAAAAGTCAGCGAAATGACCGGAAAAGAACTGGCAGGTTCTATTGCAAAAGGAATTATTGGAGGCATTTTTACGCTTGTGGCGATTATCTATGGCGGAATGTTGCTCATTGCCATTTTTGCTGCTATTATCAAAAAATTGAGTGAACTATTTGGCGGCTAAATTTCGTGTTTTAAAAAAATCCCAAACGGGATTTTTATTTTTCAGATTCAGGAGTTGTTTGATATTTTTCTTTGAGTTTCAGGTATGCAGCGTCGATTTTGGCTTTTGCCTCATCCAAGAAATCTTCACCAGAAGACTTGATATCCATACCGAGCGTCTTAGCTTTTTCTTCAGCTTTTTGAAGAGAAATTTTAGCACGTTCGTATGACTCTTCGGCAAATTTTTTGGCAGAATTGTAAGCATCTTGGCTATTATTTTTCGTTTCATTCATCCATTTTTCAGCATGGAATTTGAAATCATTCGCCATTTGCTCAACGCGATCTTTGAGTGTATCAATGTCTTTCACGTCATCAAAATTTGTGTGAATAAAGTTTTTGATATCTTCAAAAGCTGATTTGTGCAAATCTACGATTTCGTCAACCACATTTTCAAGCGTTGTCTTAGAAGCATCGTCCGCAAGTTTCGATTTTCCCTCGTCTTTTCGCTTTTTCATCAAAAGTCCCACTCCAATCACGTATCCAGCCGCGAGCGCCGTTAGAAATTTTTTCATAATTGTATAGTTAAAAAATAGCAGGAATATTATAGCACTTTTTGACGATTTCACAAATAAAAATTATTTTTTCGCCAAACGAACGACCGTCTCGATATGATGAGTGTGAGGAAACATATCAACAGCACGAATATCAGTAATTTCGTATTTTTCTGTAGCCGTCATCAATTCCAAATCGCGCACAAGCGTCGCAGGATTACACGAAACATAAATAATCTCATTCGTCGCAAAATTCAGAATATTTTCAATGGCTGATGGATGAAGCCCATCACGAGGCGGATCTACAACAATCGAATGCGCCGAAAGATTGTTCAGAGCAAAATCAGCCGCAAAATCCTCCACTTTTTGATTGATAAAATGCATATTTTTTACGCCATTTTTGAACGCATTTTTTTCACCATCTTGGCTCGCAGAAGTCACAAGTTCCACAGAATACACCTCTCGAAAATATTTGGACAACAACATTCCAATCGTTCCGGTTCCTGCATATAGATCAAGCAAAATCCCATCTTTTGCCGTAGAATTTTCTTTGGCAGTCAAAAAATCAATCGCGCATTGATACAATTTTTCTGCTGTAAATGTA
>ERZ773233.2458-NODE-2458-length-10215-cov-1.884941_pt1 | contig 10215 bp, 9 predicted proteins | sample MGYA00580991_ERZ773233 | MGnify/ENA primary metagenome ERZ773233 (study PRJEB29015, sample SAMEA2738178) | human oral metagenome | biome: human oral; feature: human-associated habitat; material: saliva | place: China | collected 2161 ...
CCAAGATCAACCAAATGCGTTTGATTGGAACTAATGGCCAGCATGCTAAGCTAGTCCTAGGCCAGGATGGGCAAGAGCTTAATGCTATCGGTTTTGATTTTGCTGATCGCATGCGAGATCGACAAGCGGGAGATAGCCTGACAGCCGTAGGCCATTTGGATTTAAACAAATGGCAAAATCGAATCAGCCCTCAGCTACTCCTGTCTGATATTGGGGTCTCAGGTGCTGCCTGGTATGATTGGCGGGCAAGTGGCCAACAAGGTCGTCTCTGGCAGCTGGATCAAGTGGTCTATGTATGTCAGCGCGAGGCAGTTAAGGCTCAAGTTTCTTCTCGCCTTCAGCCCGGTTCTGTTATCATGACCTATCAAGAAGCTCAAGAGGCCAATCTTAGCCATTATCAAGGCTTGGTGCTCTTAGAACCACCCAAGCAAATGGCGGATTTGGACCAACTGCTACTTGTTCAGGACTGGCAGGCCTTCTACTTGGTGCTTTATGCCCAAGAATCTAAGTATTTGGCAGGTCTGCCACAACGTGCTGACTTTGCTAAACTCTATCGCTGGTTAGTCAGTCAGGAGCCCTTCAATTTGCGGGCTAGGTTAGCAGAAATCAGCCAAGGACTGGCCATTAATCCAGTTCAACTCAAATTAATGTTTCATGTCTTCTATGAAGCAGGTTTTGTATCAATTGAAGAGGGGCAAGTGGCAGTCCAAGATGCAAGTCACCATCAGAACACTAACTTGGAAGAAACTGCTGCCTACCGGGCTTATCAAGCCGCTATGGACAGCGAAGAAGCCTTAGTCTTTGCCACCCTCGACCAAATAAAAGAATATGTTAAAAGAATTAGGAGTTAACTCATAATGGAATTGAAGAATTATATTGCTAAAGTCATGGACTATCCAAAAGAAGGCATTGTTTTCCGTGATATTACCCCCCTCATGGCAGACGGTCTAGCTTACCACGAATCAGTTAAACAATTAGTGGACTACGCCCGTGAATTACAAGTAGATGTGATTGTAGGGCCAGAAGCGCGTGGCTTTATCGTAGGCTGCCCAGTTGCTTATGAATTAGAGATTGGCTTTGCTCCAGTTCGTAAGAAAGGTAAATTACCACGCCCAACGGTCGATGTGGACTATGAATTGGAGTATGGTACCGCAACTTTAACTATGCATGAAGATGCCATTAAGCCAGGCCAACGTGTCCTCATTACCGATGACCTCTTGGCAACAGGTGGGACCATTAAAGCCTCTATCGACCTAGTTGAAAAATTAGGCGGCGTTGTCGTTGGCTGTGCCTTCTTAATTGAACTCGTTGACTTAAACGGGAAAGAAAAATTAGCAGGCTACGACTACAAGGCTTTAATGCAATACTAAGAGAAAAGAAAAATATGCCCCCAGTCATAGACTGAGGGCATGGCTATAAGAGACTTAGAAATAACGGTAGAGGGAGACAACCTTACCTAGGATAGTCACCTGAGGCAAAATGATATCGTCCATGTGGTCGTTTTCTGGCCGTAGGATGACGTGATCGGACTTCTTGAAGAAGGTCTTACAGGTGGCTTCATTATCCTCGGTCATGGCAACCACGACGTCACCATTATTGGCGCTTGCTTGACGGCGGACCGTGATGTAGTCCCCATCTAGAATCCCAATATTAACCATGGACTCACCCTTAATTTCTAGCATGAAGAGTTCGCTAGGTTCATAGCGCTCTAAGCCAGGTGGAATAGGGTAGTAATCTGTGGCATGTTCGATGGCCAGAATAGGCGCACCAGCAGCAACTTGACCTAGCAAGGGAATTTGTTGGGGTTGAATACCCAAGGCTTCCTGGGCTAGGGGAGAAAGTTCGATTGCCCGTGTCTTGCTGGCGTCACGAATAATGTAACCAGCCCGTTCTAGACGTGCTAGATGGCCGTGAACGGTTGAAGTAGAAGCAAGTCCTACTGCTGCACCGATTTCTCGAACTGTAGGGGGATAGCCGTTGGCTTCAATGGCCTCATGGATGCATGAGAGTATGGTTAATTGTTTAGTGGATAATGTCGTCATGTCCTCACCTTCCTTATATCTTAAGCCTATTATAGCACACTTATCAATCAAAATGCAAACGAATGTTCGTGGAGGTATCCAATGTTATCACCAGAAAAAATTGAGCGCATCAATGTCTTAGCACGTAAGAAGAAAAGTGAGGGTTTAAACCCTGAAGAAGCACAAGAACAAGCGGCTTTACGCAAAGAATACTTGGCTAGCTTGCGCCATGGCATGCGCAATCATATTGAAGGCATGAAGATTGTCGACCAAGAGGGAACTGATGTGACCCCAGACAAACTCAAGCAAATTCAAAAAGAAAAGAAAATTCATAACCGTCATTTAGAAGATTAGACTAGGCTTTTGACGGAAAGTTGTGTAAAATAGAAGAGTAATATGAAAAGAAAGTGAGGAGAAGGCAGTGCAAACATGGATTTGGTTAATCATTGTCGTAGTCGCCTTAATCGGCGGATTTGTTGGTGGCTTCTTTATGGCGCGCCGTTACATGATGAAATACTTTAAGGAAAACCCACCAATTGATGAGCGCATGATTACGCAAATGATGGCTTCAATGGGTCAAAAACCATCTAAGAAGAAGGTTCAGCAAATCATGGCCCAAATGAAGGTTCGTCAATAATCAAGAGAATCAAAGTCCGCCTAATGGTGGACTTTTTCTTATCCAGGCGCTTTACTTACAGATGAAAAGTCCTAGCAAACGTGGTACACTATAAGAGTATTGAAAGTCAAATTGAGGAGGAAGCTCTATGTCTATTATCAAGGAAAATTTCGACAAACTCATTGCTGAGAAAGAACTACCAGCTGAATACTTGGAGATTGAAGGAGGCCACCATCTCTACCGTTTCCGTTTTGGTGTAACCCCAGTTCGGGACTTGATTGTGGAAGTCATTGTTCAAAATTCAGATTTACCATATTGTGATGCTCAAGTCATCTACCGTCACGTTCACATGTTGAAAGACTATAAGCAACGTGCGCAAGCCTTGGAATTGATTAACGAATTAAATGAAACTCGTACCGGTTATTTTGCCCTTTATTTAGCGGGCGATGGGGAAATCTTCCAACGTAACTTGATGCGGGCTAGCGTGGACCCACAACCGCTCTATGAAACCATTGTCTATGGTTCAGCTATTGCGAAGGATATGGTAGAAGCCTTAACTGCTGGTTTAGGACCTTCTGCTGAGGTGTAACACTTCATGCTGACGTCTTTTGTTCGCTCCAGTCAAGGACAAAGAATCCTGTCCGGTGTCGTATTATGGCTTTCAGCCCTATGTTTTGCAGTTGCCCTCAACTTATTCTATGTTCCTAATCTGATTTTTTCTAATGGCGTGCCTGGTTTGGCGCAAATTATCTTGGCCATCTTCAAGGATACGCCCCTAGCGAATCTCTTAACGGCTGGTAATCTCTATTTCATTCTCAATATTCCCTTGATGATTCTGAGTTGGCTCTATCTATGTCGGCGTTTTTCAATCTTGACCGTGACCAGTATTTTCTTGTCCACCTTGGTAAGTAACTGGGTGCCGATTCTACAAGTGACCGATAATACCTTGTTAGCTGCAATCGCTGGTGGGGTGATTTCGGGTATCGGGGTCGGCCTCTTGATTGCTAAGAAAACAGGGCGCAATGTCGGCTTTATGTCCTTTTTGACCAATGGTTTGGTCATAGTAGGAGCTGGTTTCCTCAATAGTTGGGAATATGCTCTCTATAGTTGTATTGCCATCTTTATTGCGGGGATGGTCATTGATGCCATCCATACAGGTGAGCAACGTTTGACTGCTTTTGTGATTTGCCAAGACCCTAACCAAGTGGTCAAGGCCATTCAGGAACGGGTCATCCGTGGCGTCACTCTCTTAGAAGGGCAGGGCGCCTTTTCGCAAGAGCCCAAGCAAGTCCTAATGGTAGTCTTAAGCCGTTATGAACTCTATGATTTGCAGCAAGCAGTGCTTTCAGTTGATTCCCAGGCCTTTATTAACGTGGTCCAGTCCACCATGGTGACCGGTAATTTCTTAAATCGACAGCAACAGGCCGACTTTAGAAAAGAATCAGTTGTTTAATGATCAAATCCCTTCTGATAGTTTCAGAGGGGATTTTTAGTTTAAATCGTTTCAATCAGAGGCAGAGTTTGTTATAATATAGTGGAATTTGAAGACAGGAGGGCTTGGCATGGCTGACTTAAGTAAGGTGCCTGCGCACGTTGCGCTAATTATGGATGGAAATGGCCGATGGGCTAAGAAACGTTTCCTACCTCGGGTAGCAGGACACAAAAAAGGTGTCGATACCATTAAGAAAATCACCAAACGTGCCAATCAATTGGGCGTTAAAATGCTGACGGTCTATGCCTTCTCAACCGAGAACTGGAAACGACCTGAACAAGAAGTCAGCTTCTTAATGAAGTTGCCTAAGGAGTTTTTTGCCAAGTTTGTGCCTGAATTACTGGAACAGAATGTGCGGATAGAGACCATTGGCGATTTGGAAGGCCTACCTGAAGGGACGCGCAAGGTCCTCAAGCAAGCGATTGCCGATACAGCTCATTGTACTGGCCTGATTTTGAACTTTGCCATTAACTATGGCTCTCAAGACGAAATTAGTCATGCGGTTCAGGCTTTAGCCCGTCAGGTAGCTGAGGGCACTTTGAAGCCGGAAGACATCACCCCAGACTTAATTGGACAAAATCTAGAAACTGCCAAGTTTGGTTCATTAGCTAATCCGGACTTGATTATTCGGACGAGTGGTGAAGAGCGTCTCAGCAACTTTCTGCTCTGGCAGGCGGCTTATAGTGAGTTCTATTTCACTGAACGCCTATGGCCTGATTTTGATGAAGGCGATTTTGACCAGGCCCTAGCGGTCTATGCCAACCGACAACGACGATTTGGAAAGGTGTTGGATACTGAATGAAAGTAAGAGTGATCAGCGCCCTGGCGGCCTTAGCCGTCCTGATTCCGGTTGTGGTGGTAGGGGGCAAGGTCTTTACGGGTATGTTCTTAATTTTAGGGATTATGGCCTTATTTGAACTCGCCAATATGAAGAAGATTGAATACTTTAACTTGGTTGGGGTCATTGCGACCATTGCGGTTGCCCTTATGATTCTGCCCAGTAACTATCAATCTGCCTTGATCCCAGGTCTTAAATTCACCTATCTTTTCTATATTTGTTGTATGTTACTTTTGGTCCTAACGGTCTACGAGTACAAGACCTTCAACATTGAAGAAGCAGCTCTTTTGATTTTTGGTGCCCTCTACATTGGCTATGGTTTCCGTTACTTGATTGAGTTACGACAAATTAGTTTAGACTTAGTTATTTTCCAATTTGCTATTATTTTTGCAACGGATTCCGGAGCTTATATCGTCGGCCGACGTTTCGGCAAGCATAAGCTAGCGCCTCAATTGAGTCCTAATAAGACCATTGAAGGTTCGCTGGGGGGGATTGCCAGTGCAGTAGTCATCGCAGTACTCTATAATTACTTCTTCGATCCACATTTAGGTGGTTCAGAGCACTATATTTTACTAGCCATGGCCTTGTCAGTTTTAGGTCAGCTAGGAGATTTGGTAGAGTCAGCCTTTAAACGGCATTTTGGGGTTAAGGACTCCGGTAAGTTCTTGCCGGGCCATGGCGGGGTCTTAGACCGTTTTGACTCAACCCTTTTTACCAGCTTTCTACTTATGACCTGGTTTAACTGGTTAAAATAGTCCTCGTGTCAACCAAACTCTATGACTGGGAGTCTGGTTGACTATTTTTGCATTATGAGCCTAATTAGGGTATATTTAAGGGGTTAAGTTAAGTAATTTTTGAATTGAAATAGATAAAGGAAGTTGACCATGCAAGCATTGATTGTCTTTTTACTTGTTTTTACCGTGATTGTAAGTATTCATGAATTCGGCCATTTTTACTTTGCCCGTAAGGCTGGTATCCTGGTGCGCGAATTTGCCATTGGGATGGGGCCTAAGCTCTTCAGCCATCAGGGCAAGGACGGCGTACTCTATACCATTCGCATGATTCCCCTAGGAGGCTATGTACGTCTAGCAGGGCTAGGTGAGGATCAAGATGCAGTTCAAGCCGGTATGCAAGTAGGCCTTGTCTTGAATGAAGCTGGGCTAGTGACCCGCATTAATACCTCGAAAGTGGCCCTTGAAGACGAAGTACCCGTGCAAGTGGATCAGTTGGATTTAACGGATGCCATGACTATTACGGGCTTACCGCTTGGCAGTCAAGACTTGGTTACCTATCAAGTGGATCACAAGGCCCGCATCATTGAAGCAGACGGGTCTAGTATCCAAGTGGCACCGCGTCAAGTCACTTATGGCGCCGCTAAGCCATGGGCTAAGTTCATGACCAATGTAGCGGGTCCGATGAATAACTTTATTCTTTCTATTTTGATCTTTGTTGTGGTGGCCTTTGTCCGCCCGGGCGGTGTCCCGGTTGAGGCCAATGTCTTAGGTTATATTGAACCAGATTCTCCTGCAGCTCAAGCGGGTCTACAAGCAGGTGACCGGATTGATGCCATTGGTCAAACCAAAGTTTCCAACTGGCGTCAAATGGTGCAAGCCATTCAATCCAAGCCAGGTCAAACGGTAGATTTCTCTGTCCATCGTGGTGACCAAGACTTGACATTACCAGTAGCTATTCGGGCTGACCAAGTGGAGCAAGCAACTATCGGGCGAATTGGCGTAGCGCAACCAGTAACTCAAGATATCTGGGCAAAAATTGCTTATGGCTTCACCGCAACTTGGTCTCAAATCACGGGTGTAGCGGCAGCAATTGTGGGTATCTTCCTTCGTGGCCTCAACCTCAATCAGTTTGGTGGGCCCGTGGCAATTGCCAAGATTACCTCTGAAGCAGCCTCTCAGGGTTTCATGCCAGTGCTAGTCCTAACCGGTTTGCTGTCAGCTAATATTGGCGCCTTCAACCTATTACCAATTCCAGCCTTGGATGGGGGTAAGATTGTTCTCAATGCCATTGAGGGTGTGCGAGGTAAGCCCCTATCCCAAGAAAAAGAAGTGGTTTTAACCATCATTGGGGCCCTAATCTTAGTGGCCTTTATGCTGGCTGTCACCTGGAATGATATCAGCCGACTCTTCCCACAATAGTCATGAATAAGAGATCTACCGAGGGTAGGTCTCTTTTTAGCGTGGCCCTCAGGTGATTTTAGAGGGGGCTTATGCTATAATAAAAAGGTATGCAAATCACCGTGGACGGAGGGAACTTATGGCCAAGAATCGCCAATTATTCGAACATCTATTGGACCAAATTGGGCTGCAGGACGCAGACATGCTGGCTGAACTATCCCAGACTCAGATAGAATCTGTTAAGGTTCACGCTAAGTCTGGTGAATGGCATTTTACCTTAAGTCAGGTAGAACGTCTCCATCCCCACGTCTATGAGGCCCTTATGCACCATATGCGTCTAGCCTTCGAGGGCATTGCCAAGACTGAAGTCTGGTGGAATTATCAAGCACCGACTAAACTAGATGAGAGTAAAATGTTAGATTACTGGCAATCCATTTTAGGGGTAATGGGACAGGAATCGAGCTTTATTAAGCGTGCATTAGCTAATGCTACTTATCAGATCAAGGATGGCCAAATTCAAGTAGGTTTAGCCACTGAAGACCAGGTCCAAGTGGTTAAAACCCGCTATGACCAAGCCTTCAAACTCAAACTAGCTCAAAACCAACTGAATGACTGGCAACTAGTCTACCTAGTAGATGATCAGGTAAGTGAACAAGCCAAGCTACAAGCTCAGCAGCATTTGGCTTCTGAAGTTGAGCGCGAGCGGCAAGAATTGGCTCAATTAGAACAACGACGCCAAGAACAAAGCAAGGTGGTCGTAGAGAATACCGACATTCCTCAAATTGGTAAGGACATCCCAGATACGCCAGCCATTTCGATTCAGGAAGTCTACGACAATCCCTTTAATCAGATCATTGAAGGCTATATTTTTGACTATGAGGTCCGTGAGCTTCGCTCAGGTTCTCAGCTCATGATTATGAAGGTGACCGACTATACTTCCTCTATTACGGCCAAACTAATGGCAGGGCGTAACATTAAGAAGGAATCCTTTGGCCTCTTTAAGAAGGGGGATTGGGTCCGTCTGGAAGGTAGTCTTAAGGCTGATAACTTTACGGGAGAGATGGACTTCTCGCCGCGTAGTATTCGCAAAATCTCCAAGGCCTCACGCCAAGACCGGGGGGTGGACGGTGCTAAGCGGATTGAGTTGCATTTGCACTCTAATATGAGTCAAATGGATGCCACCAATAAGGTAGGAGATTTGATTGCTCAAGCAGCTGCCTGGGGCCATTCGGCTATTGCCATTACCGACCATGCGGGAGCTCAGGCCTTTCCTGATGCCTATGCAGCAGGTAAGAAGCATGGCATTAAGGTTCTCTACGGGATTGAAGCTAATGTGGTCAATGACGGTGAACCGATTGCCTATAATCCACAAGCCATTGACTTAGATCAGGCGACCTATGTGGTCTTCGACGTGGAGACCACGGGTCTGTCTTCTGTCTATGACCGCATCATTGAGTTAGCCGCGGTTAAAATGCGGGATGGGGAGGTCATCGATACTTTCGAAGCCTTTATCAATCCTGGTTATCATTTGTCGGCCATGATTACCGAATTGACTGGAATCACAGATGCTATGTTAGCCGATGCGCCACCAGAAGCAGAGGTCATGGCGCGCTTCGCAGACTTCTCCCAAGATGCCATTCTCGTGGCCCACAATGCGAGCTTTGATATGGGCTTCCTCAATAAGACCTATGTGCGTCTGGGTATGCCAGTGTCTGATCAGCCAGTTATTGATACGCTAGAGTTATCACGTTTGGTTAACCCTGACATGCGTTCCCATCGTTTGAATATCTTGGCTAAGCATTATGGCGTGACCTTAGAACAACACCACCGGGCCGTTTACGACTCTGAGACAACCGGTTATGTCTGCTACAAGCTATTGGATCAAGCCAAAGAACAATACGGCATGGTCCGTCATGACCAACTTAATGAACAAGTAGGGAAAGGGGATAGCTATAAACAGGCTCGACCTTTCCATGCCACCTTGATTGCTAAAAACCAAGAAGGGCTTAAAGACCTCTTTAAGTTAATTTCAGCCTCCAATGTCCAATACTTCTTCCGTGAACCCCGTATTCCGCGTAGTTTGTTGAGCAAGTATCGGGACAATCTCTTAGTTGGGACAGCTTGTTCCAATGGGGAAGTCTTTACTGCCATGATGCAAAAGGGCTACGATGAAGCGGAGAAGCTGGTTGATTTCTATGATTACATTGAGCTCCAACCTAAGTCTGTCTATGGTCCCTTAATCGAGACGGAATTAATTCGTAGCGAAGCTGATTTAGAAACCATCATGAAAGAAATGGTGCGACTGGGTCAAGACAAGAACAAGCTAGTAGTGGCGACAGGGGATGTCCACTACTTGGAACCTAAGGATGCTATTTACCGTGAAATTCTCTTGCGTTCCATGAAGATTAACGCCAATAGGACCTTACATCTACCGCCTGTTCATTTCCGCACGACAGATGAGATGATGGCAGAATTCGACTTTATGGGACGAGAACAGGCCTATGAGCTTGTCATAACCAATCCTCAGAAGATTGCGGATATGGTGGAAGAAGTCGAGGTTATCAAGGACAAGCTCTATACGCCAAATATTCCTGGCGCCAACGAGGAGATTACTGAACTTTCCTATAAACGAGCCAGAGAGCTCTACGGTGATCCTCTGCCTGAGATTGTAGAGAAGCGGATTGAAAAGGAACTCAAGTCCATTATTGGTAATGGATTTGCCGTTATTTATCTGATTTCGCAGAAATTGGTTCACAAGTCAGTGTCTGACGGTTACCTAGTGGGTTCCCGGGGTTCGGTGGGTTCTTCCTTAGTGGCGACCTTGACGGGTATTACCGAGGTCAACCCATTGGCTCCACATTATTATTGTCCAAAATGCCAATATTCAGAGTTTATCGCGGATGGTTCAGTTGGTTCGGGTTATGACCTGCCAGCCAAAGACTGTCCTCACTGTGGCCATGCTCTCAACAAAGACGGACAGGATATCCCATTTGAAACCTTCCTTGGTTTCTATGGCGACAAGGTACCCGATATCGATTTGAACTTCTCTGGTGAGGATCAACCGAGCGCCCACTTGGATGTTCGTGATATCTTTGGGGAAGAATATGCCTTCCGTG
>ERZ773233.2461-NODE-2461-length-10208-cov-3.656752_pt1 | contig 10208 bp, 8 predicted proteins | sample MGYA00580991_ERZ773233 | MGnify/ENA primary metagenome ERZ773233 (study PRJEB29015, sample SAMEA2738178) | human oral metagenome | biome: human oral; feature: human-associated habitat; material: saliva | place: China | collected 2161 ...
ATTTATGAAGGTACCAATTCTTATCAAAGTAACGTTTTCTGACAAAGATGATCTGATTTCTTTTGTTGATAACATTGAAAAATTCATCATTTCCAATACAGAAGACAGTATTCTATATAAGATTGAGGAACTTTCCTACGACATGATGGCCTATGAGGAAAGTCAGACTACTGATATAGTTTTAACAGCATACTACTTTAACTAACATATAATTCCCCATGACAACAGAAAAAAAATCAGAAAAAATTGAATGAGGTCTGTTTGAAAAAATTGTGATCACCACAATGCATGGTTTGGATAAAAATTCATTCTCTGCAAAAGATAAAATTTTATTTTACAAAGAAATCGTTTATATGCTACGTGGAGGAATTTCAATCCTCCAAGCAATTGATACGATCAAAAAATCCACCACAAACTACGCACTAAAAACAATCACTACAAGCATTGCACACCATCTCAATGAGGGAAAGAGTTTTTCTTATGCCATAGGACGTTTACCCGAATATTTCGATGAATCTGATAGTGCAATCATCAAAACCTGAGAAAATACAGGAAACTTAGATATAGTATTACAAGAACTAGCCAATGAATACAGCTATCTCAATGCCATCAAAAATAAATACACCTCAGCACTCACCTACCCCGCTATTTTGATTATTATGTCGGTTGCCGCAGTATTATTTCTCTTCTCTTCTGTGCTTCCAGGAATTTTGGAAATGTTTACTGGAGATATGGATAAACTCCCATTAATTACTCGCATCCTAAAATCTACTTCAGATTTCTTTGTCCTTTCCCGAAAAACAATCCTAATAGTACTAGGAACTATTGGACTTATACTCGGAATTTATGGGACAACTGAACAAGGAAAGAAAAACTTCTCTCAAATGCTGATGTCTCTACCCTTGATAGGTAAAATGACAAAAACTTACTATCTTATCAAGCGAGCAAGATATACAAAACTGATGGTTGGATCTGGGTTAGACTACGTTCAAACCTTTCGTTTACTAAGAGGAGTTCTAGCAATCCCCGCATACCAAGATATGATTGAAAAAGTAATGGCTTGACTGCAGGTCGGGAAAAGCATTTACGACTCTATCAAAGAAGAATCTCAGATCATCTACCCAAACGTCGCAGTAATGATCAAAGTTGGGGAAGAAACCGCACATCTTGAAGAGTCAATGCAAAACATCATTTCAATGTATCAAGAAGAACTCGATAATACAATTACTCAATTCTCAAAAATATTAGAGCCTATCATCTTAATTTTCATGGGAGTTATCGTAGCTCTCGTTGCGTCAGGAATTTTTGGAGTTGTATTCTCCATTATGGAAAGTATTGGAAGCACAAACTAGAACAGTTTGAAAGCTCGCTTATAAAGCAAGATTATGATAAACTTGATCTACATCCTCATCATCATGTAAAACCTCCAAAATATGTTCAAAAGTTTCTCTATCCTCACCAGTTAGAGAAATCTGATTTTCTGCGAAAAAATGGATATCCGCCTCAGAAATGTGATACCCAAGCTCAACAACCGCCTTTCTTACAGAAACAAAATCTGATTTAGAAGTATATACCTCAGCTATTTGTCAGTCAATACTTAAATCTTCAATTGGTAGATCCATCATCTCCATCTCTAATGTTTCTGCATCAAAAGGAGTAATCTGTTCAATCTGCCTTCCTTTATCTTCTACCATTTGAGATTTCCCATCAATCACGATAAATCCCTGCTCCTTAAATTGTCGAGCTACTGCACCAATTTCAGCCATAGAACCTCAAGCTTTTTGTAAGGCAGTTCTGAGTGATTGAGAAGTTCTATTCGTATTTGAAGTTACTGTTTTGATCAAAATCGCAGAACCATTAGGCCCATACCCTTCATAAAAAACTTCCTTCATTTCTTCTCATTCCAGTTGCCCTGAGCCTTTCAAGATCGCCCTTTCCACAACATCTTTTGGTAACCCATGATAACGAGCCTTTTCAAGCATCATCTCCAATGAAGGATTCATCTTTGGATCTGCTCCATTTTTGGCTGCAATTTGAATTTTCTTTCCAATAATACTATACATTCTGGATTTATTAGCATCTCCAGAAGCCTTTTTCGCTGCAATACTATGCCATCTTCACATCAGAATAATCAAAAAAGATAAAAAAACTAAATCAGTATACAGATTTTTCCCTCTTTTTCTAGAAAAAATCAATTTCGGAAACAAAAGAGAGAATCTTATGCCTTGAAAATATCCGAAAGTTTTGCTAATTCATCCTGCGAAGCCATATCCCCCACTTTGGTAGTCAAAAAGCCAGGATAGCGATCAAAGAAAACCTTTTCAGAACTAACTTCAGGCTCTCGCTCCTCAGAAAGTCCCCACATTGGATAGAGCTTAATATGCAAATGATTTACGCCCATTCCTTCCATAATCATCCCGACTCTCACCACATTTAATTTCGACTTTAAAAGTTCAACGACTTCACGAATCGCCAAAAAATAGCGCTGAGCAAAGTCCGAATCGTCAATTAAGAAAAAATCTGAATCAAAATGCTCTTTAGGGATCACCAAAGTTTGCCCTTTACAGTTAGGGAAGAGATCAAGAAACGCGTAAAACTCCTCATTTTCCCAAACTTTATAAGAAGGAATTTCTCACGCTACAATCTTACAGAATAGACAATCTAATTTTTGCATCTATTTAAGAAAAAATTTAAAAATCTGTATAACCTCTTATTGGCAAGTTATCATCTTTAATTTACAATACTCTTGAGCAATTTCAAAACAAGCAAGACTAGTACCTCTCGAACGAATAGAAAAAGTCAAGTGAGAGAATGTTTTCCCTTCATGAGAAATAGAGCATTCAGGAGAGAAGGGAAGATAGAGCATCTCAACAGAAGAAAGCTGTTCTCCATCACCACTCAATGCAGCAATTTCAAACTTTCCAGCAAAAGCTCAGCTTAACTCATCTCATTCCCTCAATCAATAAGCATAAGGAATCTGGCTTTCTCATACAGAAAGCTTTAATGTGATACCAGAAAATGGCTTTCACTGATAATAGTTTGAAGCATTTACCTGCAAAAATAACGTATCAAAAAAACCAGCAAATTCTTCATTTACAGCTTTTACTTTAAGTTTTTCCAAGCTACTCCAACTCAGTCCCATTCCAACTGCCGTCAAAATTCCAATCACGACAACCACAATCAACATTTCTATCAGTGTAAATCCCTTTCAAGAGCGTATTTTCATCAGAAAAGAAAAAGATAAATCAGACTTTCCGCAAAGAATATCATAATAAATCTTAGCCATTCCTCTCCCAAAAGCAAGAAAATCTTCCAAAATAAGAAAATAAAAAATCCTCACATAACAATTCCCCTTCACGAGAAAGAGCAATTTTGACTTGCTTTTTACTCTGATTTTCCTAAACTGAAAGCTGAATAAATTACTTTTTTAATTAAAAAAGAAAAACTAAATGACCACGCCAGAAAACAATCATGAATACGATGCCTCACAGATTAGAGTACTTGAGGGGCTAGAACCAGTAAGACAAAGACCTGGAATGTATATCGGAAGCACGGATTATAGAGGGCTTTACCATATGATACAGGAAATCGTAGATAATGCAGTAGATGAGGCACTTGCGGGCTACTGTAAAGATGTAACCTCTATTCTCAACGAAGATGGTTCTGTGACAGTGCACGATAATGGACGTGGAATCCCGGTTGATATCCATCCAAAGACTGGAAAATCAGCCTTAGAAACCGTTTATACTGTGCTTCATGCCGGAGGGAAATTTGACAAAGGAGCCTACAAGATTTCTGGAGGACTTCACGGAGTGGGAGCTTCCGTGGTAAATGCGCTTTCTACCTGGCTTGAAGTGACCGTTTACAAGAACGGGAAAATCCACAAAATGAGATTTGAAAAAGGAGTTCCTCAGGGAGAACTTCAAATCGTTGGTGAAACTGACAAAACCTGAACCTCAGTAACTTTTATGCCTGATGGGACGATTTTTGAGACGCTTGAATTTAGTGAAACCGCGGAAATTGCGAGGATGAAGCAAGCGGCTTATCTCACTCCAGGGGTAAGTTTCACCTTCAAAAATATGAAAACCTGACTTGCCAGCAGGTTTATGTATGAGGGAGGGATCAAGACTTGGCTTAGAAACCTCGTTGGGAATCAGCAGATTTTGAGTTCAGCTCATTATTTCAAAGCGGAGACTAAAGATTGCCAAGCGGAAATTTCTTTCCAGTTTGTAAATACCAATAACGACCATACCTTATCTTTCGTAAACAATATTCCGACCAGGGACGGTGGAACCCATATTCTCGGTTTCAAGTCAGCTTTATTGAAGATTATGAATGAAATTGGAAAAGAAAGAGATAAAATAGATAAGAAAATCTGAGAATTTCAGTATTCAGATGTGACTGATGGACTCTATGGGATCATCACGGTAAAAATCCCTGAACCTCAATTTGAGGGACAAACCAAAGGAAGACTCGGAAATAGCTATGTTCGTGGAGCAGTTGAAGAGCTGACTTACAACTATCTCAAAGACTATTTTGCAGAAAATCCAGAAGAATTTGATAAAATCTTCGCAAAAATTGATCTCGCTGCGAGAGCCAGACTTGCTGCAAAATTCGCAAAAGAAACGGTGCTCAGAAAAAATGTGCTTGCTGGTGGAGTGCTTCCAGGAAAACTTGCCGACTGTAGCAAGAGAGGAAGACACGGAACGGAGCTTTACATTGTGGAGGGAGATTCTGCGTGAGGAAGTGCGAAATCCGGTCGCGATAGCAAGTTTCAAGCGATCTTGCCATTAAGAGGTAAAATCCTGAATACCGAACAGGCTGTGATTCAAAAAATGATGGCAAATAACGAAGTAAAAGCCCTTATTACTGCGATTGGTTGCGGAATCAAGGATAGCTTTGATATTGAGGGGCTCAGATATGAAAAAATCATCATCATGACCGATGCCGATGTTGATGGTGCTCATATTAGGACACTGCTTTTGACCTTCTTCTTTAGGTTTATGAGACCCTTAGTTGAAGGCTGACACATTTATGCAGCTTGTCCTCCAATTTATAAGTTTAGTAAAGGAGCAAAGCAGGTCTATGTTTACAATGAAGAGCATACGCCAGCTATGTATGGATTTAATGCTGATGAGAGTGTAGAAATCCAGAGATATAAAGGTCTTGGAGAGATGAATGCAGAACAACTCTGGGAAACTACAATGGATCCAGCAACGAGGCAACTCAAACAAATTACCATAGAAGATGCTGAAGAAACCGATAGACTTTTCAGAATCCTGATGGGAGAAGATGTGCAATCCAGAAAACACTTCATCCTCACCAATGCAAAATCAGTAAAAGGATTGGATGTATAAAATATACTATACTAATAAACTAAAAAAAGACTGAACCAGATCAAAGTTCAGTTTTTTTTAAAAGAATTTTTTATAGAGCATTTCAAAACCTAGTTTAATACTATTGCTATTTTTTTGCCCCTTTGAAAGAGAATAATCAGTATAACGAATATGCACGGGGACTTCTACAAAAGATAAATTATGAATTCCAATTTGTTCATTAAGTTCATTTGCATAATGCATACCATCAGCTTCTAAAGTAATCTTTCTCAATGCTGAAATACGTATCACTCTATAACCATTATGAGGGTCGGATACCTTAACCCCATAAAAAATCCAAGTAACGATCCTTGAAAGCATAAGAATAAACTTTCTCATTCTCGGCATAGCAACAGTTTTTGCTCACGAAATAAATCTTGATCAAAGGAAAAGGTCAGCATTTGGATATTTTTCAAGTTTTTCTTGAAAAACTAGCATATCTTGAATATCCATTTGTCCATCAGGATCAAATCCTACAAATCGTTTTACTTGAAGAAGATCTGCATATTTTTTAATAAACTCATATCAGGTCTTATTTGCTGCTCATCATCATCTATTGATAGAGTGAGATATAATGATGAAAAGTAGATCAGGATTTTCTTCCTTTTTTCTTTTAAGAATAGCAAGAGAATTGTCTTGGGAACCATCATTCACAAAGACAAATTTTCTAATTCAAAACTTTAACATCTCGTTAATAACTTGAGCAAGCATTTTTTCTTCATTGTAGACCCTAATATTGAAAATGAAATCATCCCAACGAGAGCCTTTTACCCAGTTCAAAATTTGATCCTTATTCTCTTGGAAAGCCTGCTGAATTGCTAGAGTAGAAATTAATCTTGTAAGGTCAGTTCAGGATTTTGAAAGACTATTTAAAAGATGAAAAATCAAATAAAATAAGAGAATAATAGAAATATAAACAATCAAATCCGCTCCCCTATTAAGTCCAAAGGTAATTCCTATCATGTTGAGCCATTCAATCTTGAGAGAAAAAATGGCGATTGCAAACGATCAAAAAAACAGAAACCCAAAAGTAAAAAATCAGATTTTTTTTCTCTTGTAGGTTTTGAACGAAAAAATCATAAAAGCAATACTCACGATCAAAAGCAACATTTGGAGTTTTGACATCGGAAAGAAAAAAGAAAGCTCTCAAGGCATAGAAAATCAACAAAAGATAAACTCTGCTAGTATTACATTTCTTATTCACTAATGCAAGCAAAAAGTCAAGTTCCTCTTGTATTTCAAGACCAAAACTTTATATTTTCCCTTGTTTTATTTTACATTTTTTCACTACGATGAAAGGATTTTGGACGACGAAAAGAATCATACTCGCAATCGTATTTGTGATGAGTCTTTTCTTTGTATTCTTTGTAGGAAGAACTTTTAATTCTGAAACCTTTAAGAGGGATTGGATACTTACTACAAAAGGGATTACCCACTTTAGAAAAGGATTGGATATTTCAGGAGGGACAAAACTTGTTTATAAGATTGACTACTCCAAATATAAAGAACTTTACAGTGCAAATGAATTCCTTCAGGTAAAAAAGAATATTGAACAGGTTATTCTCAAGAATATTGACTCAAGAATTTCAGGACTTGGAGTAAGTGATTATGTAGCCAAAATTCAAACCATTGGTGAAGAAACTCAAGTTGTTGTGGAAATTGGAGGAGTTGCAGATCTTGATCAAGCAAAAGAAATCATCGGTAAAACGGTAGAACTTGAATTTAGAATAGAAAACGATGAAGAAGCTACTCCAGAAACTATTGCTCAAAGAAAAGCTCTTGCAGAAAAAATTAGGACTGAAGTCATTGCTACTCCAGAAAAAATGATTGAACTTTATGCAAATCAAGAAGCGGAAAATATCATTGCAAGAACGATTACAGGAACTCTAGATCAACTTCCAGATCTTTATAAAACACATAGTCAGGTTTTAAATACGATTCCTCTCAATCAGATTTCAAATCTTTTAGAAGGAACCTATCTTACACAAACCTATCAAACAGTTTCTGGAGAAAACCTTACTCAAGGAGTTGATGGATTTTTGACCTTTCGTGTAAGTGCAAGGAATGAAGTTCCTGCTGTTGCATGAACTGGAGAAGTGAATACGGGGACTCAAATGCTTTATACTATTGATGAGATTTTTGTACAGGATAGGCTTTCTTGGAAAATTGCTCAAGGAAAAGATGGAAGTCCACTGAACGGAGCCTATTTCACACTTGCAAGACCAGAAACTACTCAATTCTGACAACCAAGTGTAGGTATTGAATTTAATCAAAAGTGAAGCGAACTCTTCTGTGAAATCACAAGTAATAATGTAGGGAAAAGTATGGGAATTTTCATCTGAGGAAAACCAGCTACTATCGCTAATATTAATGAAAAAATCTGTGATGGAAGAGCTCAAATTTCTGGTGGATTTGACAAGGAAAGAGCTACTGAAACTGCAAAAGAACTCAATTCAGGAAATATGCCTGCTCCGCTCATTCTTCTTCAGGAAGAAAAAGTTAGCCCATCCCTAGGAGATTCTGCTTTTCAAGGAGCATTGGTAGCAACAGGAGTTGGAGTATTAGCAATTATCATCTATATGTTCTTCATTTATGGACGAAGGAAAGCAACCGTAACCACTGCAACAATGATCTTCTATTTTATGGTGCTTCTTGCTATCTTAAAACTTATCGACTATGCACTTTCACTTAGTGGAATCGCTGCAATTATCCTTTCTATCGGTATGGCAGTTGACGCAAATGTTCTAATCTTTGAAAGAATGAATGAAGAAGTAAAGAACAATAAATCATACCTTTCCGCAATTGAAACCGCATCAAAGAGAAGTTGGGCAGCAATTAGAGATGGTCAGATTTCAACCCTTTTGATTTGAGTATTACTTTTCGCTTATGGAATTAATATCTTCAAAGGATTCGGATCTATGATTATCTTGACTGCAATTCTAACACTAGTTCTCAATGTTCCATTTATTAAAGAAGCATTACTCGTAATATATAATAAGAAAAAGGATTAATTTTTCCTTTCATGATATTAAAAAAAATAAGAGAAATCTGAACTTGAAAATCAGATTTCTTTTTTTATTATGACGATATCTTTTATTTTCTCATTCTATCACGTCATGCAACAAAAGCAAGATTTCTTCAGCAAACAACAAAGTAAATCTGGATTCTCTGGAGGTGTAATTAGACACCCTCAAAAAAAATCTAATACTTTATGGGTATGGATTGTAGTTATTGTAGTTATTTTCTTGGGAATTCTTTGATTTATCTACAAAAATCAGATTTTCAATCAAAACCTTCCTGAAACAGTCGTAGAAAGTGGCTATACGATCGGAGAAACGATTCAAAAAGAAGGAAGTCTGAATGCTGATGGAGATTTGCTAACTTATACCCATAGTTTAACCACTAATGAAGGAGAGCGTTTTCTTCTCAAAAGTTCTACAATCCCTCTCAATAACTATACTTCTGTATCTTCTGGAGTTTTTGTTATTCAAGGAACTATTGTTTCTCTCTATGAGGATCTTCCTCTGGTAGAAGTTAGTAATATCACAGCGACAAATCAACCAGAAACTGCAAGCTGAGAAAATACCTTGGAAGCCTTAAACAATGGTGGCATTTATATTAGTCAAGCAGGAATCGGATTCCCATGAGAGTTTTTTGATCAATATGCTTTCGTTGGAGAAGCTGGAGCGAATGGAGAAATCAATATTAAGAATCTTGATAACGAGAAAATTACAAAAATCAGCTATTTCTCTTGTTCGAACCAAGGAGATACCAATTGTAAATCACTTACAAGGACATTTGAGAGTACCGCTGCTAAAAAGAGCACAACGCTTAATGGAGATACTTTCTTTAAACTTCCAGAAGTTCAGAGCTGGTATTTTCAGAATGGAACTTGGCGAGGATATTTTATCAATAATGCTGATGATGAAGAGGTAGAAAAAATTAAAAACCTGATCACTATTACAAATCCAGAATGGATAAAGGAAACCGTAAACCAATATGGAATAAAAACCTGCCTTGGAAATGATGCGACAACAGAAAAGGTTACTTCTCATACTGTAAATAAAAATGCTGAAGGATTAAACATTTCAATAGAATGAAAATGACCAAAGAGTTTTAACTGTAAAGCAAGTGTTGACTTTACAAAACCAACAAAACTTAAGCTGATTGACCTAAAAATTAATGATTTGGGAGAAAACACACTCTCAACACAAACAGTTGAAACATCAAAAGAAAAAAAAGAAGAGATCATAGCAACATCTTCCACTATTACTCCAAGTAATAAGCAATTCCCTGTAAGTAGTGAAAAAACGATGAGCTATAACTCTAGTAGAGGAGAATATCGTATGATTTTTCCATCTGCTAATATCTCTTATACTTCCAACACTATAGATGAAGATTTTGGTCAGATAGGAGTTCGTTGTAGATATGCAATCAAGGTTATTGACTATAAAAATAAAGAAAATATTCAAACTTCTCCAAAAGTAATCATCTATGAATGTGGTTTCAAAAACGGATTTCAGCTTCCTGGAAGTAATTACTTCCAAAAGGATTTCTGAGATAAACACTTTGTTTTCTCAGTAATGGATGGTTCTTGGTTTGATTTCGCGAAGAATATTACAATCGAATCTCTCTAAACTCATCATATTGAATAATAAAAAAACCACTTAGTTTTATATTTTAAGTGGTTTTTTATAATAAGAAAGTTTACTTTACCATAATTTTTACAGTTTTTCACTCTCCTTTTGCTGTCCTCCAGTTTACAAAATATAATCCTTCAGAAAGGTGAAAATTTTCTACTCACTCAGGTTTAGATTTCTGAGCAATGAGTTG
>ERZ773233.2464-NODE-2464-length-10202-cov-4.728590_pt1 | contig 10202 bp, 8 predicted proteins | sample MGYA00580991_ERZ773233 | MGnify/ENA primary metagenome ERZ773233 (study PRJEB29015, sample SAMEA2738178) | human oral metagenome | biome: human oral; feature: human-associated habitat; material: saliva | place: China | collected 2161 ...
TTCAGCCTACAAAGTTACGTTAAAATGCTTAAAGCGCAAAATATTAAACCAAGTTTAGACCTATGCCATGGGTCTGTTATTTTAGAACATCATGCTGGTTTAGTTTTTTCCATGTTTCCAAATACTTATTATCTTGCGCCATAAGATGGTGAAGTTGATGCCTGTTACGAGCAAGAACAAGGTCAAACCAATGCCCAACGTGGATAACACACCCGACGATGGCAAGTTGGGGAAAAGCGTCTCAACAATGTCTATATAATAGCTTCGCATCACAAGCAACAGCAAGAAGCTGGCTATAAGCACGGCCAAATTGAGCGCAAGGGTGAGCAACTGATAGGGCAACACCACTCGAGCCGGACTATATCCAATGAGTAAGAGGTTTTGTAGCTTGGTGGTGTTTTTTTGAACCAGCAAGTATATGCTAAGTAATAGCACATAAAAGCTTAACGCCGAAATAACGATGCCCACGCCCATAACCAAGGTTACCATTAAACGAAGGAAGTAAGTGGTTTTCTCAGCATCGAGATTGCTATCCTCCAACTCATAACCTTGCTGGTCTAAATAAGTGGTTAGGCGTTCGTCGAATGGATTAGCAACATCTAGAATGAGTCTTGTAGGAGGCATTTCATTGCCTGGAGAGAAGTGGTTGTTGCTCCACGCCATAAACTCTTGTGGTACAAGTACGGTGTTCAACTTAGACGAAAAACCTACGACCTTACCTTTAAAATAACCCTGTGCACCTTTACCTTGTACCACAATATGAAGATCTATCATACCCACGAGTCCCTCGCTTATTTTAGGTAACGAATGGTTTTGAGCAAACCCAAAGTTGTACATGGCAATATAGCTTCGCGGAAGGAGGACAGGCACCAAAGTGTCGCCTGCCACATAGTGCCAATTATCTAACGAAACATCTACAAAACGATTGGGCACACTTTCGAAAAAAAGCTCAGAACTGAGTATCTTCATGCCGTTGATGCCCATTGCGGCCTCGGCCTTATAAGCTGTAGCGGTGAATTGTCCCACGCCCTTAATAAACGGTTGAGCCTGTAACTGAGCAATTTCCTCTTTCGAAAATCCCGATTGATGTTGCGCTCCTAATACATTTGCCGCCCCTATTCTTTTACTCACCACTAGATAGTCGGCCTTTAAAAAACTGTCGTTGGCAGTGAAAACAGGCAAAATATCGCAATAAAGCTGATAGCCAAGCAAAACAATGGTCATACCAAAGAGATTGGCAAAGAAGAAGCCAACAAATTGTGGCCAACTGATATGCTGTCGTAATAATTTCCAAACCAGTTTCATAGCTTCAGCATTTTATCGTATAACAAGTGTGGATGCTTACCAATACTTGTAATAATAAGCGTCGCCCCTTGCTGTTTAGCCTCGTCGGCCATAAGTTTTCCAAGTACTTCGGCATTAACATCATCGAGATGACTAATAGGTTCGTCGGCCAAAAGAAAGTCAAAGGGTTGTACTAATGCGCGCAAAGCAGCCACACGCTGCTGTTGTCCGCCAGAAAGTTTCATAACGTTGCGGTGAATGTGATCGTCGTCCAGACCCATGGCATGCAACGTTTCGTTGGTAGCCTTGGAATTAACCAATTTCAAGTTTTCCAGCGGTGTCAAGTAATCGATCAGGTTATAATTCTGAAACACTAGCGAGATATTGTGCTTGCGATGATGCGAATACCCCTGCTCGGCGATATCTTCATCGTCGAACAAAATCTGCCCGCCAGTTGGCATGTCCAGCCCGGCTAGTAGCCCGAGCAGTGTCGACTTGCCGGCGCCAGAACTACCGACGATGGCGTAGAATTTGCCTTTTTCAAATTGATAATTGATGCCGTTGAGCACATTACTAGTGCCGTCGGCATATGAGTAAATGATATCACGTAACGTAAGTATTGACATAATAACTCCTAACTTAATTTTGCTAAAATTTGCTTTGGTGATTGGTGCATGATTGGCGCGGTGGCAGCGATGGCGGATAGCAGAACGACCATGTAGCCGAAGGCGAAAGCCTCTAGGTAGGTTGCTACTGGCACGGCGTGCACCACGGTCTTTTCTGTGCGCTGGTTTTGGTCGGTTTGCGCTGTCAGGGCAGTAGAAATCTGCGACGAGGCGACCGAGCCGATACCGAGTGCGAACACCGAGCTAGCTGCGGCAATGATGGCGAGCTCCGCCAAGAACTGCCCGATAATCTGCTGCTTCGACGTGCCGATGGACAGCAAGATGCCAATTTCATGCAAGCGGCCACGCACCCAGAATACCAATACCAGCGACAAAACTGCCAGCCCTGCCGTGGCCGCACCGATAGTGGCAATCGTCAAAATGTTTTGAATACCAGCGATGTTTTGGAGAACGCCGGCGAATACCGCCCCATTGTCAGTCAGGCTAAATTTTTGCCAATCGACGTTTGGTAGGCTTTTGGTGTGGTCTGTTAGCGACTTCAGCTGATGTGGATTTTCGGCGAAATATGTCGCTCGTGTCAGATTAGCGCTACCCGTCAGTTGCTGCGCTGCGGCCAGATTGGTTATGACATGATTCTCCGCCATGTCGGACTGTAAGACCGCTGGCTTTTCGCCTTTGCCGCTGAAGACCCCCGTAACAACCACCGTCACGCGCCTTCCGCCTTTAGTAATATCCAGCTTGTCTCCTGGCTTGATATTATTTTTCTCAGCGAAGGTCTTGTGAATCAGAGCTGCGTTTTGATCGTTCGCCGTTAGGTGCTTGCCCTGCTCTAGTTGGTAAAATCGACCAGTGAACTCGCTGAGCAGATCGCTCTCTGTCGCGCCTGTCACCTTCGCTTCGCCAGCGATCCCAGAGTCCAGTTGCACTCCACCGCCTACCACGTCGATCAATTGCTTGCCTGGCAGTTCCGCGGTAGTCTCTGCCTGGAAATTGTGCGCTTTGACTTTGTCCAGGCGCTGCACCCGCTGTGCGATATCCATCAGCACCTCGCCCGACGGTTGCTTGCTGGCGATGCTAAAGCCAGCACGGATGTTCCGCTCGACCGATTGCTTCAGCTGTGCCATCGTCTGCTGCACTGTCAGCGTACCGATGAGCAGCGTGAAAATCAGCGTCATGATCAGGGCGATGGTCAGGCTACGACGTCGTTTGCGCGCCACAGCCGTCCAGGATCGTTCGATAATCGTCATCGTTCGCCCCTAGTCCACTTCGGTTAGTAATTCTTTTGGCGTTGACTGGGTAATCGGCCGCGAAGCCAGCAGCACTGCAATGATAATCACCGCTAGTCCAGCTCCCCACACCGCCAGCAGATCCGTCGGCTGCACACCGACCGTCACCTTGTCCAGCGTCCGCGATGACGTCACCGAGTCAGCGTCAGCACCGAGCGACGCACCGTTCAAGGAACTACCAGCTTGACGTGTGGCATTCTGTGCCGCCTGCGATACCACATGATCGCCCAGTTGTTGTACGATCAGCCCGGCAGTAAAGTACGACGCACCAAAACTCAGCACTGCGATCATCACCAGCTCAGCGACGTATTGCAATACAATCTTTAGCTGCGACACACCCGTCGCCAAGAGCACGCCCGCCTCGCGCTTGCGCTCATTCATCCACAAATACAGCACCATGCCAATCACTGCTACGCTGACCAGCGCCGTTGCCCACAGCATACCGTCGATCAAGCCGTACACGCCATTGACTGCACCAGTCACGCCGGCTAGCTCCTGACTATTCTTGTTGAGCTGGTACTTTTGCCAATTAACTGGCAATTTATTTGCCCGCGCCATCACCTCATCCAGCTGCTTGGTGCCCTTGGTAAAGAACGTAGCATCCTGGTAAATCTCATTTTGCTCGGTATAGGCGTTCAACTGGCGGGTCGTTGCGATGTCAGTCAAGAACAAATTCTCAAACAGCTCCACCTGATACGTCGCCTGCTTTGGGTTCTTGCCGTTAAATATACCGACGATTTCCACTTCCACCTCGTCCCTGGATGGATGTTCGTTGTCGGTGTCGTATTGGTTAGCCTTTAACTTAATTTTACTGCCCAGCTTCAGGTTGTTAGCCTTGGCGAAATCTTCGTGCACCAAAATCTTGTGCGAATCGTTCTCGGTGATGTGCCGGCCAGCGATGAGTTTGAGCGACTCGACCCGGAACTTTTTCTCGGACTCAGATTTATTGACGCCGATGATGGTAGCGGCGTTGCCAAACTGTTTATCTTTCTCGGCATCATAACCGCTGCCGCCACTCGGTAATGGCACTAGTTTGGTATTGATAAAATCGACCGTGGCGTTCTGGCGCTTGACATAGTCCGTCACGCCCTCCAGATTCTTCACCGCGTCTATGTCTTTGTTCGACACCGTCCCCGAGCCACGGGCCGTTCCCGGATTGGTGCGCGGATTATTGTTCAGCGTGAAGCCGGCCTTGAGCGTTTTGTCTAGCGATTGTGCTGCCGCGTCGGTCGAATGCTTGATGGCAAATCCACTCAGCATAATCGTCGACATACACAGCAAAATCGCCAGCAAAATCAGCGTTTTGAGTTTTTTCCTGGTGATATACAACCAGGCACGTTGCAAAAATGACATAGATCTCCTTTCTTGGTTCTATGTCAGTGTAGCAGGGGTGTGTGAAGGGAATGTGAAATGGGTGATGAAATCGCAACGGATTATTTTTCACTAATCAATAGATGAGGACAAAAATGTACATTTAACACTTTATAAATACTTATTCTGTCATTATACTTTAGGACAAAATGTCTTGATGGATGACGACATTTTTTAGGTTGTGATTGCTTATTTCTTCTCAAGCGCTGCAACTCGTTTCTTCAAATCATCCAGTTCGGCGCGGAGTTCGCTGGTGCTTGCTACGGGGCTGTTTGGTTCTACCTTTTTAGTTTTAGCGTCTTTTTCTTGCTGAGCTTTTTGCTTCTTGCTTGCTTTTACGGCAATATGCATAGAGATAGCGCTACTTGATACTACGATAATAATACCTATCATAGATACTATGTCTAGGGGTTTGATATTCATATATTCCTTTGTTTATGATTTATTGATAGGTTTATTATACATCCTGCTGTGGTATACGGCTAGTAGACTGAGATTGACTAATTCTTCTTTGAGACACAAAATTTACTTACCTAATTCCGGCCAATTTCTGCTGCCGCCTAACGGCACCTTGGGCGGCGGAACGAATCTTCTTCGGATCCTCTAGAATCTTTTTCATTTTATTTTGACGAGCTATCGCTGCTTGCTTTTTGATTTTATTTCTTAGAGGATTTGCTTTTATCCACTTTTTAAGCTTATGGATTATTATGCTACTCATCATTGTAAAAATAGGCTATGAACAGATTTCTTTAACTCTCTGATATAAATTAATCAATTCATTGATATCCATATCAACAAGAGGTTCATACATAAAAGCATTAAGGTGTATATTTTCTGGGGTCATAATATTTACCTCATCGATCACTTTCACAGTATCGTTATCACACGCAGTCTGCTTAAATGCATCAGAGAGACTCCTCGTTTGATTTTTCTGAGCCTCCAATTGATTAAGAAATTCTTGTGAAGAGCCGTTTTCTGATCCTCTACGACCCCAAGATATTTGACCGCTATATTCTTCCAGCTTACGCTTCATATATTCTTCCGCTTTATGTCTAATCGCAATAGCTAGGATAATTTTATATTCAAGTAAGGAATTTTCGATAGTTATTCTTTCAGCCCCTTCGTAAATTGCCTCGACTATTGGAGTGTCTATATTGATATTTATAAAATCGCTCCTACCTAAATTTCTCTCGTAGATGTCTTTAAGTGATTGAAATGTTATACCAGACGTTTCTCTTTTGCTATGTAATAATTTAGTTAATTCGCTATAATCTTCATTATCTTTCCCTTTAGTGTATTCAATGAGATTACGCACTGCGGGTATAAGAGCAACCACGTGAGTGAGCGTCATATTATCTTTCCAGTGGTCAATTGGATTATTCTGATAATATTCTTCTCTCAATATAACCTCGCCATTATCCAGCTCTGCATGTAAACGAGCACATCTAGGCAAACCGAATCGACTAGTGACTGTTCTATAAAAATCAAAGTTATGTGACAAGATGATGAGCTTAAAATTTTTGCAATTTGCCATTTCGTACAAGTACTCAACGATAGCATACTTGTTCTTATAGTCAAACGAATCAGCAATATCATCAACTATTAGTAAAACCTCTTTATCTGTTCCCGCTAAATCTTTCTTCATTTTCTCAATATCAAAAATAATATTTAGCAGATATAAAGATCTTTTCTCTCCTTGGCTTAGAGTATCCTTGCTTTCAAGCTCTCCCCTGCTGACAGTTTGCTGACGACCATTTCTGGTAAATACAAACTCTACCTGTGGAACATCCTCACCCATAACTGCGCTTGCTCCGTTAGCAATTTGCATTTTATACGGCACCGTAAATCGTTCTTCAAAAATTCTTAGCGCTTCTCCCCAGCGTGTGTTTTCTGGATCTATACCGCCAATTTCATGCCGAAGATTATTCCATTTATCTTTAAGGTTACTGAACGTAGTACTATCTTTAATATAAGATAGCCATAATTGCCTGCGTAGATCTTTAAGCTTAGACTCCTTTAGATGCTGTACTATATCAGGGTTATTCTCTATAACTCTTCTTAGTACGCCGCCCTTGGCTGTTTTCAAGTCTTTCTCTATATCAGTAAAGGCCTTACTCTGCTTAATCTCTTGTTCAATTCTCTTTACTACGCCGCTAAAGTCTTCAGCTGTATGTATTTCTTCCTCGCCAAAAAGCTTTACAAGGTTATCGTTTACGAAAAATCCATTATCTTTCAGTGATTTCTCGACATTTTTAAGCTCAGACAGACTAAAAATACCCTTCTTCAAGAAGCCGTGTCGTTCATAGATCTCATTACTAGTCTTACAGAATTCTTTAATATTTTCTTGAAACCCTTTTTTCTTAATATATCCCAGTGTGGTATTATCAAAAATATCCGAATATTTAATTTCCGAGCAATCAATGTCTATACGCCCCTGTATAAGTTCTAATCCTAGCAATATACTGCTGCCGTCCAGGTTAAAATCTTCTATAATTTCTGACTCTAACTCGCGTATATTCTTGCCTTGTTGAACTCTTTTAATTTTAAGACCAGAGGCTTTTTCTAAATCTTTCAATAAATCACTTTTTAATTTCAGAACTTCCGCTATCTTTTCCTTGATAGATTCGTCTACTAATAAGTCAGCAAGATTAGTAGACTGATAGGAGGCTTCAAAACTTTTTATCACGAATACGTCTTTGTTTGTGATACCTTGCCCATCAATAGTTATTTTTACCTCTCCCTGAATGTCAAAAATCTCGTCTCTAATTTCATCTCGCTTTTCATCTTGTATCTTTTTGAATGTTTTAGCCAATGATGTTTTCATTAAGCCATTTTTCGCATAAATGGCGATTACACTAGTGTCAGAGAAGGTAAATTCACTTTCCAACTTCTGAATCCCGTAGCAATTAACTAAATCACATTTTATTTTTTGCATTATATCTCCAATTTTACTTCAACTTTCTCATTTTTAATATAATAGCTAGAGTAAGAGTTATCTTACCTCCCTCTCCTCGCCGCCATCGCAAACCACATAAAGTAATCCTCCAACGATTCGTCTTCCATGCCAGCGAATAGCTCGCGGGCGCGCAGGACCTCGCGGAGTTTTGGCGATTTTTGGCGGGCGAGTTGCTCGGCGGTGGCGTCCAATAAGTCCAAGCCGCGCTGCCAGGCGCCAGTCATTGCAGCCGTATCGCCGCGGCGCCGGGCGGCAAACGCTCGCCCGACCTCTGAGCCGATGTTGCCCATTTGCTCGAATATCGTTAAACTCTGCCACTTCTCTCGATCAAAAACATGTTCACTCACGGACGACTCCGGCGATGATATCGATGATTTGCTGCCGCACCGCTGGGTCGAGCACATCGCGCGACGGATTGTTTTGCCGCGGACGGATGTTTATCATGCTGTCAAACTCGATAAACTCATCGGTGCCAAACTTATCTGGATACAGGTTAATCCCCCACAGATCTGTTTACCGCGATCCACGTTCTAACAAATACGCCTCGCCATCAGCATGCATATCCATGTCGATTACCACAATTTTCTTAGCAACATCGACATCCGCCTTAACCATCGTCCCGTACATTCTTTCGGCCATCGGGCGAAGCTCGGCGAGGGCTATCCGTATCAACAATCTTCATGATTTAATTGTAGCACAGACGGCTGGCGCTTCAGTGTGATATGCTTGACGATAGCTATTTTGTATCAGCCGATGAGAACTAGCTAGCCCTAATAAATTCACACCAAAAAGTAAGGTATAATATAACTTAGAAATAGTAAATTAATAAAAAAGGTACAAAAATGAATTTATTTTTATGTTCACACTTCTCAAGTGTTGGATCTATAATAGAAGAGCAGGTTGCCAATAAAAAGATTGCCTTTATTCCCACGGCATCGATACGCGAGGGTTATACGGGCTATGTTAGATCGGCACGTAAACTATTCAAAAATTTGGGCGCTCAACTAATAGAAATTGAAATCTCAACTGAAGAATCTTCAAAGACAGAAGAATCACTCGAAGAAGCTGATGTTATTTATTTTACGGGTGGTAATTCATTTTTCCTTATCGATCAATTGCGAAGAACTGGCACAGACAAACTTTTAAAACAACAACTTAAGAATGGTAAACTATTCATCGGAGAGTCAGCGGGTGCTATCGTATGTGCACCTGATATCTCTTATATAGAGAGGATGGATCCAATTCCGAAAGATTATTCCCAAGATGATAATACGGGGCTAAATATCATTGATTTTTATGTTCTACCACATTATCTGACCGCGCCGTTTAAAAAAGTCACAGAGCAAATTGTGCAAACATTTCCAGACATTGATTTATGTGCTATCAATAATACCCAAGCGATTATCGTAAAAGACGATACAAAGAATATTGTAACTATTTAACCAAAAAACCTCACTACAAACCGCATACCCTGCCCGTGCGGCACAAACTCATAGTCCAGTCCCTTAGCGTCGAGCAGCATTTTCACGGTGTAGAGGCCGATGCCACTGCTGTCAGCATGTTGCTTTGTGGAGTCAGAGCTGCGATAAAACGGGTCGAAAACGTGCTGGAGTTGTTTTTTGGTGAGCGGTTTGCAGGCGTTTTCGATGGCTAGCTCATGCTGGTTGCAAGTAAGTTTTATCTCACTCCCCACATCGCCGTGGCGCACCGCGTTTGATACCAGGTTCGAGATGACGTGGCGCATCATGTCGCGGTTGGCACGAATGGTCGTCGGCTCTGTATTAACCGCGAAAGTCATGCCACGCGTTTTTGCCAGCAACATATAATCGTCAGCCACTTCAGTGATTAGCTTATCGATCCTCAGCCGTTTTTCTTGGCGCAGAGCCTGCTCGGCGACATTGCCAGAGCGCAAGACATCATTTACCATTGCCGCCAAACGGTCAACTTGCGCCACCGACTCCGCCAGGTATTGATCGCGATTTTTATATTCGCCAATGTTGAGTTGCATATTTTCGAGCATGATCCGTAGCGCCGATAGCGGCGTTTTCAGCTCGTGCGAGGCCGCGCGAAGGAAGGCGATTTTCTCTTTCTCCAGCTGCGTGATCCGCTTATTTTCATGCTCCAGCGAGCGAATCGTTTGCCACAGATTTTGATACAGCTCATTAATATTTCGCCCCAGTACGCCAATCTCATCACTGCTATTTACCGGATAATGTGCGTCCTTTTCCAGTCGCTGCATGGTCGTGGTCACCGCCGCCATCTGGCGAATCGGCCGCGTCACAAAACGGCTGTAGATGTAAGAAAACATCAGCGCCACTAGCAGCGAGCCGAGCATGGTATAGGGCAATACGTGCAAGGTAGCGAGCTTGGCCTGAGTAACAGGCGCCACGTCAGCCAGCAGCTTCACCGCAATCGCTCGCCCCTGGCTATTCACCACACTACTCTGCCGCAAAATCACCGAGCGCGGATCGACCGTTTGGCCATCAGCAATTTTTACCACACTAGTATCGACTGATTTACCGCTATCCGTCACGATGTTGATCGACTGAAAACCTTGAAAGTACTGGTCGCGCTCGTCAATCGTCAGCGTGATATTAACATTTTTCACCTGAGCGAGCTCCTGGCTGAGACGACGCATTTCCTCAGTCGATTTACCGCGTAGTTCAGCCACGAGTGCCG
>ERZ773233.2466-NODE-2466-length-10198-cov-7.300404_pt1 | contig 10198 bp, 14 predicted proteins | sample MGYA00580991_ERZ773233 | MGnify/ENA primary metagenome ERZ773233 (study PRJEB29015, sample SAMEA2738178) | human oral metagenome | biome: human oral; feature: human-associated habitat; material: saliva | place: China | collected 2161 ...
ATCAGTACTACGAATTCTATCATCAAGTTTTTGAATTTGAGATTTTATCTCATCTTGATTATAATTGATCTCTTGAATTTGAAAATAAGAATTATTAACCTCAGTAAATCTTTGTTTAGAATTTCTATAATTCAACAACAATTCAAAATTATCTTTTAATTTTCTTAGATTACTATTTTCAACAATAGCAGCTTGAATAGATCTACCATCACTAAGTTTAAAAGTATTGTTTTTTTCATAAAGAATACTTTTTAATTTAATAATTTCGTTAGAAAGATTTTGAACTTCAAGTAATTCTTCTTCAAAATCTTTTTTGTTATCTTCAATAATATTTACAACGCCACTCAATTCTTGAACAGAAGTATTAAAAACATGCTTTTTCATAGAAAAAAACATTGAAGAATATTTCTTTTCCTTCTCATCAATTAAACACATCAAACTAGACAAATTTATTTTCATTTCATTTCCTCCTTAAGATAATTAAATTATAACATAAATATCACAGAAATAGTCGCTAAAAAAGCGACAAAAAAATAACGCTATAAAATAGCGTTGCAGTATGTAAATAAAAAATTTTAATCTCAATCGTATAATTTAATGAATATTTAAATTGTAAAATGATTATAACACACAGGATATATAAAAATGAAGTCTACATAAATATTGAAATTTGTCAAAAGATATGCTATAATAATACTTGTAACTATATAAACCAAGTTTTTTACACCAGGTATTGGTAGAAAGGCACAGAATGGAGAATTTTGGTATTGTTATAGAAGATATAAGAACTATGAGGAAAAATGTAAAAGGCCTATTGGAAAAGGCAGACAGATTAGAAAAGGCTGTTTGGAGGATAAAAGAATCCAGCAGAAAAGAAAAAGATCTAAAAAAGAAAAATGAGTACAAGAATGTAATTGAAGAAATAAATCTTCAATTATACGGACTTAGAAAAGACATTGAGAATCTTGAAGATTCTGACCTTTTTAGGAATAAAATAGAAGTTCCTAAACACACAAAATAATATCCATTAGAGGGGAGGCTAACTATGCTCCTCTCTTATTTTTATTTTAAAAACAATTTACATAAATATTGACAAAGAAGGAAAAAATAATTATAATATAAATGTATCTATTACTTGCTTTTGCCTAGAACACGTGGATAGGCAGAAAGGAGAAACATGAGGAACAGAATAAGTGAAGAGGAGTTCATTCAGAATCTCAAGCAATTTAGAGAGTTACTGGTGAATTTCGACGAGGAAGTCCGTTTAGAGCTCGAGCAGATTGATTCAGAGTTGAAAGACATTGAAGAGAAGCTCGAGCAATCTAAGAGGTTGTGGGTAAGGCCCAGAGAAAAGAAAGACCTTGAGGATAGGAAGATAGAACTGGAGGCTGCGAAAAAAGCTATCATCTCATATGTAAGACTGATATATCTTGATGTCAAGAATACATATGAGTCCAGTGACACTTCCTTTGCAGATCTAGTTAGGCGGACTCGAGGCTTCATTAATTGAGTTCCAAAGAAAGGGGAGGTGACATACCTCCTCTTTTCTGCACTAAAAATATAAAATTTACATAAACATTGCGCAAAATGACAAATAATCATTAAAGAGGAAGACATTGATAAATGTCTTTCTTTTTTACTTTTATAATATAAATATGACCGGGTATTTCTTGAATAATACTAGTAACTATGATAAAATCAAAACTGAAAAAGGAAAAGGAAAAAATTAAGGTCAATAAAAGCGATTTTGACGAACGACTTCTAAAATGGTTTTGGGAAAAAGGTGTCTTCAAAGCCAATCGTGGCAATCAATTTGCACCTGAGAAAGATTACCAGCTTTTCCTAGAAGTCTTTCAAGGAGGAAGTTGGACCAAGGCAGAACCAAAAAAGAAGGCACGTCTGGAAGAAGTCCTTGAAAAGTGCATCAAACCCTTTCTACTTGGAAAGTCTGATGACCAACTGTACCTTGTCAAACTAGGCAAGGAGAAAATCGACTACGAGCAGCATTTACGGATTCAGGCAGAGAAAGAACGCAGAAAGAGAGATAAAATCGCCAAGCAATACGCAGATAATCTCATCCTAGCCATGGGGCCTGCAGAACGAGCTTATCAAGATTACTTTGGCTTTACAGAAACCCTAACCCAAGAAGAACGAAAATGGGAGAAAATCCTCTTTGGAAAAAATAGAGACGAACGGGCTCTCAAGGCAAAGCAAAATCAAAAGGAGCTGGAAAAGGATCAGCGTATTGCAAATCAAGATCCTATTGAACGAAAGCAGAAGCAGACTTGGCTTCTTAATTCCTATTTTCGTGATTTGCCTGATGAAAAAGCCAGATTTTCTCGGCTTCTATTAGAATATCGAAAAAGTGGAGAAGTACCCTTTTCAGATGATTACTTATCTGAGCATCTCATCGATTTTTTCTACAAGATGAAAGCCTTTGAGTTTGAAATTGCACCAGAACAAGTCCGCGATTTTCTAAAAGAATGTCTTCAGGCAGAACATCTATCATCAGCCCAAGAAAGCTGGATTAGAGGAATTCTCCTCAATTGCCTCCACCCATTTTTAGATAGGTTACTCATATAGAAAAAATCCTACCTTGTCATGCATGGTAGGATTTATGTATCTCCAAAGATGTACTGGTAAAGTTGGACGACTTTCTGAAAACATTGTGTGTCCATTCTTGTTATTTTTTGAGCATTACGCATCCGAAAATCAAAGGTATACAGTTGAAATGGGTTGACAGCACCATCTACCTTATCCGACGAGACAGGAACGAGCAGGCCTTTTTCTGCTAAATGCTGCTGACCATGGGTGATAGGACAGACAGCCACAAAACCAGTTTGCAAAGCATATTCTCTCCTAGACACAACCAAGGCAGGTCGCCGTTTCTGAATCTCCCGACCGACTGACGGATCAAAGTCCAGCCAAATGATATCTTGCTTTTCAGGAATATACTCAGATTTCGCTACCAAGTGACCTTACCCCTTCAAAATCATTTGTCATTCTTAAATCAGCAATCCCATCAAAAGGATCTTTTAGTTTCGGAGCCAAGACAATGACTCCATCAATTCCTTTATAGACAACCATTTCTTGACCTTCTGTCATACCCAAATTTTTAGGAATGGTCACTGTGAGAGAATTTCCTACCTTCCGAGTCTTTACCGTATTCATCACTCTACCTCCACTAAACTGTATATACAAAGTATATACCAAATAGCACATTAAGTCAAGTAAATACTAAAATACATAAATTAAGTTATGTATTTTAGTGTGATTTTATTTTAGTCAAAGCCTGTGCAAAAGTACCTAATTTATGATAGAATAGATGGTGAGAAAGAAAACGTTTTATTACGTTTTTTTAGTCGGAAGGGGAAAATATTATGGCTACTATTCAATGGTTTCCGGGCCACATGTCAAAGGCTCGGCGACAAGTTCAGGAGAATTTAAAATTTGTTGATTTTGTGACGATTTTGGTGGATGCTCGCCTGCCTTTATCTAGTCAAAACCCTATGTTGAACAAGATTGTGGGTGATAAACCCAAACTATTGATTTTAAACAAGGCAGACCTAGCTGATCCAGCAATGACAAAAGAATGGCGTCAGTATTTTGAATCACAGGGAATTCAAACACTGGCCATCAATTCCAAAGAGCAAGTTACTGTGAAAGTTGTGACTGATGCAGCCAAAAAACTCATGGCGGATAAGATTGCTCGCCAAAAAGAACGCGGTATTCAGATTGAAACCTTGCGTACCATGATTATTGGAATTCCAAATGCCGGCAAGTCAACTCTCATGAATCGTTTGGCTGGGAAAAAGATTGCGGTAGTCGGTAATAAACCAGGTGTTACCAAGGGACAACAATGGCTCAAAACCAATAAAGACCTTGAAATCCTAGACACACCAGGGATTCTCTGGCCTAAGTTTGAAGATGATACTGTCGCACTTAAACTAGCCTTAACTGGAGCTATTAAGGACCAGTTACTTCCAATGGATGAAGTGACCATTTTTGGTCTCAATTATTTTAAAGAACATTATCCAGATAAGCTAGCTGAACGCTTCAAACAAATGAAAATTGAAGAAGATGCTCCTGTTATCATCATGGATATGACACGTGCTCTTGGTTTCCGAGACGACTACGACCGCTTTTACAGTCTCTTCGTGAAAGAAGTCCGCGATGGAAAGCTCGGTAACTATACCTTAGATACATTGGACGACATTGATGACGACGATTAAAGAAATCAGAGAACTTCTTGCTACTGTCAAAGACTTAGACAATCCCCTTTTTCTTGAGCTGGAAAAAGATAGCCGAACTGGAGTTCAAAAGGAAATCAGCAAGCGGAAAAAAGCCATTCAGGCAGAACTGGATGAAGACCTTCGCTTGGAATCTATGCTTTCCTATGAAAAAGAGCTTTATAAACGAGGATTAACCTTAATTGCAGGCGTTGACGAGGTCGGCCGAGGTCCTCTTGCTGGACCTGTAGTCGCTGCAGCGGTAATTTTGCCTAAAAATTGTAAAATTAGAGGCCTTAACGATAGCAAAAAAATCCCTAAAAAGAAACATTTGGAAATTTTTCAAGCCGTTCAAGACCAAGCTCTATCAATCGGCATTGGAATCATGGATAATCAAGTCATTGACCAAGTCAATATCTATGAAGCAACTAAACTCGCCATGAAAGAAGCAATCTCTCAGCTCGACCCACAACCTGAGCACCTCTTAATAGATGCTATGCAGCTTGATTTACCAATTTCCCAAACAGCTATCATAAAAGGAGATGCTAACTCACTCTCTATCGCGGCTACATCTATAGTTGCCAAAGTGACACGGGATAGTTTAATGAAGGATTATGACAACCAGTTTCCTGGATATGATTTCGCTGCAAATGCTGGATATGGAACAGCAAAACACTTAGAAGGTCTTGATAAACTAGGAGTTACTCCCATTCATCGGACTAGTTTTGAACCGATAAAATCACTGGTTGCAGCAAATAAAGAAAGTTAAGTTGGAGGAAATGATTATGGAGGAACAGTCAGAAATACTCCGGTCCAAGAAAGAATTTGCCTTTGCCTCAAGTACCATATTATCCCAAGTTGGGCGAGGAATTATCGTCGGGCTAGTTGTCGGGCTCATTGTCGGATCTTTTCGTTTCTTAATTGAAAAGGGCTTCCACCTGATACAAGGCCTCTATCAAGATCAAGCGCACCTAGTGCGTAATCTTTTTATCCTTGTTCTATTTTACATCCTTATCTGCTGGCTCAGTGCTAAATTAACTCGCTCAGAGAAAGATATCAAAGGATCAGGAATCCCACAAGTTGAGGCCGAATTAAAAGGGCTTATGTCGCTTAATTGGTGGAGTGTTCTCTGGAAGAAATATATTCTAGGTATTCTTGCTATTGCCAGTGGCCTTATGCTAGGTCGGGAAGGGCCAAGTATTCAACTTGGAGCAGTTGGTGGTAAAGGTATAGCCAAGTGGCTCAAATCCAGTCCAGTAGAGGAACGCTCCTTGATTGCTAGTGGAGCAGCCGCTGGTCTAGCTGCAGCCTTTAATGCACCAATTGCAGGTCTCCTCTTTGTTATAGAAGAAGTCTATCATCACTTTTCACGATTTTTCTGGGTTTCCACTCTAGCAGCCAGCATTGTAGCAAACTTTGTCTCTCTACTCATATTTGGCCTAACGCCTGTACTGGATATGCCTGACAACATCCCTCTCATGACTCTAGATCAGTACTGGATATATCTTTTCATGGGTATTTTTCTCGGATTATCAGGTTTTCTTTATGAGAAAGCTGTGCTAAATGTCAGCAAAGTTTATGACTGGCTTGGTCAAAAAATCCATTTAGATAGAGCTTATTATCCAATCTTAGCTTTTATCCTTATCATACCAGTAGGAATTTTTCTGCCACAAATTCTCGGTGGTGGAAATCAACTAGTTCTTTCCCTAACTGAGCAAAACTTTAGTTTTCAAGTCTTACTCGCCTACTTTCTGATTCGCTTTGTTTGGAGCATGATAAGTTACGGAAGTGGATTACCTGGTGGAATTTTCCTACCTATCCTGGCTCTTGGTTCCTTACTTGGTGCCCTGGTTGGCGTTATTTGTGTTAATCTTGGTCTTGTCAGTCAGGAACAATTTCCAATATTTATCATTTTAGGAATGAGTGGCTACTTTGGAGCAATCTCTAAGGCTCCCCTAACAGCTATGATCCTTGTAACCGAAATGGTAGGAGACATCCGAAATCTCATGCCCCTCGGACTTGTGACCCTAGTAGCTTACATTATCATGGATTTACTAAAGGGTGCCCCGGTATACGAAGCCATGCTGGAGAAAATGTTACCAGAAGAAGCTACAGACGAAGGAGAGGTAACTCTTATCGAAATCCCTGTTTCAGACAAAATTGCAGGAAAACAAGTCCATGAACTCAACTTACCACACAACGTCCTCATCACAACCCAAGTCCATAATGGCAAAAGCCAAACCGTTAATGGCTCAACCAGAATGTATCTGGGCGATATGATTCATTTAGTCATTCCAAAAAGTGAAATTGGAAAAATAAAAGATTTGTTGTTGTAGTATTATTACATAATTTAAATTATGTAATAAAATCATGTCGTGGGAATTTTGTTGATTTTGATAAGGAAGGATATGCATCATAATGAAAATACTCGATGTGTTATATAAATTTTATGGTGATTTTTATTTTATTAAAGAAAAATGGAATGAAAAATACGAAGGCATTCTTATCAAGATAAAGAAAGAGCAAGGATATAAAAGATGCCGCTTAGCAAAGAAAACACCGAAAAAAGAAGGATATTTTACCGTTTTCTGGAAAAAAGACCAAGATAACAAGAACGTTCCTTATACTAATGAAGAGCTTGGAACTGAGCTGATTATCGTTGTCATCGATAAAGATAAGCTGGGACTATTTATTATTCCAAAAGAGGTGGCTATTCATAAAAAAATTCTCTCAACAACAAATTGCAAAGGAAAAATGTCTATGCGATTTTATCCGCCTTGGTGCACAAATTTAAATAAAACAGCTCGGGCAACACAAAAATGGCAACTGGATTATTTTCAAAAAATCGAATTAGAAGAATAAATTTTTGGTAAAACAATTAAGTCTATTTTTAAATCTATAGAGATTGCATAATTTAAGTTATATATTTTTTTATATACTTGTATAATTTTTAAGATGTTTTTAAAGCTATTAAAAGGAGTTCCAATGAAAAGAAACAAGGCTCTTTTAGTTTATTTGATAGGAACTTTTAGCCAGTTGTTATCGGTTTGCCTAGTTGTATTTTCTTTGAATTATTACGGTTTTCATTCAAATTTAGTAAATTTTTTTGGAATTATGATAGGTGGCATTTCGACATCCTTATGGGGAAGTATAGTTGCCGTTCAGTATTATCAGATTAATTTAAAGAAAATAGTAAAAGATTTTTTTAACATTCATACTAGTTATAAACATTATTTATTAGCATTTTTGCTAGTTATTCTTGATTTCTCTTTTCTATTATTTGGTGGAAAAATCAAACAATTTATTTGGTTTTTCCCTTTTCTGATGTTTTTAAAATTTGTTTTATTTTATATGGTGGTTTGGAAGAAATAGGTTGGAGATACGTATTTCAGCCGATTTTACAAGAAAAGTTGCAATATTTTCAAGCAACAATCTTAACATTTTTTATCTGGTCAATTTGGCATTTGTTATTCTTTTATATAGATGGTTCCCTAGTCGGTCTTCAAATTGTCCCTTTTTTATTTGGATTGCTTACAAATTCTTTCATGCTTTCAGCTCTTTATTTAAAAACAGAAAATCTCTGGATTTGTGTTATGACACATTCAATTATAAATGTTCTTTCTCAATTAACTATCAGTGAAGATCGTTCCGAAAGCTATCTAATCAGAATTATTGTCATTTTTGCATCATGTTATCTGGTCAAGTCCAGCAAAGTTAAACATAAAACGGGTTAGTACTTAGAATGGTTCAAAACATTATATTTATGTATACAATAGAGACAATAAGAGTTAAATCATTGATACATTTAAATGACTAGCATAAATATTAGAGTGTCTAAAAGAGCATTTAGTCATGCCAGAATATGCCCACAAAGCTATGAATTTTCAAGCCAATGATCGAGTCTATAATTTGCTCTGTGGTAGCAAAATTCCATTTCGATATGTAGAAAAATAAGTTATAGAATAAAATAACAATCAGTAGATCCGTAAGATTTGCTGATTGTTATTGTTTTTAAAAGGTATATATTATAGGAAGGAAAACAAAATAGTTCTATATATCCTCTATGATATCTTTCCGAAAAACTATAATTTTCTTGAAAAATAAATAAGTCTATGCTATACTACTAGTAGACTTATTTATGGAGAAAATACATGAAACGTGAGATTTTACTGGAACGAATCGACAAACTAAAACAAATCATGCCCTGGTATGTTCTGGAATACTACCAATCTAAGCTTGCTATCCCTTATAGTTTTACAACCTTGTACGAATACCTCAAGGAATACGATCGATTTTTTAACTGGGTTTTAGAGTCTGGGATTTCAAACGCTGATAAAATAGCTGATATTCCTTTATCGGTCTTGGAAAACATGTCAAAGAAAGACATGGAATCCTTTATCCTTTATCTACGAGAACGTCCTTTGCTAAACGCCAATACAACCAAACAAGGTGTCTCTCAGACAACCATCAATCGGACCTTGTCAGCATTGTCCAGTCTTTATAAGTATCTGACCGAGGAAGTTGAAAATGACCAAGGAGAGCCTTATTTCTATCGCAATGTAATGAAGAAAGTTTCAACCAAGAAAAAGAAAGAAACCCTTGCTGCCAGAGCTGAAAACATCAAGCAAAAACTTTTTTTAGGTGATGAAACAGAAGGTTTTCTAACTTATATCAATCAGGAGTACCCTCAACAGCTCTCTAACCGTGCTCTCTCATCATTCAATAAAAATAAAGAACGCGATTTGGCTATTATCGCCCTTCTCTTGGCGTCTGGTGTTCGCTTATCTGAAGCAGTTAATCTGGATCTAAGAGACTTGAATCTGAAGATGATGGTCATTGATGTCACTCGAAAAGGGGGAAAACGTGACTCGGTCAATGTTGCTGCCTTTGCTAAGCCTTATCTAGAAAATTATCTCGCCATTCGAAATCAGCGCTATAAGACAGAAAAGTCAGATACAGCACTCTTTCTGACACTCTACCGAGGAGTTCCTAATCGTATCGATGCTTCCAGTGTTGAGAAAATGGTTGCTAAGTATTCTGAGGAATTCAAAGTGCGTGTGACTCCCCACAAACTGCGCCATACGCTAGCAACCAGGCTCTATGATGCCACTAAATCGCAAGTTTTGGTCAGTCATCAGCTAGGACATGCCAGTACACAAGTCACTGACCTCTATACCCATATCGTCAACGATGAACAAAAGAATGCTCTAGATAGTTTATAATTTTACGTATTTTAAATTATGTAATAAATCAGAAAGGAATTCAATAAACTATTAATCTTATTTGATCATATCAAATACAATTGCTAACAGTTTTAAAAAATATGAAATAAAATTTATGTGCCCATTAGCTTGCTTTTCTTTGTAATATCCTGGATATGCAAATCACTTATAATTGGTATTCATCTCAAAATAAGAGGATTCCACAAAAATAAATCAAATTGAGCACCTATAAAAGCATGCTGCCTGCGATGGCCAATATTTTATCAGTAAATAAAATTCCTTTAAAAACAATCACGGACAGGGTTGATCATTCCGACTCTGAAGTCACCACTTCCATCTACACCCACGTCACAAAGAACATGAAAGATGAAGTAATCAATGTACTGGATAAAGTTATGAAAAAGATTTTTTAAAAAGTTTTGCCCCTTTTTTGCCTCCTAAATATAAAAATAGCCCTTCGGATAAAATCCGAGGGGCTAGAAACGTTGTTAAATCAACGGCCGAACTTTTGAATTTCAAGGTTCGGGATAAAATAGTTCACTGAACTATTTTATTTTTTAAGGTTGTAGAATGATTTCAATCCACGGTATTCAGCTACTTCACCAAGTTGGTCTTCGATACGAAGCAATTGGTTGTATTTAGCGATACGGTCAGTACGTGAAAGTGAACCAGTCTTGATTTGTCCTGCGTTTGTTGCAACTGCGATGTCAGCGATTGTTGAATCTTCAGTTTCACCTGAACGGTGTG
>ERZ773233.2480-NODE-2480-length-10176-cov-8.514672_pt1 | contig 10176 bp, 9 predicted proteins | sample MGYA00580991_ERZ773233 | MGnify/ENA primary metagenome ERZ773233 (study PRJEB29015, sample SAMEA2738178) | human oral metagenome | biome: human oral; feature: human-associated habitat; material: saliva | place: China | collected 2161 ...
ATTTCCGTAGTTTTGTTTAGAGACAGGATGGTTTCAAACTGTCTTATTTAGTTGTCGCCTTTAGGCAATACTAATATTAGCATATATCTAATATTTTCGCAATTACTTTAGATGTAGGCGGACTTGTCTGTAAATCTACTATTAGTGTTAAGTTTGAAAGGACGGGGTGGTAGGAGATACCTTTCCTCATCGCTCCACTGGCTAAACGGTCATCGGCTGAGAGCCTCGACCTGCCAAAGTCGCTCTTTGAAAAGGTATCTCCTGCCACTGCGAATTTAGGTAATCAACAAATAAGCTAATATTAGTGACTCGAAAGTCCGCCTGTTCTCAAATATGCTATCTTATATTTTAGAATATATGGCAAAGTAGCTGCCTAAAAGGCAGCTACTAATCTAAGCCAGTTTACGGGTATTATAGAGCTGGGTCTTCGATACCATTGGCGTTAAAGGCAGTTTGTCTGTCGATGCAGGTACCGCAGTGTCCACATGGTTTGTCGCCGCCTTCGTAGCAGGACCATGTTAGGTGGTATGGGACGCCGAGTCGTAGGCCTTCTTTTACGACGTCTGCTTTGTTATGGTTGATGAATGGAGCTTCTAAGGAGCATTCTTTGCCGGATCCTTCGAAGATAGCGTCACCCATGGATTTATAGAAGTGTTCTGTACAGTCTGGGTATGCATTACCAGCCGCATCATCGCTATGGGCACCGTAGTAAATATAGCCACAGTCTAGAGACAAGGCTAAGGAAGCCGCCGCAGATAGGAATAGACCATTTCTAAATGGCACATAGGTGCTAACCGTACCTTCCCCTTCTGTTTCTTGTTGTTCCTTGTATGAACCTTGAGGTATTGCCTCTGTGGATTGGGTCAATAAAGAGCAATTGCTGAAGGCAAACAATTTAGTGACATCCATCGTTTTACCTTCAATTCCATAATAAGCGAGAATAGATGCAGCAGCCTCTAGTTCTTTACTATGTTTTTGACCATATTGAATGGATAACGGCACTACATTGTCTTTGCCAAATCTTTCAATAGCTAGCGCTAAACATGTAGTACTATCTACACCCCCGCTGAATAAGACAACAGCCTTTTGTTTTTGAGCCATAAGGTCTCCTTTCACCTATTATAACAGCCCCATCCTAAGATGAGGCTGTAGATTATACTTTCAATATATTATAAATCGATATCTAATTCTACTGGGCAGTGATCAGAGCCAAAGATTTGTTGGTGAATTTTAGCTTCTTGAATTTTGTCGTCAAGACGTTTAGAGGTGATGAAATAGTCAATTCTCCATCCCGTATTTCGTTCACGAGCCTTGCCCATATAAGACCACCAGCTGTATTCTTCAATAGCATCTGGATAAAGATGACGGAATGTATCTGTGAAACCAGCACCTAAGAGCTCTGTCATTTTTGCACGCTCTTCGTCGGAGAAGCCTGCATTTTTACGGTTTGTCTTAGGATTTTTAAGGTCTATTTCTTGATGGGCTACATTAAGGTCACCACAGAGAATAACTGGTTTTTTCTTATCTAATTCAAGCAAATAGTTACGGAATGCATCTTCCCAAGTCATACGGTACTCAAGACGAGCCAATTCACGTTGGCTATTTGGTGTATAGCAGCATACTAAATAGAAGTTATCATATTCAGCAGTAATAACTCGACCCTCTTGATCGTGTTCTTCAATGCCAATACCGTTAGTTACGGACAACGGTTTAATACGCGTAAATACAGCCGTACCACTATAGCCTTTTTTCACAGCGCTATTCCAGTATTGCTCATAGCCTGGCAATTCCAAAGAAATTTGATCAGGTTGCAATTTTGTTTCTTGTAAACAGAAAATATCCGCATCTAGTTCGTTAAAGGATTCCATAAATCCTTTTGTTACAGCGGCACGAAGGCCGTTTACATTCCAAGAAATTAATTTCAATGCTTACTCCTTATTCTAATAGTGCTTTTACATACTAATATAGTTTGTGAAAGCCTCTATTTTAATCATTTTCTTATATTTCAAAAATATTCTTATTTATACTAGCAATTATAGTATGTTATACAGTTTAGCCAGAAAGTTGTACATTACTATTGTTTGTGTTTCTTTGCATGTCTTGCTTCCGCACGAGCCTTTCGAGCGTTTTCGTTTGCTTTAAGATCACTTTCACGTTTTTCACGGAAATAATTAGCTATGGAAGATAAAACAAGAATTACCAACACCGTAACATTAAACATGCCGGGCCCGAAGGTATAGATGTGATAACACAAATAACCAAACGCAACAAGGGTTAGTAGATGTTTTAATATTTTCATTTGCCCTCCTGTATTATCGTAATGTTTCTACACCAGTCTTAAGTGGGAAACCGTCATAGGTTACCCAATCACTAGAGCTACCAACATATAAAGCCGATTCAAGCCCTACTTCGCTCATAGTTAACAGAGCATTACAAGCGGTTACCCCTGAGCCACAGTAAGTCACAACAGGTCTATTTTGGTAGATTTCATTATAGTACTCGGCTTCTAAATCTTTTACAGACTTAGGCCCATCTACGGTATAACCACTTTCATAAAAATGATTAACAGCACCAGGAATGTGACCAGTCATGCCATCCATCGTATCTACTTGAGACCCATCGTAGCGGAACGGCGCACGAGCATCGATGATAACATGATCGCCGCTTTCACTAGCCTTGAGAACCTCATCTCGACTCATAACCATATGCGTTTGCAATTCATAGTTAAAAACGGAAGGTTCTGTAGGTAATGGAGTCGGCTCTTTAGTTAAAAGATGACCTTCCTTGACCCAACGTTCAATGCCACCAGACAATACGCGTACATCAGATAATCCCATATAGCGCAACGTCCACCAAAGGCGGCCCGCCAAGAAAAGCCAAGAGTCGTATACGACAACCTTGGAATCACGAGTGATACCATAAGACTCAAAGGTATGAGCCAACTGTTCCATATCTGGCAACGGATGACGGCCACCATGCTCGCCCAAAGGACCTGTTAAATCCTTATCCAAATCCACCGCGTAAGAGCCTTTAATATGACCTTTTTTATAATCTTGATAACCTCGAGCATCTAAAATAATGACCTCGTCGAGACAAGCTAATAATTCTTTAGGAGTGATAAAATTTGACATGTTGTACTCCTTTCATTGATTATATCGAAAAATACAAATCTGATAATATTATTATATAACGATATGAAAGTATGGACAATGAGTATCAAAATATAATTTAAACAATACCCTAATATGTTCTAATAGCTCTTTCACATCACAAATATCCTATCCATACAAATAAAAGGTACACCTATATAGTATTATAGGCGTACCTTTATATTGTATGCTAATGTATTTCAATTATAAAAGAAAAGAATTCCCACAGTGTAATTAAAAGGTAACTTTATAATATTGTTTAAATGCCTTTACTGAGAGAATATATCCACTTGAAGTTGCATCAACTTTGATATTTTCAGCTGTCTTAATTGGATTTCCAGAGTATATCTCCTTCCCATTAAAGTCATAAATAGCACTAACTTTAAGGCTATTTACAATTCCCGAATCTTTTAACTTTGCTTTTTTTACGGTAGACTTAACCTTTTCTGAAGTATACGGCATTTTTGATAAGTTATTCCTTTTTATTATGCCTTCTATGGACTTACTATAATCATAATCGGCTATAACATTGCCTTCACCAATATACTTATCTTTCTTATCAACTGTATATACCTTAAATTTTAAAGTATATTTTGGAGGGTTATAAAGTGTACTTTGTATAGAGTTTAAATCGAGATACACATCAACACTACTGCTATGCCGCTCACGCCAAAACTGTGGTGAATTTTGTAATTCACCTAAAGAAATGGCAAATGTTGCACTGGAAATGCAAACAAAAGTAACAATTAAAGTAAATAGTCTAATAAGACGTAACAACATAAATTATCCTCTCTCAACACTAAAGAAAAGGAGCTCTAGTTTAGAGCTCCTTTATTAGATAGCATCAATTTTTTGAAGCTCATCACCTATACGTTTAACGATACCTGTCACAAGTGCATTCCCCATGAAGAACATACGCATACGATCAGATACCTCTACTACTTCACCTTTTGCATTACGTTTATAGCGAGTCCAGTCATCAGGAAAATCTTGTAAACGCTCAGCTTCAATCGGTGTAATAAGTCGATATTTACCATCAATTTTCAAAAGATGTGTAGATCGATTAACACTGCCTTCAGATGTAAGCATTGTCCGACCTGGTAGTTCAAGAGAGTCATATTCACTCATACCACCTTCAGAGAAGGTATAAGTATGTCCATTTGCTGCAGTCCGTGTAATTTTCTTAGGACCACGAAGATATTTAAACTTCTCTAATTTTTCACCATCAACATAATAATTTTCTGGTACTTGATTGTCTTTAACCACAATCTTTTTCATTGGGATTGGTTCTTCATCCCCTTTTGGTTCAGTTTCAATCGTATAATAATACCCATTAGTCATGAGTCCAGAGTTCCACATTTTACCATCAGAGAAGTTTGCAGATACTTCTGCAATATCTTCATCAAGCTTATTAGCATTAATACGTTTCTTAACTGCTTCCCCCTTAACAGGGAATTGACGACCAAAGAGCCCGTCTTCAAAGATATATGGTGCATAACACTCTAATCGAGCATTTAAGTCTGCATCATTAGACAGTGTAGCTTCATATTTTGTATGTAATCGTTTTCCCCACTTTGTATCATTTCTAAAAACAAAGAAGAATACACGACGTCGACGTTGAGCACGACCATAATCAGCAGCATTAATAACACGCCATTCCACAGAATAACCTAATTGATTGAAAGCAGCTAACATAATCGCAAAGTCACGACCACGTTGATTGGAAGGAGCCTTCAATAAACGGTCAACATTTTCTAAAACCAAATACTTAGGTCTAATTACCTCAGTAGCACGGATAATTTCCCAGAAAAGAACGCCTTTTTTCCCTTCAATACCAAGCTCATTCTTTTTACTACGTGCTACAGAATAGTCTTGGCAAGGAAAGCCTCCAACAATCATATCTACACCATTGGCTTTCATTTCCTCAAACTTTTCATTAGGAATTAAAGCCACATCGGTTGGAATATGCTCCATATCAGGAAATCTATATAAACCTACTTCATAGGCATCTTGAGTCTTACGAGATGGCTCATATTGGTTTGAATATAGCGTTTGAAAAACCTCTTTAGAGGAATTTTCTAAACCTACTATAAACCCACCTACACCATCGAACATGGAGAATATTTTCATTACTTTACCCCTTAATATATCACCTTCATAGATCATTATTATATCAGAATTTCCATAAAAGATCAAGATCAAATTGATTTTCTACTATATATCTTTCACAATCTCTGCTATGTATTCCCTATTTAACCAATAGCATTGTTTTGTTATACGTTGTCCATCTGGTAGTTCTACTTGATCTTTGCTATCTCTGGCCTTAGGACGAATATGACAAACACCATTAAAGCTAGCACCTGGTAAATTATTTGATACACCATTACGTACAGGAGTAAGTTGAACCCCTTCTTCCAAAATAGCTTTTGTTGTTTTCCAAAGATCTTTGAGCTCATGCTCAATTACAACCTCTGGCATATTCCACAGCATAATTCCTTTTAAATAAGGTTCTCTATTTTTATTTTCCTTCTCAGTCTCATCATATTGAAATACTACAAATAGATATTTTGTATACTCAAATTTTTCATAAAGCTGAGAGTCTTCCCATGCATCGTTAACCCAACGATGAAAGTCTATTTGTTCAAAGGACATGTGTTCCTTTGGGATTCCAGTAGGCTCAAGCCGTATGGTTTTAAACTTAATATTTGCTTTACTAAACTCTCTAAGTGATTCTAACTTAGTCCCTTTTACACCCAAAACCGCACTAATAAGATTGGCATTAAAAGCCTTATTTTTAGTTACTGGAATATCTACGAGTTTTGCAATTTCAGATACTCGTTTGCCAATATATGGAGCGAATCGTTCTTGTAATAATTGTAATGTAGTCTTACTTTTAAGTTCATCAACATTAAATAGTGATGGTATTAATTGTCTATCAATAACACGGCGAGCAAAGGCAGACATGTAAGAACTTTTAAGAGAAAATGCACGTTGTTTAGCTGGTATATTAGAAAATGGTTGTTTTCTTATGGACTTAGCATTAGCCCCTTTAGTACAGGCAGCCAAATACATCGTATCGCCTTCCGAAATATTATGAGCCTCACCAGCTTTAATCTTATCTATAATAGTCTGCCAATCTTGCTTTATAATTTCTAAATCCACAGGATCAAAATTATGTAAAACAGACTTTATGATAGGAAAGTCCTTTTTATCTAATTCGTCTTTATATAAGTAAAATATAACCAATAAATTCTTATTTTTTTGCCAAAATGATGATTCTTCAAAAGAGTCTTTATAATCCTCTTCATAGTTAATAATATTTAAAACTAACCGTTCTTTTGCAGAGAAGTCATTCTTTTTATTTTCTTTTATAGCAGTAACTTTTAGCTCTAAACCTAAATCAACAAAATCTGCTTCTGCTCTGCTATTAACGGCCATTTTAAATAAGCCTTCTTCTAAAACCTGACCTATACCGCCCTTGTTTCCCCTACTATCCAGGCGATTATTTATATCAAACTCACCAACCATTTTACCCTCTGCAGATTCAGCTATATCTAATACTTCTTCAATAGAGTTATAAACCTTATCAGTGCCCATTAGAATCTCCTCCCGTCATATATACATAAATTATATCAAAGGTATTAAGAAATATACTAATTTAACTTTCACAGAGTATATTCATCTATAAATAGCGAATTACAAATATTAATGTATGTTCACATAACATAATTTCATCTATTCCTTATGATTCTCCGTTCTATACGTCTTTTTTGGGACCTAAGTTTATGATATAATATAACTAATGACTCTTAGGGGCGTAGTCCGCCCAAACGGATCCAAAAAGGGTTAGTGTGTTTTCAAGGAGCGTGCGCAGTTGAAAAAGGGGTACATCAAGTTAATAGCAGCCGTTATACTTGGCATCGCTATTATCGGTGGTGGGATCTACGGGGTGTATACACTCTTGTCATCCAATACAACGACAATTTTATATCGATCAACCGTTGACGACAAGATCAACGCTATTCGACCTTATATCGTCGCATTAGACTCATATAACGCGTACAGTGTAGCCTATGCAAATCAATTACAACCAACTCTTGAAGAGTTACGTAATGGGTCCCATAACACGACGATTACATTACCTAAATACAAAGATCTTAAAACAGCGTTAGAGGCTGCAAAGCAAGATAGCCCTACTCCATACGAAGATGTAAATCAATCAACTAATGATGTATTAGCAGTGCTAGATCAATTGATTCCTGTTGCGGATCAATTGCAAGCCTACTATGTAGAACGTCGTTTTGAAAAAGATAATTTCAAAGGTAGCGATGAGTTAGCGGCACAGTATGTACCTCTAGCTGAACAATTCTACGCTACATACAACGCTTTAGATTTAGCCTTAGATAATCGTAATAATGAGCTCTATACAGAACGCATGACTGAATATCAAGGTGAAAAACGTGAAAATGCAGTTAACTTCATCGAGTTAAATCTCATGACTGCCCAAACAATCGACCTTATCGATCCAGATGGAAATACGGATACCCAAAAGGTTGAAGCAAACTTGCAACAAATCACGCAACGCATCAACAAATTACAACCTGGTACAACATCAGAAACACAAAATGCGGTTCGCGAGTATCAAGACTCCGTAAAAGAATTTGTCGCAGAGGCTCGCAACTATATCATCATCAATTCTTCCTACGGCGAAGCATATACACAACTTTTTATAAAATATAACAAAATGGTTGGTAAAGCAAATGTCGTAAATATGGCAGAACTTGATGCTACAGATCAAAAGAAAAAATAACTAACTACAAAAAGAGGACTAGCCGTGGCTAGTCCTCTTTTGATATGTCTACAACTACTTTAAATTATATTAACAAGTTTCATTACTATAGGTTTATATAATAAAATTATTTCCGTTTTAAGTCTTTCGTAATGATATAGTATTCAGATGGAGATATCTTAATACCATCAATATTGTTATTCCCTACAATATTAATCTTAGGATATCCAAGGAAGAGTGCTATCGAATCATCTAGCATCAATTGTTGTGCATTGATCACCGCATTACGACGCACCAGTGGATCGTTAGCGCTTTCACCAAGAGCTAACAATTCATCGAAACGTGGATTAGAGAATCCAGAGCCGTTTGTATCACTACCTGTCCCCCAGTATTGTTTCAAGAACCATACAGGTTGGCCAGTATTAGCAGTAACTACACTAGAGATGAGCATATCGTAATCTCCAGATTGCGCCAATGTATCGATCACAGCATAGTCTACGATTTTAATTTGTAAATCTACACCAATTTTTTTATAGTCCGCTTGTAATGCCTCTGCATATAATGGCAATTCAGGTCGAGATGTATAGGCATAGAAATCAAGTACTAGGTTTTCACCATCTTTATCTACAATGCCATCACCATTTGTATCAATATAACCTTCACGTTTAAGTAATTCTTTAGCACGTTCAATATTATATGTATTAGGGTCCCGCAATTGATTGAATCCATAATCAATGGATGGTGGCAATGGAGCCTTACCGGCAACAAAGGTATTCTTCATAAGGTTCTTTGCATAGGACTCACGATCTGCTCCGGCAATGAGAGCCGCTCGAAGATTAGCATTCTTAAGCTTGCCTTTTTGGCTCATCCGAACGAATACATCACGTAAGGATGATTCTTCATAAATAGTAAATTTCTTATCGTTTTGGAAGATACCATATTCGCCAGGTCCAATGCTAACGGCCATATCTACATCACCCGCTTGCAATGCCATAGCTCGTGTATTGGCATCATTAATAGATGGAATTTCAACCTTACCGAAGCCTGGCTTGCCATCCCAGTAGTTATCATTCCGTGCTAGCTCAGCACGCTCTTTTGTAAATGATGTCACTACATAAGGACCAGTCCCAATAGGACCTTCCTTCGCAATATCACGACCATTTGCCTCAGCAGTTACATCCATAACAAGGAACAATGGATCTCCCAACAAATTTGGCAAATTATAATAAGGCTTATCAGTTTTAATTGTAAGCTCTTGACCATTAGCCGTCATTTCAGTGTAATTAAAGAATGTTTTTGCCCGTTTACTCTTCGCAAAGGTTCGTTCCAAAGACGCCTTTACGGCCTCAGCAGTAAGGGCATTACCATTAGAGAACTTAACCTTATCGTTGATGGTAAAAGTCCAGGTCAGCTTGTCATCACTTTGTTTCCAAGATGATGCCAACCATGGTTTGACATTCATATGATCATCAAACTTGGTGAGTGTTTCGCCAACACCGTACCGTACAACAGCCCAGCTAAAATAGTTTTCTGTTGGTTCCAAGGTACCCGCAAAGCTAATTGCCCCTACCTTTAATACATCATTAGATGAATCGGAGGATTGATTTATGCAGCCTACAGTACCAAGGACCGTAACACCCAGCATCATGCTAATCAGTAACGCCTTACGTAATCCTTTCATTCACACACCTAACCTTTCTCTATATGTATATCACTTCATATGAGCATATTCCGATTATACCCATGGGGGTATGTTACTTAGTCAACTATACTATATATTTAGTGTTAACACAATCATTTCTAAGAAAATTTTCGATATAATTATATATATGAGAAAATCTGTATAGATACGTAACATACAAAAATAGCAGTTAGCTCTAAAGCTAACTGCTATTATATATGTACCTATTGTATTTTACCCATATTAGTAGGCGAATCCTCTAGTCGAATACACTAGGCGATTGCTACAATGAGAAGTTGGATACGTTGTGCCAAAGTCCTATGCTTCTACAGCCGCTTCTTCTAAGGTAAGTGGCTTATGATCTTGGCCAATTTCAAAGATGGAGCTCAATAGAACTTTCGTATAAGGATGCTTCGCATCAGCTAAGTGAAATGCATCTAGCTCTTCAACAATAGCGCCTTTGTGCATTACGACCACCTTGTGGCACATAGTACGAATGAACGCAATATCATGAGCGATAAATAGGTATGTTAAATTTTTCTTTTTTTGTAAACGCG
>ERZ773233.2483-NODE-2483-length-10165-cov-3.640653_pt1 | contig 10165 bp, 6 predicted proteins | sample MGYA00580991_ERZ773233 | MGnify/ENA primary metagenome ERZ773233 (study PRJEB29015, sample SAMEA2738178) | human oral metagenome | biome: human oral; feature: human-associated habitat; material: saliva | place: China | collected 2161 ...
TCGCAGGCTGATTTATCTTGAAAAAAAAGCTAAAAATTTTCCGCTGACAAAAAGCATTCTCGGCAAGCTTCCTCAAGCAGAAATCTTGGAAATAGACCATTATAAAAATATTTTTGACAAGAATATTTGAAATCAGCAGTTAAGCCCTGCACTTATTCTTGCACAGCAGGAAAATCCAAAGCTAATCCCGGTTCCCGATCACTATGGTTATCCTGGGAAAGCTTATTTTTTCAAAACGAGTTTGAATTGCGTTTTTGACTGCGAATACTGCTATCTCAAGGGAAATTTCAAGACTCAATATCCTGTGATTTTCGTAAACTATGATGAAATCCAGAAAAGCATTAAAAAACAAATTGAAGAAGAGAGAAAAGCTGGATATCAAGGGCAGATTACGCTTTATGCGAGTAATTATTCCGATCTTCAGGGGCTTGATCAGCTTTCTGAGTTTAATCAGCATTTTTTTCCTTTTATGGAGCAGTTTGACGGAGTACTGATGGAAACGAGGACAAAATCTGCAAACATTTCAAGCATTCTGGAAGCAAATCAAGGAATCCCACCTCACAATACGGAGATTTCTTTTTCACTTAATCCGCAGAGTATTATTGAGCAGTATGAGAAAGGGACTGCTCCACTTCGTGCTAGGATCCAGGCGATCAATACCCTTCTAGAAAAAAATTATAAAGTCTGACTCAGATTTCTCCCTCTTTTACCAGTTGAGAACTATAAGAATCTTTATAGCGAACTCTTAGAACAAGTGAAAAGAGAGATTGATATGGAGAAAGTTAATTCACTTTTTATCGCCTCTCTCATCTACAATCAAGGCGATTTTAAGCAAATGCAGAAAAAAAATCTGAATTCTGACCTCCGAAATCTTGTTCAGCTCCAAGAAAATGGACTTGTAAAGATTCCTGATCAGATTTTTCAGACTTTTGTTTCCTTGTTTCAGAAGCATTTCCCCGAGAAAAAGATCTATTTTGATTTTGTTTAATCCTCATGAGGTCTAAAAAGTCACTTACTTCCTTTGAAAAGTCATTTTTCACAAGACTCAAAAAGAAGCAGTCTGAGATCGGATCATGCCTTATCTAAATCCACAAAAGCCTTTAAAAGTGGGAAATAAACCAGAAAAGTAAGGTAAGAAAACCTGGCACTATCTTCCAAAAAAAGATGAGTCGACTCAACTGAATAAAATTAAGAACAAAGAAAAAACTCTCTTGGAAGAGAGTTTATTTTATAAGAAGTTCTAATCTTCTACATTTTCAAGCGTATCATCAATCTCCTGTTCAAAATCTTCTCAATCCTGTATCTCATCATCGATACTAGCAGCTTGCTGTTGAGTTCGCTGAGCATAATACTCAGATCCTAGTCCTTGAGCGAGTACTTGAACATTAACGAGTCCAAAATACTGACAAAGATAAGCGATTCCTACTGGGATTCCAATAACTGCAAGAAGTAGGGTAGAAATTTTGATAGATCCACCGTTTTTCCATCGATAAAGCGTATAAATGAGGGATCATACTCCTCAAATCAAACACACTCCTGGAGCTAAAAAAGTCATCATTATTGTATCAGAAAAAAAATAAAACAAAGGTAAAAAGTCAGATTTTTATTTATTGTTTTTTTGTTCTTGAAGGTAGGTATAGAAAGAATACGAAAAAGCTATCAAAAACAGAATTCCTACAACCAAGAAAGAATAAGCTCCGAGATTAAGATTTTTGAAACGAATCTGATACCCTGCAAAGTAAGCATAAAAGCTTGCAACTGTAAAGGCTCCCATAATGAGAACTTGAGAGATATGCATAGGTCCATCCTCCTCTGGAGTTGTAGTTTCTTCAAGATATTTATCCTTGTGAAATCTCTTATTTTCCATAGCGATTCAATAAGAAATAAACATATTTAATTCTATATATACAAAAAACAAAATCAAGAAAATCTTTAGATAAGGCAAAAAACGTAAAGCGAAGCCTTATTCAAGAGAAGATACACTCTTACTTAAACCAAAGCGTTTTTGAGCTCTTATTTGGAAAGATAAAATCAGCAAAAAAGTTAGTAAAAGCATACAATGCATCTCCAGCATATCCAACTCTCATATTCTGTAATGCAAAAATTTCATCGTTATCCCATAATTCTCTTTGAATCTTTTGAAAATCCCCTGTTATCGAGAGTCCTTTTTTCGCAAGAATAGCCTGAAGATAATCTTTAGCAAAAACTTCTTTAATTCCATTTTGTGGACTAACAGAAAAGGTTTTTAAGCCAAGGAAATAAGATGAAGGTTCAAGAATTGAAGAACAGTTTTTTTTCTGCTCCTTTCCTTGAATATCATAAGTAATAGTACAGTTTTCCCCTTGATTTGACCAGGAAACAAGTTTAAGAGGAAGTGTTATATTTCATTTTTTATCCATTACAAAGAGCCTTGGATTGGAAAGAGCTTGAGAATCTGAATTCTTACCTCCTTGTACAAGAGAATCTAGTTCTTTCACATCTATTAATTCTCCTTGTTTTTTTGCGTAATCAATCTGAAAGAGTGAAAGCTTTACTCCAGAATTAGTCACCCCTCACCACTGATTAGTTGTAGTAGCATAGCCAAGCCCAACCAAATATTGCTTAGTCCCTTCTTTTTTAAGTGGATGAAGATAAGTACTATAACCAGGGATTTTAAGCTCTCCAATGATTTTGGGCTGAGCCGGCTGAACAAGATCAATCACAAATAACGGATCGACTTGCTCAAAAGTCACTAAATACAGTTTATCACCGATATATCTGGAAGATTTAAATTCTTCTCCTGGTTCAATATTCTCTAACTTCCCAGCAAGCGTTAAATCTGGACTAAAAACATAGAGCTGAGTTGAAAGCTTAGGATCCCACATTTTCGTTAGAATCCTGAAATACCCCTTATCGTCTTCATCCATACTATATTGCGTAAGTAAGGATCATGGGACTAATGCTGTATTTTGATACCTTAATGCTAAACCATGTCTAGAAAATTTATGAATCATAGTTTGAGTTGTTGTCCTGAAATAAGGAACTGCACATAACATTCCACGAGGACAAGACCAGTTACTCTGTGTATAAAAATCAGAAACCAGATAGAGAGCATCTTTGGTCATATGAATTTCACCATTCGGAGCCAAAAGAGCCGTAGTTTCCATTTTTTTAGACATATCACGAATATCTATACCAGCAACAAGTGTAAAAACTGGATCAAGACTCAGTTTTTCATCTTCTGGCAACACATAAGAAATCTGAGAACATTCTAAAGGTTGAAGGGTTGTACCCTGAGAGGTAAGCTCTACCGAAGCTAGTCCTTTTCTAAAATCATGCACTCTTCCTTTCCAATTCCGCCAATTAAATCCCAATTCTGAAACCACATAAAGCTGATCATCTATCAACCTTGCATCTTGATACCATCCTGGTAAATTCTCAAATTTAAGAAGCTGGAGCTGTTTAATCTTAGAAGTATCATAAATCGCAACAATACTACGATTTTGAAAGGTCAAAAAGCTTTCATGCAAACTATTTCTATAATTAGACATTTGACCTATAATTATCAGACGATCCTTTGCCAAGAAAAGCTCTATTCCATCTAACATTTCAGGAACAATAATTTCATTGACAAGCTGAATCTTTTTTGAATCTAAAGTCGCTTTCTGAATATCTAGAGGGGAAGTAACAATACTGATCTTATGCGTTGTCTGATTGTAATAAAAAAAATATTTTCCATCAGTTTTTATCAATTCTGGTTCATCAACTCAGATTTTTTGAATGTTAGTCTGAGAAAAATCCGTACTAGAACTAAGAACTCCATCCTGTGAAACTGCAGAATTAGCAATTGATTGCTCTGAAACAATCGCACTCTCAACGGGAACTTCATTCTTGACATCCAGTGCCTTAAGATAAAGAGGACGAGAATACTCTCTCGCATATTTTTCTAGCATTTTTTCCAAAGATTCGCAACTTTTTACCTGAGAAAATTTCAGCTGATTAACATTAAAATCTTGACCAGAAAATTGATCAACAAGCTGAGTATCTGCAGCCTGAGTAGAGAATCCAGCCCACAGAAGTAAAACCCACAAGCTCAAAAGTACTTTTTTCATCAGATTTTTTTCAAAAAGTAAAAGATAAGACTACCTCAAGCATAGCATTTTTATAGGATAAATCAAAGGATTTTTGAGACTCAATGATTAAAAGAACATACATTTATTTACTATTTTTTTTATGGGAATATGTATTTTATCTTACCTTGCAGAATGGAGCTTGTGTAAAGTCAGCTGCTCAGTATGAGTGGAAGTGTATAGAAGCTAACAAAGAAGGATATTGTGATCTTCCTATGGAAAATAAAGATATAAGAAATTGATCAGGGTTTCAAAATGAAAATGGTCCTGACTGACACTATGATACAGCTCATAGATGATGTTTTTTCTCTACAAGGGAAGATTGTGAAAAACATGAATGTGAGTGGCGTTCAGGAGGTAATCCGCTATCTCTTGGGAAAATACCTGTTTGTGCTGATAAATCTGCTCCTAATGACCGTAGCAAGGATAGTAAGAATCGAAAAGCAGATTGTAAAGTTCCTATTCCTGATTGTGGGTCAAAAGTTCCTCAGCCTGGTTGTGAATCAGAAGATCATACTACGGTTGATATCGGTTTTCCAAGACAAGTAAATTTTGTTAATTGTCGAACATACGGAGCGAAATGTGATTCTGAAGGAGAAAGACAAAAATATATCACTGACGAAATGGCGTATTACTATTTTATCTTAAGGTGATGAGAAAAAATACTTTATGTTCCTATTAATTACTATGTAGACCATCCAGATGGTGGTGTCAAATGAGTATTAGAAATTAATGCAGATATTTGAAATTCAGCAGCAACTGATAGAGAGACATTTTGAATTTATCAGATAACAACAAATAAAAATTCATCTTTTATAGAAATTCCTTTTGATGATCAAGTTAGTAAGGGAGGATGAACACATTACAAAAACCTTCCTTGTTCTTTTACTAGTGAAAGCATCTGAGGTTGTCATATTAGAATTAATAGTGCTAAGCTTAAACTTCCTACAATCTTAAATAAAGATCCTAGATGCCGGAATTGTATTCTAAAGTATGGAGTGAAAACATGCAAGCCAAAACCATCATCATTGTGATTGAGGTATGGTAGTCCGTTATTAAAATGGTTTTATTGTCCATATCGTACGGTAGCTGGTAAAAAAAATCTCGATTGTCCAGTATTTAAAATAGAAAAATCAACTAATTGAAGGGAAATACTAGATTGGAATCGTCTTTCTGTAGCTAAAAATAAAGGAATAAATAACCGATGGAATAAGCCATTATGAATATCCCTTAATGCGTCAGGATCTCCGGAGTTTAAGGGAATGTGACAGGACTTTTGGGATGATACTCTTTCTCAAAATGTATGTCTTAAAAATGATAGAACTTGATTAGGAAAGTGTATTCCAGTAATGGAAAGAGCTTTATTGCTACCTTGACAGAATTGATATTCTCCTTTTCAGATAAATTTGGATTTAGGGAATGGAAATCATTATCGTACGTCTATTGATTTAAATCATAGATTTAAAGAAATAAAGGGGATAACAAATGAGAATGGGGAGATATTTAAAGATTGGTATTCTAATATGGAGAGGCTTCATGAGGCAAATGGTTGATCTTTGTGCAGGAGTAGTGAAGGAGTCCCTTGTATATCTGAATTAGAGTGAATTGACTGTGATTTTGCTGGTATTTATGGTAATTACGAATCTGAATGTAAAGCTATGGATCCTACTTCTTGTAGAAATAGTAGATTTTGTGAGATTAGTCTTAAAAAATAATTTATTTAAGAAGTAATGGAGAAACATTACAAATAGATCGATTTGTATTTCTTTAAATTAAGTTTATCAAAAAGAAAAACTCTGACTAATAATCAGAGTTTTTTATTATTAAGAACGTCTATAATCCCCCAGAGGCACTTCAATGGTATAGGGTGATGTATTAATTGTATGCCAAATTTTACAAGGATAAAAACGCATTTGCCCTGTTGATTTACAATCTCCTCGAGCTTCCCATTGTGGCCATTTATTGTTTATTTTATCACCACTACAATCTACCTTTTGTATTTTAACTACATCTCATTTTTTTATCTTTAAATTTGGATAGTGTTCTTTTAAATTAGCAATATATTCACCTCCTCAATTGTGTCTAAATGTGAAATGACGCTCAATAGGTGTATAGGAGGAGGATTTTCATTCAACTTTGATTCGTACCATACAACTAAGATAACTCTGTCAAGCATTTTCCCATTTTAATTTAACTGTTACATCAGCTTCTTCAGCAATGTCTTGTTTTACACACTTCCCAGACTTATAAGTATATTCTTTCTTACACTGAAATGAGCAGATTTCTGATGTATTTGTGCTATAGAAATAATTTTTATCTGATGAAATGGGGTCTTTATCGTTATTTGCAACAGCATTCACTGGTAAATTTAAACAAAAATAACTTTGATCTGAAGCAGGACACTCAAATTCAGTTCCATCTTTCGTAAGAACATGAGCTACATAATCCCAACTCCAATCACTTTGCCTTTCACATCCAGGAAGATAGCATTCATCGAATGATGATTCAAATTCTTCTCAGATACTAACACTAAACTTTTCATCAACAATTTCTTCTTGATAACCTTTCTGCCTAATAAATCCAGATATCTTTCCCGATATAGATTTTATTTTATCGTTGATATTCTTTCCATTCAGAGAAATTTTTTCTATTGAAGCTCTACAACTATTTGACCACTCATCCCCTACTCATGCTCAACCACAGCCTTTTCTTACTTTTATTTGAACATTTTCACAAGAAAAATTTTCTGACTTTACACAAGCTCCATTCTGCAAGGTATAATTAGCTGGACAAGAAACACGACAAGTTGGAGAGGGTTTTCATCCATTTAATCATGCACATTTCCATTCTAGCTTATCATTCAAGATTTCAGGAGGATTAATCAAAGTTCCTGGGCTACAGAAGAGAGATGGATTAGCCTTAGCATAATCTACTAATTTCGTTCCATCAATAGGAACCGTAACATTCTGAGCACATGCTCCCGTTACTGGAACTGCTTTTTTCACACAGGTATTACCACTTGGTTCATAACCAGTTGCACATGACCACTGACAAGGACTTAGAGAAGTTGCATTTTCTACATACACCCAAGACTTTGTAGCAGGAGCAGACCATGTCCCCTTATAATTTGGATTATCTAGATCTGGATTCCAGATACGAGAATATGTTGTAGCTCAAATTTTAACTCAGTTACCAGATGGCTGACGACGCAAATTACACTGACCATTACTAGTATTAGCAATACATGTTCCTCACTCTAGATGAGTATTAGCACGACATTTACAAATATCTCCATGTTTTTCTAATCCTTTATTAGCATCACATTTCCAATCACAATCATTTGCAGAACCATTACCAATGTATGTAGAAAAATCAGAAAGAGTACCTTTAACATTATCTACCCAATAATCAATATTCTCTTGTTTATTCGTACAGTTTGTACATTCTTTAGATTTTCAACCAGCAGACCAAGTACCCACTTTACAATATACACAGGCATTGTACGAAACAGGAAAAAAAGAAGTTCACATTTTTACTCAGTCTTTTTTAAGGGGAGTTCCCTGACCAGGAAGTGGATTAGTCCCTATTCCTCCTTTTCCACGACCTACTGATATACCTAAATCTAAAGCTTGACTACCTAAATCAGCACTCAAAGAATCTCTTGAATCATGTTTTCCTTTCCCATTAAAAAAGTAAGCATAACGAGCATCACAGGTAAAATCACATGCATTTTCCCCTGTTCCTTTAGTATCAAAAGTATAATAATGTGTTCAGAGCGACGGACTGATAGTCCCCGTTGAAAGTCTTTCTGGTGCGTTACAGTTCTTACAAACTTTATCTTGATTATCATTCTCTGTATAAGTTCCTACCTCACAATCTGAACATATTCTCTGTGTGGAAGAATTAGTATATTTAAAGCTCGCCTTACAGGTAAAATCACAGTTATCATCTCCTGTTCCTGCCGTCTTCCATTTAAATTTATTTGTTACCTCGCTACAAGCTTTACACGCTCAAACCTGAAGCCACCCTTCTGGATCATTTGCACCAGGATGAAATCAGATTTTACAATTATATTCACAGGCACCTAACTTATCCTTAGACGAATATTTCCATCCCATTGGTTCTCGTTTATCTGACTCATGATTCCATCGAGAGTATGCAGAACTTTCTCACATATTAGTAGCGTTTGAATCTGTGTTAATAGTTCCGATACACTTTACTTTCCCAAGAGTTTTACAAGCAGCAACTTTCTCCGGAGTCATATCAGAAGTAAGGGGAATCCATTCTTTTCCATCACATCCACAGAACACAGATCCTGCATAAGAAGTAACACCAGCCGAACTCTGAGAACAATTCTTAGGTTCAGTCTTTGCTATCCTCAAAACCCCTACATTTCCAAGATCAAGTTTTGTTCTAGGAGCAGTAGTATTAAGTCCAAATCCATTTGCTGCATTTACATAAAAGGCATTTGAATGTTCAGGTGCAAACTCTTCGTCACTATCTGACCAAACAAAAATCTGATTTTTACCTCCTGCATTAATTGATTTCCCAAGGAGTATTGAATTTGAGGCAAGAGTCTTCTTCCCAGCTCAGAAAGCAACACTATTTTCAACATCTTGTGCAACTACTTGTCACCCTATTGCTGCAACATTCCTAGTTTTATTACTAAATGAAGAATTTGTTGTTCCAATATTAAGGACATTATCAGAAGTTCTAATCTCTGACTTTGCAGATCCAATCACAACAGAACCTCCCCCCTGGGAAACTCAAAATCTTCCAGGAATAGCACCATTAAGTCTAGCATAATTAATCGTATTGTTTTCTCACCCTACAATCAAATTATTAGAAGTTTGACCATCTACTCTATTTCACATTCATCAAAAAACAGCATTTCCTTCTACGGAAGAGTTATTGTTAACTTGTCCAGCATCAATAACGAGAGCATCTGCATTAACTCTCCCATTCACACGAAGAGCATCAATACCTCCATCATACTGAATAGTAATGAGTTGAGATGAAGTTCATGGAGCATGCAATACCAGAGAAGTCAGATACTGAACAACATTTTCCACCCCATCTACAGTCACTTTATCTTCGTTTTCAATAGGCTTAGCATGACTAAAAACTCCGAAAACATGAAGAACTAAAGCAACACTCACTCCAACAATTCACAAAAGAATTGGGAATGAAACCTCTTTTAGTTTAAAAAATTTTGTTTGATGAGCTGTCATTATACGGGAATTAAAGTATAAAAAGAAAGTTCTCATAAATAAGTATAGCCATTTATAATCCTTTGTCAAATTTTTCTGAGGATTTCTCTTTCCATACTTCTTTACAAAAAGAAAAATTAATATATAAAGTAATGTTAAATTTTAGAAAAACAAAAAAAGAATAAAAAATCTGAGAAAGCACTTGCATATTTTAAAAAAATAACTAAAAGGAAGTTAGCTTTATTCTTTTACAAAAAACGACAATGACAAAAAAAGAAAAAACAACTGGAGAAAAAATTGATGCAATGACAGATAAAATCCAAGAAGTTGCTTCTGAACTATGAGGAAAGTTTGAAAGTGGAGCAGAAGAAACAAAAAAGGCCGCATCAAGTCTAAAAAAATGGCGAGATAAATCTTCTACAGAAGAAATCACTACAACAATTCTTGGAGGAGTCCTTTTGCTACTAGCACTTTGGGAATTGAGAATGTTTATCTGGGGAGTATTGCTTTTACTTGCTGGAGTACTTTGCGTAACTGGATACTTCAACCCACTCCTTAGAGATCTTCTTGAAAAAGTAGAAAAAAAAGCTGACTCAAAACAGAAAAAAACTTCTAAATCAGAAGAAGAAAACGACTAGAAATTTAAAACAATGTATACTTTCTGGAATGGGGAATTGATTTTTATTCTTACTTGTAAAAATCTCTATTTCCCCATGAAGGAAAAACATAAAACAAAAAAGAATCTTCTTCGTTCTAATCTCAAAGATAATGATCCATTTTTTTGTGTAACCACAAAGTAGGGAAAATGAAGAATATTCGTTTTGTTTAAAATAGTATTTTTTAAAA
>ERZ773233.2488-NODE-2488-length-10155-cov-31.222475_pt1 | contig 10155 bp, 9 predicted proteins | sample MGYA00580991_ERZ773233 | MGnify/ENA primary metagenome ERZ773233 (study PRJEB29015, sample SAMEA2738178) | human oral metagenome | biome: human oral; feature: human-associated habitat; material: saliva | place: China | collected 2161 ...
GGTGGATCTGCGTCGGGTCGCTCTTGGCGCCTGCACCCATGGAGCTGATGATCGGTAGGCCGCGCTCTATGGACTTGGCGATGAGGTGCACCTTCGGGCTCAGCGAGTCGATGGCATCGATGACGTAGTCGTAGCGGTGGCGGTCGAGGAGCTCGATCATGTTCTCATCCTTGAGGAAGGCCTCGATGACCTCCAGCTGGATGTGGGGGTTGATGGCGCGAAGGCGTGCCGCCAGGACGCTGGCTTTCGCCTCGCCGATGGTCTCGGTGGTGGCTACGAGCTGGCGGTTGATGTTCGACGGCTGCACGATGTCGGCGTCGACGATAGTCATACGGCCGATGCCTGCGCGGGCGATGAGCTCGGCTGCGAAGCCACCGACACCGCCGAGGCCGACGATGAGGACGTGACACTGGGCGAGCTCGCTCACGCGGTCGTCACCGAAGAGGAGGCGGGTACGCTCGGTCCACGCCTCGGGAGAAGTCTGTTGCTGGGGCTGGTTCATTGGATGCCTCGGTCGTTGAGGGCTTGCTGGTAGCGCTTAGCATTCAGCATGTGCACGGCGAAGGAAGAGGCGAAGTTGTGGTAGCCTGAGAAGTCTTCCTTAGCACACATATAAAGATAGTCGTGGCTCTCGGCAGCGAGGACGCTGTCGATGGTGCTCGTGCGGGGCTGGACGATAGGTGTCGGGGGCAGGCCCGTGACCTTGTAGGTATTGTAGGGGGAGTTCACCATGAGGTGCTCACCACGGATGCGCTTGAGGTCGAAGTTGCCGAGGGCATACTTGACCGTGGGGTCAGACTGCAGGCGCATCTCTTTGCGCAGGCGGTTGAGGTAGAGCCCAGCGATACGGCGGTACTCATCGCGCTTACCTGATTCGCTCTCGACGATGGAGGCGAGTGTCGTCACCTCAAGGGGATTCAGCCCGAGGCGCTCCGCCTCCTCGGTGCGCTTACCCTTCCAGAAGATCTGGTAGTGGGCGTGGAGGCTGTCGAGGACTTCGCGCCCTGAGGCAGCCCAGCGCAGGGTGTGGGGCTCGCGGATGACCGTGGAGTAGAAGGCACCAGGCTTCGTGCCATAGTGCGCCATGAGGGCGGAGTCAGCGAGGAGTGTGCGGAGCGTGTCGGCCTTCACCCAGAGGTGCTGGGCGAGGAAGTCCACGAGCTCGGAGTCCTTGCGTACGGAGGGAGGTGTGAGCTTCAGCGGGCTGTCCTTCCCTTCCTTGAGGAGGGTGATGAGCTCCTGCATCGTCGTGGTGCGGAGGACGGCGTAGCGACCTGGGCGCAGCGCGTCGCCCGTCTCGCTAAGACCCTGCACTGCCGCAAGGCGGTCGAAGACACGGGGGAAGCGAAGCCAGAGCTTCTTCCGCATCTGCTCACGTAGCTCGGAGTACTTGCTCCCTGGGGCTACGAGGAGGTAGGTCGTGTCGGTGACGGGGCGACCTGCAGGCGTGGTATAGAGGTAGCCACCAGCGAGGGCTGCTGCGGCTACGATGATGAGGATCAGGATGACGAAGATGCGCGTGCCTCGGCCACGACTGCGGTGGGGCGAGGAGAAGGAGCGTCGGCCATTGAGCCGCTGGTAGTGGGCTACTGAATGCTTACTCATATGGAAAGGGATGTCGGATTAGCGGAAGATATCGGCGGGCTCAGCGAGACGCTTCAGCTCGGTGCCGCGGATAGCGTAGAAGGAAGGTAGGCTCTGGGCATTGTAGGCCTGAGCTGCGGTATGGTTGAGGTCTTGGACGCAGATCCAGGGTAGAGCGCGTGAAGCATTTTTCCACAGATAGGCGTCTTGGTCTTCGGAGACTTCGAAGATGATGAGCTCGGGGTGGGCGGACTGCAGGGTGCGCAGCTCGGCGACGAGGGCGGGCGACCAGTCGCCAGCGTAGGCGGTGAAGCAGACGAGGACGGGGTGCCCCTTAGCGACCTCAGAGTTCAGGGAGCGCATCTGCCCCTTCTGGTCACGCAGGCGGATCTCGGGGAAGGCGACGACCTCCACGGGGGCAGCCGTCATCGTCGTGTCAGGATTGGCCTCACGCTGACGAGCACGGGCCATAGCGATGGAGCGCAGAGCCGCCTGCTTCAGGAGCGGTGTGTAGGGGGCATTGGGGTGGAAGGCATCGTAGGCCGTGGCGACAGCGGAGAAGGCGCGGTCATCACCAGGATGGTCGATGGAGAAGTACGTCCCACCGAGGTAGCTCTGGAAGAGGGCATAGTAGGCGGCAGCACCCTTGGGGTCTTTGAAGATATACTTGCTCGTGAGGGTATTCTTCAGCTGCGTGGAGAGCGAGTCGATACGTGCCAGAGCTACGCCACGGTCGAGGGTGCCATTATTGAGCTGTGTGAGGATCGCCTCGATAGCCTTGTCTGTGGCGGTACGCAGCTGACTGATCTCACGGATCTGCTTATTGGCCTCGTCGCCCGACTCGATCTTGTAGGTCGAGAAGAGGTCCTTGCCCGAAGCCGAGAGGGTGAGGTGCGTGACGGAGTCGGCTGCGAAGGGAATGAAGCTCTCCCCGAGGCGCAGGCGGTAGAAGGCGGGATAGCTATGTGCCTCGCGACGGAAGCGGAAGCGACCCTTCTCGTCGAGGGTCACGGAGTCGATGAGCTGAGGTTCGTCGGTGTCGGTCGTCTCGAGATAGAGCGTCTTGCCTGCGGCATCGGTGATGATGCCTTCGGCGGTGAACTCATTGCCTCCGCTGCGGGAGCAGGAGCCGAGAGCGATGGAGCCGAGGAGGAGGAGGGAGAGGCGGAGCTTCGTCTTATTCATTGTCTGCCGTGTGAGGTATGTGATAGATGGGGCTATTAGAGTGTGGGGGCGTCCCAGTGCTTGCCGGTGGCGAGGAGCATCTCCTCAGCGCGGGCGACCTCGGCGAAGAGCTCTTCGCGTGTGGCAGCCTTGAGCATGGCGATGCGTACGGGGCGGAAGTTATCGATACCCTTGAAGATCGGGCTGGCGGCTATATGGCGGCGGCTGTGGAGGATGCCACGGCGCTCGTCGAGCTTGCGGATATTGTTGTCGACGAGCTGACGGAGTACGTCGACGTAGAAGGCCTTCGGGTGGCGGGGAGCAGGCTCGCCCGTCTGGAGGTAGTGCTTCATCTCCTCGAAGATCCAGGGCTGGCCGATGGTGGCACGCCCGACCATCACGGCATCGACGCCGTAGGTGTCGAAGGCACGCTTCACCTCTTCGCCCGTGGTGATGTCTCCATTGCCGATGATAGGGATGTGCATGCGAGGGTTCTCCTTCACCTTGCCGATGAGCGTCCAGTCGGCTGAGCCGGTGTACATCTGGGCGCGGGTACGGCCGTGGATGGTGAGGGCTTGGATGCCCACGTCCTGGAGGGCTTCGGCGAGCTCGACGATGATCTTACTATCGTTGTCCCAGCCGAGGCGGGTCTTTACGGTGACGGGGATCTTCACGGCCTTGACGACCTCGCTGACGATGCGGAGCATGACGTCGGGACAGCGAAGCATACCGCTACCAGCACCCTTGCCAGCGACACGCTTGACGGGGCAGCCGAAGTTCAGGTCCAGCACCTCGGGTCCAGCGGCCTCGGCGATGCGGGCTGCCTCGACCATGGGCTCGACCTCACGGCCGTAGATCTGGATGGCTACGGGGCGCTCTTCGGCGCTGATCTCGAGCTTGCGTGTCGTGCCAGCGACCTGACGGATGAGGGCGTCAGCACTGAGGAACTCGGTGTAGACCATGTCTGCACCGAAGCGGCGACAGAGGAGACGGAAGGCGGCATCCGTCACATCCTCCATGGGAGCCAGTAGTAGGGGGCACTCCCCGAGATCGACCGTACCTATTTTCATTCGCTTATCTGGGCTATGTATTGGGAGGCCGTCGTGAGGGCCTCGTGGATATTGGGGCAGATGTAGGTGTCGCCGATGAGGTCGGCGATACCTGTGGCACGCAGGGTCTCATGGACGCTGGGACGCACGCCCGAGAGGACGAGCTGGATGCCCTCGCCCTGTGAGGTCTCGATGAGAATGCGGAGGTTGCGCACGGCCGTCGAGTCCATGAAGGGCACCTGACGCATACGCAGGATGCGCACCTTCGGGCGCGCCTTGGTGGCGAGGACGATCTCCTCGAAGCGGTTGGCGATACCGAAGAAGAAGGGTCCTTCGATCTCGTAGACCTCGACTCCCTTCGGTAGGTCGAGGGCTTCCTCACGACCTGCGAGCTGGCCGTCATCCTCGGAGCTGTGCACGTGGAGCTTGTCGCGGGAGACGACGATGCGCGTGGACTCGATGATACGGCGCATGAAGAGGAGCATGGAGAGCAGGAGACCCAGCTCGATGGCTATGGTGAGGTCGAAGAGTACCGTGAGGAAGAAGGTCACGGCGAGCACCGCGATATCGCTCTTCGGGCCACGCAGTGAAGCGCGTACCGAGCGCCATCCGCTCATGTTGTACGAGATGACGACGAGCACCCCCGAGAGGCAGGCCATAGGGATGTAGGCCATCAGGGGCATGAGGAAGAGGAAGATCAAGAGGAGGACCAGAGCGTGGGTGATGCCTGCGATGGGCGTGCGGGCGCCGTTGTTGATGTTGGTCATCGTGCGGGCGATAGCTCCCGTGACGGGGATCCCACCGAAGAAGGGCACGATGATATTGGCTACGCCCTGCGCCATCAGCTCGGTATTCGAGCGGTGGCGCTCACCGATGACCCCGTCAGCGACGCTGGCCGAGAGGAGGGACTCAATAGCGCCGAGGAGGGCGATGGTGAAGGCGGGGCCGATGAGGTGCTGCATCGTCGCCCAGCTCAGCTCGGGCACGACGAGGTCGGGGATCTTCGAGGAGATCGTATAGCGGTCGCCGATGGTGTCGAGGCCCGTGACGCCAGCATACTCCTTGAGGAGGTAGCAGACGATGGTCATCGCGATGATAGCGACGAGGGAGCCAGGGACGACCTTCGTCAGGCGTGGGGTGAGCTGGATGAGGAGGATGCTCCCCAGACCGATGGCGAGCGTAGGCAGGTGGACGGAGCCGAGCGAGGAGAGGAGGACGCCCCACTTCGGTACAAACTCCTTCGGTAGACCCGTCAGCCCAAGGCCGAGGAGGTCATTGACCTGCGTGGTGAAGATGGTCACAGCGATACCAGCCGTGAAGCCTAAGATAATCGGATAGGGGATGAACTTGATGAGCGATCCGAGCTTCAGCGCGCCCATCAGCAGGAGGAGGATACCCGCCATCAGCGTGGCGATGAGTAGTCCGCCCTGACCGTACTCGCCGATGATGCCGAGGACGATGATGATGAAGGCGCCCGTAGGCCCCCCGATCTGTACGGAGCTACCTCCGAGAGCTGAGACGATGAGCCCCCCGAGGACGGCGGTCACGAGCCCCACCTCGGGTGATACCCCGCTGGCGATAGCGAAGGCGATGGCCATAGGTAGGGCGACGATCCCCACGATGAGCCCCGCTAAGAGGTCACGCGTGAGGCCCTGCCGCGTGTAGCCCTTGAGGCTATCGATGAGCATGGGGCGGAAGTTCAAGCGCTGCATGTCGAGTAAAAAGTAGGTTTTCTTCCTATACGATTAAATAGCTGTTAGATTACAAAGATAAGGAAAAGCCCCCGTGCCTCTGGGGGCGCTGACCTTGTAGGCAGGGCTTTCGCATCGAAATCCCCCGTGCTGTTGATGCCTATACGTTGCATTGTATGCACGTGTACTCCTCCTGCTCATCGTGACCTCTGCATATCCTCTTGCCCATCAGCGGGGGAAAGGGCCAAAGACGAGACAGGAGAAGGCGATTGCCTTCTCCTGCTATTTTGATGGAGGTAGCTCCGTGTCAAGGTGGGCTTCCGTATGCTTTGCCCGAGGCTATATAAGGAGCTTTCCTTACTTCTTCACGCGTCGTAGCGTGCAGACCTCAGCATCATACGGGACAGAGAGATAGTCAGGTATAATCACGGGGCGATCGATCCCGACCAAGTGGCTTCGGCGTACTACTATCGTATCGTGTGCCGCATTCAAGCAGAGAAGCATATTGGCGCGCTCCTGATAAGGCTTGTCAGCTTTGCCATAGGTGAACGGTACTCTGTAAACATCTAATTGTAGCGACCTCTTCTCTGTGTCCCAGATAAGCCCCCAGCCTTTAATAAAGGAGGTTCCGGGCAGAAGGGAGCCCGTAGGGGTGATACACGCTTTACCATCCTTTGTGATTGATAGCTCCAGTCCAAGAGCATCGGACCAATAGGAGTCGTAATAGTTTGCCTTTTTCAGTACGACGATATGTACGCGCCAGAGGTGGTTACCAAAGCCCATGCCCTCCCATTCTCCTACGAACTTATCGAGGTCATGATGTCGATCCTCAAAGTAGTAACCTTCAGGGTCGTTACGGTTGCTATCCCACACGCGTTTGAAGTCACGTAAGCCCACGACTTGAGTCTGAGCATAGGAGGCTTCTCCTATGAGGAGTAATATGAGGAATAGGAACTTGATTATCTTGGTCATAGTGAAGTAGGACGGGGGATTAGGTGGGCAGTTCATGTGAAGAGCTTCCCCTACTTCTTTACGCGTCGTAGCGTACAGACCTCAGCGTCATACGGGACAGAGAGATAATCAGGTATGATCACAGGACGATCGATTCCGACCAAGTGGCTTCGGCGTACGACTATCGTATCGTGTGCAGCATTCAAGCAGAAAAGTACATTCGCAAGTTCCTGATAAGGCTTGTCAGCTTTGCCATAGATAAATGGTACTCTGTAAACATCTAATTGTAGAGACCTCTTCTCTGTGTCCCAGAAAAGCCCCCAGCCCTTAATAAAGTAGGTTCCGGGAAGAAGGGAGCCCGTCGGGGTGACACACGCTTTACCATCCTTTGTGATTGATAACTCCAGTCCAAGAGCATCAGACCAATAGCGACTGTAATAGTTTGCCTTTTTCAGCACGACGATATGTACGCGCCAGAGGTGGTTACCAAAGCCCATACCCTCCCATTCTCCTGTGAACTTATCGAGGTCATGGTGTCGGTCCTCAAAGTAGTAACCTTCAGGATCGTTACGGTTGCTATCCCACACGCGCTTGAAGTCACGTAAGCCCACGACTTGCGTCTGAGCAGAGACCCTCGCTCCAGAGAGAAGGAGTAGGAGGAATAGGAGTTTGATTAGCTTGGTCATAGTAATAGTAACAGAGGACGGGGCATTCGGTGAGTAGTTCGGGTGACGAGTTGGTGCATCATGCAGGGGAGTTCCCCTACTTCTTCACGCGCCGTAGCGTGCAGACATCAGCCAGATAGTCCTCACCGGGAGGGATATAATCAGGGATATTCGGAATTTCATCAATCGCAATAACTGCTCCCCGACGTAGCACGATCGTATTTTGATCAGCACTTATATAGAGACGCACTTGGACTGCTGCCTTATAAGGGTGATCTGCTTTCCCATAAGAGAAGAGCATCGTATAGATATTGGGGTCTACTGATTTTTTTTCCCTATCCCATAGAAATAGAGCGCCTCGAATGAAGGAAGTCCCAGGGATTAGCTCCCTGGTCGGCGTGATAGCTGCCTTACCATCCTTCGTGATTGATAGCTCTAAGCCCAAAGCATCAGCCCAATAGGAGCCGAAGAAGTCTAACTTCTTTTGCACTACAATACCTACGTGCCAATGATAGTCCCCAAAGCCAACGCCTTCCCACTCACCTGCGAACTTATCGAGGTCATGGTGTCGGTCCTCAAAGTAGTAGCCTTCAGGGTTGCCACGGTTGTTGTCCGACACGTGCTTGAAGTCACGTAAGTCCACGACTTGCGTCTGGGCAGAGATCCTTGTTCCAGAGAGAAGGAGTAGGAGGGATAAGAGCCTAATTAGCTTGGTCATAGTAAAAAGGGGCGGGTTTATTCGGTGAGTAGTTCGGGTGACGAGTTGGTACATCATGTAGGGGGCCTACTTCTCCACGCGTCGTAGCGTGCAGACCTCAGCCAGATAGCCCCCAGGGGGAATATAATCAGGGATGTTTGCAATTATATCAGCCTCGATAATAATCCCCCGACGTATCACGATCGTATCTTGATCAGCATTCATATAGAGATATATTTGGACTGCTCCCTTATAGGGGTGATCTGCTTCCCCATAAGAGAAAAGCATCGTATAGATATTAGGATCTACAGATTGCTTCTTCTGCTCCCATGGAAGCCCCCATCCTTGAATAAAAGAAGTTCCAGGGATTAGATTCCCAGTGGGCGTGATAGCTCGCTTACTATCCTTTGTGATTGATAGCTCTAAGCCAAGGGCATCGGTCCAATAGGAATTGTGGCAGTTCGCTTTCTTTTGTACCGCGATACGGGTACGCCACTGGTAGCCACCAAAGCCAGCACCCTCCCACTCTCCAGCGAACTTATCCAGATCGTGGTGTTGGTCCTCAAAGTAGTAGCCTTTAGGGGCGCCTCGATTATCTCCTGTCACTCGCTGGTAGTGGTGGTAGTCGCGCAAGGCTGCGACCTGCGTCTGAGCATACCCTTCATTCGAGGGGAGAAAGAGGGTGAAGAATAGTAAGACCGATAGCGCTCTTACGGCCGAGGGGATCGGATGGGTGAGCATCTTGAATTGGCGTCCGACTTGTCGGGTAGCTTTGATCGTGTATTCTCCGAGAGTAAAGAGAGCCATAGAGTAGCTGTAAGTGTTAGATGACTCAAAGGTAATAAGTTTTCCCTTGGATTTTAGGGGAGAAAAAAGGGGTGACGAGTAGCGGGATAATTTCCTCCGAGTGCGGGGAGGAGTTGCGGACGAGTAATAGAAAAGCTTTGTCCACGTACCTGGATCTAAAATCTGCGTGCGTGGATCATAGAGATTACGTGCCGAGTCCTTAGGACTACGTACGTAGACAGAGGAAATGCCGTAGAGGAAGGGGCTTTTTCTTCGTGGAGGAGGAGGCTTTTCCTCCCGCTGGATGAGAAAAATCCCCGCGATAGGCGAGAGGCTCGGACTATGGCGGGGAAGAGGGCTGTTGCGCTGGGGCGGGCGGGTGTGTCGTGGCTTAGCTTGGTGTCGTGCCTTCGCCTGACTGGAGCTTCTTGCGGTACTCGGTGGGCGTGAGGCCCGTCTGCTGCTTGACGAACTTGCCGAAGAAGGCGAGGCTCGAGAAGCCCTGCTGGCAGGCGATCTCTTTCGCCGTCTTCGTCGAGTAGCGTAGCTCCTGCGTGATGACACGCATCATATACTGATGGATGAAGTGGATGGGCGTCTCTCCCGTCTGCTCCTTGATGACGCGTGAGAGGTGCTTCGGCGTGAGGTTCATCAGGGTAGCGACCTCTGAGACGGAGCGTATGCGCCCGCGATGCATAGCGAGGAGGTCGAAGAAGAGGCGTACCTGCTGGTCGGCGCGTGTGAGACCTTGTGAGCTGGACTGGCGAAGCTCTTCGCTTACCTCGCGGATGAAGGCGTAGAGGAGCGCCTGGATATGGATTTGTAGGAGTTGGTCTCGGAAGAGCGGATTCTCCGAGTGACAGAGCTTGTAGATCTGCTGGTGGTAGATCTTGGTCAGGCTCAGCACTTCCTCGCTGAGGGTGTAGATGGGTGACTGGCGTACATAGTCTACAATGCTCCAGGCTACGGTATTCAGCGCCTCGGTGGCCTCGATGATATCCCAAGAGAGCCCGGTGAGGACCAACTCCGCATCGCTCGATGCGAGGCACTCCTCGAGGAGGGAGTCCTCTTGGTAGCTGAACATCTGCCCTTGCTCGAGACGGTACTGCCGGCCGTCAATGGCGATCTGTATCGTACCCTGACGGCAGTAAATCGCCAAGCCGAAGTGCATGCGAGCCCCTATCATTCGCTCGGGGAGCGTGTGTAGGGTATGGGCAAAGAGGAGCTTGTCGTCGCAGTAGTCTATGCCTGGATCTCCCTTGAAATCATTGATCGTCCACTCGTGTAGCTGCATGCTGTCTTGCTGATGTATCTGGGGCTGTACTTATGGGTGTAAAGGTAGGAGATCTATGTGATACTTTGTGCTCGTCTAAATGTCGCATGGGGCGGGTAATGCTATTCCTTTCGTCGCATCGAGAGGACGGGCGGGGGAGGGAATGCGAATATTTGGCATCCTCAGCGAGGGACGGTAACGCCCTTCGCGCGTAGTGCGCACGCATACAGCTTGCATATGTGGGCGAAAATGACGAAAATTGTAGTCTAAAAGCAGGCTATGCGAGGTAGGGTGA
>ERZ773233.2489-NODE-2489-length-10154-cov-19.371621_pt1 | contig 10154 bp, 4 predicted proteins | sample MGYA00580991_ERZ773233 | MGnify/ENA primary metagenome ERZ773233 (study PRJEB29015, sample SAMEA2738178) | human oral metagenome | biome: human oral; feature: human-associated habitat; material: saliva | place: China | collected 2161 ...
CTGGAACGTCCAAATATTTGGTGTCAAAACTTCCCATAAAGGCAGTTGGGTATTCGACCAAGTTCAAGACCTCGTTCAAAAGTCCTTCTTCGATTTGGACTTGAACACCTTGTTCTGCTTCGATAGCTTTGATTTGCTCACGAATCATGTTTTCACGCTCTTTGCTATCTGCAATCACGTAAACCGTACGAAGGTCTTCTTCATAAGAATCCGCATTTGTGATTTCCACTTCGTGACCGAGGAAACGGTGCCCACGACTCACACGACCTGACTTGATATCCAAGAAATCAAGGTCAAGCGCTTCATCACCCAAAAGGACAGTCAAAGTGTGAACAGGGCGAATGTATTCAAAACTGTTGTTAGCCCAGTGCATGCTGACAGGGAAGGTCAATGAAGCAAGTACTTCTGGGATACCAGCTAAGACTTCTTTAGCAGGTTTTCCAGCTTCATGTTTCGTGACATAAACGTACTCTTCGCCTTTAACTTCACGGAATTCAATATCGTCAACGGTCAAGCCTTTCCCACGAACAAATCCTTGGGCTGCTTTTGAGAAGTTACCTTCTGCATCCAAGGCGATTTTTTTAGAAGGTCCTTTAAAATCTTCTGTCAAATCGGTTTGTTGGTCAGCCAAACCAAGTACACGAACTGCCAAGCGACGTGGAGTTGAGAAGGTTTGAATGCCTTCATATGAAAGACGATTTTCATCTAAGAAGGCTGCCATTTTCTCGCCCAGTTGTTTTTCACTTGGTGTGACAACGTAGGCTGGCAACTCTTCAAGTCCTAGTTCTACTAATAAGTTTTTTGTCATGTTTTTTCCTTTACATCTTCTTCTTTTTGATAGGCACCTTAGGTACTGGGGACGTTGCTAACTAACTTTGTGAGGCTGTAGGGAAATCTTATGTCTCCTTGACATAGATTTCCAACAGTCTCATCAAAGTGAATTTAGTCAACTGATTTTTGAACCTAAGGTTTCAAAAATCCCCATCAAGCAGTACGGCGGCGCCTATCCCTTTAGCAAGTCTTTGACTTGCCTCTAGGTGCCATATGGGCTCACTCTGTTCGCCCTTTTTCCATTCTTGTAACTCTCTTTATTCTTCCTCTTCTGCTAGGAGTTTTGCGCGTGTGGCTTCGTCGAGAAGTGGGTAACCGAGTTTTTTACGTTCTGCAACAAAGGTCTTAGCTACGATACGGGCCAAGTTACGGATGCGGGCAATGTAACCGGCACGTTCTGTAACAGAAACAGCACCACGTGCATCAAGCAAATTGAAGGTGTGTGAACATTTCAAAACGTAGTCATAGGCAGGGTGAACAAGACCCAATTCCAAGGCACGTCCTGCTTCTTTTTCAAATTTTTCAAAGTTTTCAAGAAGCATATCTTGATCTGAAACTTCAAAGCTGTATTTTGAGTGTTCATATTCTGGTTGAAGGAAGATTTCTCCGTATTTAACGCCTGGAGCCCACTCGATATCATAAACTGAGTCTACTTCTTGGATGTAAGAAGCCAAACGTTCCAATCCGTAAGTGACTTCAGAAGTTACCGGACCAGTTGCCAAGCCACCAACCTGTTGGAAGTAGGTGAACTGAGTGATTTCCATACCGTCAAGCCAAACTTCCCAACCAAGACCAGCTGAACCAGTTGATGGGTTTTCCCAGTTGTCCTCAACGAAACGAATATCGTGTTCCAAAGGATTGATTCCCAATTTTTCCAAAGACTCAAGGTAAAGTTCTTGGATGTTTGATGGAGATGGCTTCATGACCACCTGGAATTGGTGGTGTTGGTAAAGACGGTTAGGATTTTCTCCGTAACGACCGTCAGCAGGACGACGTGATGGCTCTACATAAGCTGCATTCCATGGCTCAGGTCCGATAGCACGAAGGAAAGTGTAAGGACTCATGGTTCCCGCACCTTTTTCATTGTCATAAGCCTGCATAAGCATACAACCTTGGTCATTCCAAAATTGTTGCAAAGTCAAAATAATTTCTTGAAATGTTAATTTTTTAGACATTGTTTACTCCTTTAGTTTTTATATTTCTTTTTCAATTAATTTCTGCTGAACAAACCAATTTAACAAGGGAAGAGTTTTATCTGTATTTGCCCATAAATGATAAGAATCGAAGACCGCTTGTACACTACCTAGATTTTCTACCAACTTATCTATTGTCAAAAAACTACGCCAGTATTCGTAAAAAATACTTGCATAGTTCTTGTCATAAGTCGAAGAACCAAAATCATTCAATGAATGCCAACCATACTTCTTCTGAAAAAGTTCTACAAGAGATTGATTACAATTTTTTTCCGCTTGAAATTCCTCTTCTGTCAAGAAATACTTGCGACTAATATATTCAACCATCCCCTCTTCGAACCATATATAAGAGTCGTAACCATCAAAATCATCTAAAAAATACTCCGACCAATGAGCTAACTCATGTCCTACAATCTGTAAGAGGAAATTTTCAGATAAAGAATGATAGTGACTTTCTATTGCTTGAGTTTGCTGAGAACACTCGTAGTCCATCAACTGATACAAATACAACTCTTTCCAAACAGCTAAATCAGGCGTCATAACCATTCGTCTATTATTTGTATAGGCTGGAACAGCACTTTCCCTAATAATCTGTGTAGCAGCAGTAAAACTTGACCAAATAACAGCTTGCGGTAAATCACAGACTGCAAGTTCATTCTTTAAAAAAGATTGATAATCTTTCAACTTTTCAGTATTTCTTACTACAAAATCACGAAATGCAGCTAGTTGACTATCGTCTTTTACAAGATAAAGATTTTCCACGTCTCTCCTTTCTTTCACATAATAGACTGAATAAGCGAAAGAACCGCGTCCGACAATCCTAGGTTGATTTAACCTAGGGGCGTCAGAAACGCGGTTCCACCCTAATTTATTACTTCATTGTTTTTGAAAATACTACAGAAAGCGCCAGTTCTTTATTTTGCCCTACTTGGCTCCCACTATCCCAAGCTCGCTTGAAGAACGCCATAAGACTTTCTTTCCTGCTGACTATTATATCAGAATTGTAACATACTGTAAATCAAAAACTATAGAAAGATGTATTGTATTCTCTACTCACTTTTTGAAAAAGTTCCAAGTCCAATAACTGACAATAAGAGAGAAATTCCTGAAATACTTAGAATAATAGAAATCATGTTATTCTCACCAGTGGCTGGTAATTGTTTTCCTTCTTTGTTGACTGTAGCTAAAAGCACTTGTTGACCACTTCCAGCTAGTGTTTTATTCTCATGCTTAGCTTCTATATTGGAATGATGTATTGCAATTGATGTAGCTTTCTCAATTTTATCATTGCTAATTGAAGACTTAATAGTTGAGACTTGTCTATTGTGACTTACTAGTTTAACAGATTGCACTTGAGAAACTGGCTTAACTGGTGCAACTGCTTTAGTTGGAATCTCTACTTTATTAGCCTTCAGTTTTACAGCCGTTTCTTTTAGAGCATTGATTACTGCATTAATTTCTTCTTGACTAGCTTCTGAATTTTCTAAAAGTAGCTTAGCTTTGTTGAAAATAAGATTATATGCATCCTTCTCCTCTTTGCTAGCTGTCAAAAATCTTGGATCTTTGTCTTGGAACTTCACTTCATCCACGATAACATTTTTTAGGCTCATGAAATCTGTTTCTTTCCCATTCAGCTGGTCTTGTGCTTTCAAGAAAGCGGTCAATAGACGGTCGATTTCATCTTGAGTTATCAAATCTTTTGTAATTAATAATGCCAAGAGTTTGAATTCACGATCATATTGACCTTTGCGTTCTTGATCAGAATTTATATATTTACCTTTTTTAACTGTCTCAGCATATGCTTTAATGGCATTCTTCAATGATGTGATATCAGATTCCTTACCATCCAATGTTTGCATAGCAGACTCTAAAGCCTTAACAATTTGGTCAATTTTATCTTGGTTAAGTTTACTTCCCAATGCTAGTTGCGCATCTTTGACACTTTGATCAAAAATTTCTTTTAACTTCTGTTTTGTATTATAATATCTCGGAGTTTTAACTACTTCCATTTGTTTATTTAAAGCTGCAATCAGAGCTAACTTAGAAACAACTGAAAGTGACAAAACATTATTTTTACCAAACAGAACTTTAAATGGTTGAAGATTATCAAGTAATTCATAACCGTTTGATAGATTTACAAGAACTTTATACTCACCAGTAACTACTTTCTTACCATAAGAATGTTTACCATATGTTTCAGCTGGCAAGACTTGACTCTGACCGTCTTCACCTACTAAAGTAATCGTTGTAGTTCCAGGAACAGCTTGATTAAAGCCAACCGTTACTGGGGCATATTTCATTTTGTTAGCCAAGAAGGTAATAGTTTGAAAACTATTTTCTTTCGTTAAATCAAATTCCTTAGATAGAGCACTCACAAATTTCAACTCTGTACGGTCATAGCTAAAAATTTCTGCAACATAATGCCCAAATTTCAAGAAATTAATATCTTTTGACTTATCAACAGTTACATATTGACCTTCGCTATTTTTAATGCGATAAACATAAGTTGTATCAATCTCATCCTTGGTTTTATTGTTTAGTATAGCAATTTTTACACGACCACTATTTTCTTCACCTACAAGATCTTTGAGAGATATAAAATCTACATTTCCCGCAAAGTCTTCTACATAATAGAAGATTTTCGATTTATCAACGTTCTTAGGAAGTGTATAACTACCATCTTCATTTTGTTTGATAATTTGATACTGTTCGATTTCTGAATCTGTCGCCTCTCTATTTTCAGAAGGACGAATATAAAAGACTTTTTCTAGAAGAATTCCACCATTTCCTACATCCTGAGGTTTGCGAGCTATAAATTGTTCTTGATCTTCTTGAGAACGAATATATCCCGAAGTAATCAGAGGTTTTTGTGTATCGATTTGAATTTTAAATATTGTGTATTGTTCCTCAGCTCCAGGGACATCTGGCTTATAACTAATAACATAGTCATAAATTCCATCAGAGACTCGATTTCCATTAGAATCCTGTCCTCCCCAAGCTGTTTTATCTACAATGTAACTTCTTGGATTTCTAGTATCACCATCAAAATAATTTTTTACAAGGTCTGTTGGACGACTTTGCCAAATAGACTTACTGTGTGTTGTATCCGAAGAATCATAAACCGTCGCACGAAGATTTACCAAGTTTCTGTAGACAAGAGTTTTAAATTGAACAGAATCTTTATTACCATCCTCATTTGGCGAGATGGCAAGGCGGATGTTCCCCTTTTCATCTAATTGAAGATGGTATTTTCCTTCAGCATCTTGTTTCACTCCGAGTACAGTCACTCGATTTCCTTGACGCTCTGCTTTTAAAACATTTACATCATTTTCAGAACTTGTTAAATAAGTTGCATCGTCTGAAGGTGAAATTCCTGGATTATCTTTATCAATTTCAGAGTAAAATCCACTGTTTCCTTCCTTAATCAATTGATAAATTGGTTTTTCAATTGCAGGTAGATTTTGGAATTCTCCCTTAAATCCCATAAATGGCAACCCAATAACAGGGCTATCATCTGCAGGATTGACAAATCTAACAAATCCTTCTAGAAAATAACCATTTGGCATTATTTTGCTAAGTTCTTCAGTAAACTTACTTGTATCTACACTAACTGTTACTGTCTTCGTACTATGAGCTTTCACAGTTACTTCAGGCCAAACTGTTTCAGTTAGTTTTCGTGGACGGAGAGTGAATTTCCCTTCTTCAACTTCGTCCGTATTTGTATTTACAATCATCTTCAATGTTTGGTCTTTATCCGAAATATTATGAATTGTAACTTCAAAGGTAAATTTATCACCAACATTGCCAAGAGTAACACTTGGATAGTTATTTGCACCTGTTACAAATAAATCTGTGCTTGTTGCCGCCATCGTGTCAACTACACCCGCACCTTGCTGACGTGGAGAAGTATAGGCTCCAGTTTGTTTATTAAAATGTGGTTTTGCAGTAGACATAATTAAAGCTTTTACAATCTCTGAAATTTGACTAGCTGATAATTCAGGATGTTTCTTTGCTAAATATTCTTTGACTAATGCTGCGACACCAGCTACATGAGGGGCCGCCATACTTGTTCCACTGATACTTCCATAGCTATTGTCGTTAAATGATGAATAGATATTTCCACCAGGTGCAGTAACATCTGGTTTCAATTGTCCATCTGTTGTAACTCCCCAACTTGAAAAATCTGACAATTGGTCTGCAACATCTGATTTACGATTATCCATCTTGTGATTAAAGACAATTTTATACTGACCAGACTTAAGAATTTCACCATAATGTTTTGAAATAAAGACAGATGGGATTTTCTTAGCATCACCTGTAACAGACATACTAACATTTGCACCTTCAACGTTGTTATAAATTAAAACTCCAGCTGCACCATGTTGAAGAGCATTTTTAATCTTATCAGAAAAATGAATTTTACCACGTTGAATCAGTGCTAACTTGCCTCTTACATCAATATTAGCAAAATCTTCTTCACGACCAATACCCGCTGCTACATATTCGTATTCTTTCCCTTTTTCAAAATCTTTTTCTGTTTCAGGTCTATTAAAATCAAACTTACCATAATCAAGGGTAGCGTCATTTTCTAAACCTTTTACTTCAAAGACTTCAGTAGTTAGAATTTTATTATTAATCGAAGCAACAGAAATTGAATCTTCTACTGTAGAGGGATTTCCGACGAGACCATAATCAGGATTTGTTGCCAATGGTTGTGAAAAACCTCTACCGAAAGTATTACTATTACCAGCAGCAATAACAACAGATACTCCTTTAGCGCGTGCTCTTTTTACTGCATCAATGATATCTGAACCTGCATCTACCGTTGAACCCGCACCTGCACCCAAACTCATATTGATCACATCTGCACCTAACGCAACTGCATCATCAATAGCTTTTACATAGAGGGCAGAGGCTGTAGTTTTATCTCTGTCTGAAAAAACTCTCATAAACATTATTTGAGCTTCTGGTGCAACTCCATATACCTTCTCAGAATTTGGAGCTTTATTAACTGGATTTCCAGCTACAATACCAGTAACGTGCATTCCATGAGACTCTTTTTCAGCCTCTTTTATATTATCTGTTCCATCAAAGTAATCATAAGCATATACTACCTTATCACTATACCATTTCCCATAGTCAATACCAGCAGCCTTTTTAGCTTTTTCGATATCATTCTGATTTTTAAATTTCGCCTTTGACGGATCAGAAATACGCAAAACCTCATGATTCAAATCAAGACCTGAATCTATAACAGCGACTACAGTTCCTTGTCCTTTATGTCCTGCTTCCCAGGTTTTAGGGACAGTAATCATTTCATTACTGGAGATACTGTTTGGCTTTTCTTTATGTCCACCTTGAGATAACGACTGTGATTGTATGCTTTCTGAAGAAGAATTACTTTTCACTGCTGATTCTTCCTTCTTCTCTTCACTTTTTATCGCAGTCGTTTCTTTCTGTGCGGCTACATTCTTGTCTGACTTATTATCTCTATATTCTATAGAATCATCTTGTTTTAATGACTCTGTCACTTCTGTTTTTTCCTTTGAAGAAGAATCTAGAGCATTCTTGTCAGCCGTGACTGGCGGTGCGAGCTTATTTGAATCATCTAATTTATTAATTGTTAGTGCATGTGTAACTTGATTGGATGTTTCAAATTTCCCCTCATCGGCACTAACCTGTGCGAAAGCAAATCCGAATGCAAAGACCGATAGCAGAAAAATCGTTGCTACTTGGTACTTTTTATGACAAAAATCTTTGCAATCTCCCATAAAATCACTCCTTTTTATTTAAATTAAAAGTATTATATACTAAATTATCTGAAAATTCTATCAAAATCTTATTTTGTAACAAAATTGTAATATTAACCAATCCTCTCACGAGATTTAAACATAAAAAAATTTAGCCTCGATTAATACAAGACTAAATTTATTTATTGAAAAAATACTTACTATGGAATTGGTCACTCAACAAAAATCTTACTGATCACGATCATAGAATAGTTCATGTGCTTTCAATCGTGAATTAAGCATTTCAGGAACTGTGACAAAGTGATATCCTTGCTCTTTTAGATAATCTATAATCTTTGGTAAAGCATTCACTGTTTCAGCATGGATATCATGCATTAAGATAATCGAACCATTACGAACTTGACGCTGAATTTCTGTCAAAATTGCTGCTTCATTTTTACTCTTCCAGTCTAGACTATCCACATCCCACATAATAAAGCTCAAATCGAGACTATTGCGAATGTCATCTGTAATAGCTCCATAAGGGGGACGCATAAGTTTGGAGCTAGACCCCAACACTTTAGTTAGCGCATCCTCAGTATCAGTAATTTGTTTTTTAGCTTCATCAAGCGAAAGTTTTGAAAGCACTGGATGGCTCCAACTATGGTTTCCAATGACATGGCCATCTGCTTTCATGCGTTTCAATATCTCTTCATTGCCAGAAACATTCTTACCTAAAACAAAGAAAGTTGCCTTGATACCATACTTAGAAAGTGTATCTAATGCTTGATTTGTCGTTGCAGGATTTGGTCCATCATCAAAAGTTAGAGCTACCACTTTTTGGTTTTTCTTTTCATAATAAGCCTTATAAAGTTCGGCATCCTTGTCTAATAAATAAGAGGATTGTACTACATCAAAGAAACTAGATACTGGTAAGGCAATCTCATCTAGATTTTCAACTGACTGACTTGGATAAAGGATAATCTGACTATCCTTGTAATCAAAATTCCATCCAGACAAGTCTTGATCAGAGAAGCCTTTAACAACTTGATCAATCTTTTCTTGGTCCAATTTCTTATCCTGTAAGAAAGAGGTGATTTCTTTTAACAACTGCTCTTTGGCTTTACTAGGATCTGAAAATAATTGATCAAGTGTAAAAGGTTTACCATCTTCTGTCAAATGGACTTTTGCCAGACTAGTTTTTTCAGTCTCTTCAACTTTTGACGAAGTTAAATCATAGACTTGTTTCATCACACTTCGGTTGACAATCCCTTTTAAAGTCGAATCCTGTTTCTCCGTATAATAAAAAACCAGATTTTCCTTGTCTTCTAAATTTTCCTTAATATCCTGCACTATGATTCCTTTTACAGACGAAATCACTTGCTCCCCTTGGAGAGGATAATAGGCAATCACTTCAGCTTGTCCCTTACGAAAATGATCTTTCTGATTACCCTCACTCAATTGATCATCTTTCTCTTTTTTAAGCGATTCAATATTTTGTTCAAAGCTTTGTTTTGAAAATACCTTGTAGCCAATCATCGATCCAAGAACACAAATACTTACTGAAAAGATAGCTACTAGGGCTATTAAACTCATTCTTATCTTATCGTGCTCAACACGATTTGCTCTACTTTTATCCATAAGACCATCATATCAAATTCAAGCTATAATTTCAATGATTAACGGAGATTATAATATATCGAAAAAAGAGGGACTTCCCTCTTTCTTCAATTCATTTATTTGACTGCTTCTTTCAAAGCATCTACCTTATCCAAACGTTCCCATGGAAGGTCAATATCTGTACGTCCCATGTGTCCATAAGCCGCTGTTTGACGGTAAATTGGACGTTTAAGATCCAGCATTTGGATAATTCCTGCCGGGCGAAGATCAAAGATTTGACGCGCTGCTTTTTCAAGCTTGCTTTCAGCTACCGTTCCAGTACCAAAAGTATCGATACGAACGGAAACTGGTTGGGCCACACCGATGGCATAGGCCAATTGCACTTCTGCCTTCTTAGCAAGACCTGCTGCAACGATGTTCTTGGCAATGTAGCGAGCCGCATAAGAAGCTGAACGGTCCACTTTAGTCGCATCCTTACCAGAGAAGGCACCTCCACCATGACGAGAGTAGCCACCATAGGTATCCACGATGATCTTACGACCAGTCAAACCTGAATCCCCTTGAGGTCCACCGATTACAAAGCGACCAGTTGGATTGATGAAGAATTTGGTTTGCTCATCCAAGTAAGAAGCTGGAATAACTTCCTTGATAACCTTGCTAATCACATCATTGTGAATTTGTTCATTGCTAATTTCTGGGTCGTGCTGAGTGGAAATAACGACTGTATCCACACGTACTGGACGGTCATTTTCATCATACTCAACTGTAACTTGTGATTTAG
>ERZ773233.2492-NODE-2492-length-10142-cov-2.631605_pt1 | contig 10142 bp, 10 predicted proteins | sample MGYA00580991_ERZ773233 | MGnify/ENA primary metagenome ERZ773233 (study PRJEB29015, sample SAMEA2738178) | human oral metagenome | biome: human oral; feature: human-associated habitat; material: saliva | place: China | collected 2161 ...
CTGACACCGGCGGGATTGGCAACTGACCGGATCGGTCGCAAACCCGTCATGGTGACGAGCGGATTGGTGTGTGGCTTGTCGGCCATCGCCATGCCCTTCGCACCCGGGATCTGGGTCCTCATCCCGCTGCTGTGCGTCTACGGGATCGGCGCCGCCATGCAGGGCACCGCGCCCGCCGCCGCGGTGGGCGACGCCTCAGGTGGACGTGGCGGCCCCCCGGTCGCGGCCTACTCCATGATCGTCGACCTGGGGGCGATCATCGGGCCCGTCGCCGTCGGTGGTCTGGTGGATGTCACCAATTACCAGATGGGTTTCGCCGTCGGTGGTGCGCTCCTGCTGCTGGGCAGTTTCACCGCGTCCCTGATCCCGCGGAAACTGGACCGGTCCTTCCTGAGCCCGTCGGTTCCCGAGGGCGACGACACCTGAGAGGTCAGTGCTCGAACTCGATCCCCAAGGCCCTCAGGAGGGGCCAGGACTCTGCCGGGCTCAGCTTCAGCCCCTTCGTCCGGTTCTCCCTGGGATCGAACACGTAGCCGAAGGAGCCAACGAGGCTGGCCCCTTCGAGATCGGTCTGGTTAAATCTGGTCCCCTGCAGATCGCAGTTGTTCATCCCAGCATTCGTGAGCCGAGCCTCGGAAAAATCCGCCTCACGGATCGAACAATCGCCAGATCCACCCCCACGAACCAGCAGAAGTCCATGCTGCAGCGCAGGAACTCCAACGGACGGGCAGCGAACCTGTTGACGTGTGACAGCGCCCAGTTGATCCCGGAGAGCTTCGCGCCGGTGAACCTGCACTCCCCCAGGCTGGCATCCGTCAGGTCTGCACCGGAGAAGCTGCAGTCCTCGAAACTGCACTCGCTGAAAGATGCACCGGTCAAAACCGCCTTTTCCAGGTTCACACCCCTGAAAACGCAGTTCTCGAACTCGAAACCCCGCAGCCCGGCTCCGGGCAGGTTTCCCTCGATCGTGGCCTCGAACACCGGGCCCGGAGGGGAACCTGCCAGTTCCGCTAGGGACAGCGCGGGAGCCATATCAGCGCACTTTGATGCTCAAGGGCAGGCTCAGTACGCCATGGATCGGGAGCCCGATCAAGTCGGCAGCACGCGTCAGCAGATCGTCAACCGTCGGAATGGCAACCCGAGCAGATTCAGTGCGATGTTCGCTAGAGCGCGCGGGGATGATCCTCTCCAGCACGGAACCGGCCCCGATCCTGACCGAGGTGGCCTCCTCGGGGTCGATGTCCGCCAGCGCGCAGGCGCGCCGCCAGGCCAACCGCCAGTCCCCGACGTGATCCACCAAACCCCGTTCGCAGGCGTCGGCTCCACTCCACACCCTGCCCTTGGCCAGCGATTCCAGGTGTTCGTCATCCATGGCACGATCTTGCGCCGCCAGGGTCGTGAACTGCTGGTAGATGCGATCAAGTTCGGTATTGAGGCGATCCCAGTCCTCGGAGGAGAACTCCGTGGCTGAGCTGAGCATCCCTGACGCCGCCCCAATCCGGATCGGTTCTCGCTTCAGTCCCAGTTTCTCGTAGAGCTCACGGGTCACGAACTTGCCGGCTAGAACGCCGATGGAACCCGTCAGCGTGGTCGCGTGGGCGACGATCTCGTTGCAGGGCATCGAGACGTAGTAGCCGCCCGAGGCAGCCAGAGCACCCATCCGAGCCACCACGGGACGACCGGACTCGCGTAGCCGCAGGATGCTACGACGGATGAAGTCGGAGGCGACAGCCGACCCGCCAGGGCTGTCGACCTCAAACAGCACCGCTTTGATCTGATCGTCACGCAGGACAACCCGGAAGTGTTCGTCCACCACATCGGCGCCGACGCTGTACTCGTCAAAGCTGTAGTCCACCTGGCCGCTGAAGGTGCGCTTGGCGACGTGCGGCAGCACGCGGCCGGTGGCGCTGTTCTTGGGATTGACCAGGTCGAGGTTGGCCTGCCAGCTCAGTCCCTCCACCAGCTGGCCGGGAGCGTTTTCCTGGCCGAGGGAGAGGGCGATGCCGGTGATGGTGGCGCGGCCGACGTTGGTGATGGCGCAGTTGGCGGCACCGGTGCAGTCGCCGATGGTGGTGAGGCGGTCACGCACGCGGCTGCGGTAGACGATGGCCTTGGCGTAGGTGGCCTGGTCGGGCTGCCAGTAGGCGCCGGCGTCGACGGTCTGGTTGCGCTGCTGTTTCAGGCGGGCATTTTCCGGGCTGGCGTAGTAGTCGGCCAGATCGGGCATGCGATAGCCGGTGTTGAGGTTGCCCACGACGCGCAGGTTGTCGGCCAGCCGGTAGCCATAGCCCACCTGGTGGCTGAAGGTCTTCTTGTAGCGGTTGCTGTCGTCCAGACGCAGGGCCACGTTGAGCTGGTGCGGGCCGTATTCGCCCACGGCGTTGCCGGTAAGCGCATGGGTGGTGCGGGTGGGCGAGGACAGGCCGGTGGTGTCGTAGCTTTCTTCCAGCCGTTCGGCGCCAACGCGGGCCAGGACTTCAGGGGTGACCTGCTGGGTGGCACCCAGGCCGTATTCACGCAGGCGGGTCTTGTCCCAGGTGGCGACGTTGTTGGTGTAGTTCCAGGTGTTGCTGATGCTGCTCTGGCCGAACTTGGCGTCCAGGCGGGTGTTCGGGCTGAGCTGGTGGTCAGCGCGCACGCCGGTCAGTTCCAGGCGCTTCTTGGCGGCCAGGGCGGTGTTGCCGCCATAGGTGCCGTCGAAGTCGGCGTTGACGGTGTTGCGCATGGCCACGACGGTGACGTTCGTGGCGGTGGAGAGGCGGGCGTCGAGGCGACCGGAGAGGTTGTCGCGCTTCCAGCTGTCCTGGTCGTCCTGGTGGCCGGGGTAGTCACGGGCGGTGGCGTCGAAGCCGTCGCCGCGCTCGCGGCCCACGTCGAGGGTGCCGGTGATCTGTTCATTGCCACCGGAGACACGGCCGCGCATCTGCATGTAGCCACGGCCGCCGATGCCGGCTTCGCCGCTGACGCGGGTCTTGGGACCGGCACGGTCGGACAGGTACTGCACCACGCCGCCGCCGGCATTCTGGCCGTAGACGCCCGAGGCGGGGCCACGCAGGATCTCGGTGCGGCTGCCATAGGCCATGGGCAGCAGCGAGAAGTCGGCGCCACTGGCGGGGCTGACGCGGAAGCCGTCGATCAGGACGAGGGTGTCCTGCAGGGCATTGCCGCGGATGGCCAGACCGCCGAAGGAGCCGGGGGTGCCTTGCGAGCGGGCCTGGATGCTGCCCAGGGCCTCGAAGGGCGTGAGCTGGCTGGCGTTGCGCTGGGCGTGGTACGTGGGCAGCACGACGACATCGCTGGTCAGCGTGTCGATGGCGGTGGGCATGTTGGCGGCGGTGACCATCCGGGCGCCGTGGCGCGAGGCGGCGGGTTTTGCCGCGACCCTGGATGCCGGTGCAGCCTGCGGGGTGTTGCGTTGCAGGTTGTAGTGACGTCCCTGGTGGTTCTGCTGGCCGGCGTGAGCGGGGCGAGCGGTACGGGCGTGGTCCTGGGCAGTTTGCGCCATGGCGGCCGGGATGGCTGCCAGGGAGAAGGCTGCGGCAACGGCCGCGGCACAGGTGCTTCGCTTGAACATGGGTTTCTCCGAAAGGTGCAGCCGGCGGGGTGTACGTCGCCGGGGCGCAACAGTGTCGTTTCGCCTGCAGTTTAGGCCGCCGTCTGTCGGCCGACAAACGGCGGGTCACAATGTGTGGCTTTGAGGGCAACGGCCTGCCGCGTTGTTTTGCGGGATGCGGCGGGATGTAACGGCGTTGTTCGAGGCCGAAAACGGGCAGGCGTGCGGCTGCAGGGTCAGCCCTGGCGGGTGGCCGCAATGGCTTGGTGCACCTGTTGCAGGACGGTGTCCACCTCGGGCCAGGGATGGTGCTGGATGAGGGTGACGTGAGGGCCGAGGGCGCGGTAACGGCTGGCGTCGGTGGGGCCCAGGACGGAGACGAGGCGAGCGCCGACGGCGGCAGCCAGGTGACCGGGGCCCGTGTCGTTGGCCACGACCACGGCGCTGTGGGCCAGCAGGGCTGCATAGACATCCAGGGGGACACCGGCCAGGGTCTGGGCGTCGGGGTAGTCGGTACGGGCCTGGATGGTTTCCGGCCCCGGGCCGGGCATGAGCAGCACCGGCAGTTCGGGGACGAGTTGCCGGCACAGGGTGGGAAAGCCGGGCCAGGCCTTGCTGGCGCCTTTCAGGGTACCGGTGGCAAAGGGCACCAGGCAGGCGTAGGGCAGGATGCGCGGCTGGCCATCGGCGGTGTCCTGCACCAGGCCCTGCTGGTGCAGCAGTTTCAGGGCGGCGGCCCGGGCGTCATCGGTCAGGGGCAGCGTGGGCCAGTCCATGGGGGTGGCCTGGGCAGGCGAGGCCTGTCGTGTGGCCGGGGTGGCGCTTCCGTTCGGGGTGGGGTGGTCATCGGCCGCCGGGTGGGCGGATGGCATGGCGCTGGATGGGTGCGCTGCCGTGCGGGCATCCAGGCCATCGGGCCGGCCGGAGGTGAGGGGGCGGGCGACGTTCCAGAAGCGCTGGCTTTCATGCAGCGGCTGCGTGGGCTGGGCAACGGGGTGGGTGAGGAACCAGCCTCGGCCGTCCTGGCGGTAGCCGACGGTGTTGAGTCCGGCCAGCCAGGCATCCAGGGCGCTGGAGAAGGAGTTGGTGAGCAGCAGGGTGTTGAGGCGCTTGTCGAAATCCGCGTCGAGGGTGCGGACATCCCGGGCCAGGCCGCGCAGCAGGTGGACCCGTTCGCGCAGGGTGCCGGGGAGGGTATGCACGGGCCAGCTGCAGCCGGCCAGCAGGGGGACAGCCCAGCGCTTGCCTACCAGTTGCAGCGCATAGCCGTGATGATGCAGGTGCCAGAGGGTGGGCAGGCTCATGACGACATCGCCGACCCAGTTCGGCAGACGAACGATGAGTGGTCGCATTTGTGGATAATTCAGTGGTCTTCCACCGATTATGGAGTGAAACGAGATGCAGGGTGCAGACAACCAGAGTCGTCGGGTGCTGAACGGTGCAGCGGTGATTGCCTTCCATCAGCAGTGTCTGGCGCTGCCGGGCTGGCCCAAGGCGGGCGTGGCGCCGGACGGCCATGCGCTGGACCAGGCGCCGGCCACGGACGATACGCAGGTGCTGCTGTGGCACTGGGTGGGTAACAACCATCGCTTCAACAGCCTGCTGTGGGACGAGGAGGATCTGGCGCGGCGTACCCGCGTTTCGGCCGAGGAGATTGCCGGCAACAAGCGGGCCATCGACGGCTACAACCAGGCGCGCAATGACGCCACCGAGCGGGTGGACGAGCTGCTGCTGCTGGGGCTGGGTCTGGTGGATCCGTCGTCGGTGGGCGGTGATTCGCCGGTAAGCCTGGCGGGCCAGGGGGCGCGGATGAACAGCGAGACGGCCGGCAGCATCATCGACCGGATGTCGATCATGGCGCTGAAGGTGCGGGCGATGAAGGCGCAGACCGAGCGCACCGATGTGGACGAGGCGCACCGGGAGTCCTCGCGCGCCCGGCTGGCACGGCTGGAAACGCAGCGCGACGATCTGGGTCGCTGCCTGGACGAGCTGATGGCCGACTGCCGCGCCGGCAAGGCCTATTTCAAGGTGTACCGCCAGTTCAAGATGTACAACGACCCGGCGTTCAACCCGGCGCTGGTGGCTGAGCGCGGCGCCTGAGCGGAGACGATCATGGCTTCATCGGAGACGAAACCGGCGTCGGAAGGGACTTCGATGCCGCAGGTGCATGCGGAGCGGGCCGGGCATCCGGCGCGGGAGGATCGGCCCACGACCACACCGCATGCGATCCTCAATGCGCCGCGCCGTCGCCGTATCCGGGTGCGGCTGGTGGACATGGCCATCGCTTCGGTGGCCTGCCTCTTTCTGCTGGTGCAGTTCCTGCCCGGGGTGAGGTCTAAGGGCTGAGAAACGGGTGTAGCGCCGAGAGCCAGCGCTCACTTTTCTGGTCCAGGTTCAGGCTGGCGTAGGCCGGGCTGGTGGAGGGCAGTACCACCGTCTGGTAGCCCAGTGACTGAAAGAACGCCTGCTGGCGACCTGCATGCTGGCCGTTGAAGCCGATCAGCTGCAGGTGGGGCAGGCGTGCCAGCAGGGGCTGGAATTCGTTGCCCAGGGCCTCGCGGATGGCGCTGTCCGGGCTGCCCTGACGGTGGCAGCGACCCACCGTGTCCCACAGGGCGATGCGGTGGCGGCGCAGCAGGGCCAGTCGCGCCTCGTAGGGCAGCTCGGCTGTGGGCTCGCCCGTCAGCCGGCCCATGATGGGCCAGAACTGGTTGCGCGGGTGCGCGTAGTAGGCTCGGGCCGCCAGGGAGGCATTGCCGGGAAAGCTGCCCAGCAGCAGGATGCGTGCGTCTTCACGCCAGACCGGGGGCAGGCCCTGGTGGGGTGGGGCGGCGGTGTCGTCGCTGCGCCTTGCCCCTGCCGGGGCGGGGGTGAGTAGGCTGTCGGGGTTGCGGCCTGGCCCGTGAGAGGGCGCCGATGGCGTTGCAGGCGTGTTGCTCATGCGCGGATTATCGCGCCTGATAGGCCTGTGGGCTGATGAAGGCTCGTGCGGGCTGCGGGCTGCGGGCTGCAGGTTGCGGGTTGCGGGTTGCGGGTTACGGCGGCGCCCGAGCGGGGCCTGTTTTCTTTCGTGGGCATCTGTTGCCTTGGGGTGTGCATGGCTGGCCTGACGGGGGGCCGACGGTAGAATGGGAGCGGGCCCGGCTGTGGGCCGGGCAACTACTGGATCGATTGCATGTTTGACAAGGTGATCTTTGCGGGTGGCGGGCATCGTTGCTGGTGGCAGGCGGGCTTCTGGGAAGTCCTGCGCGCCGAGATCGAGCTGCGCCCGCGCGTCATCGGGGCAACCTCGATGGGCGCCTTCATGGCTTGCTTGGTCCATGCCAATGACAGCCGGCGTGCGCTGGCCTGGTACGAGCGTGAGCTGGCCGGGGTGCGCACCAACATCGCCTGGCTCAATCTGTTTCGCAAGGATGCGCCGCTGTTCCGTCAGGGGGGCATCTATCGCAAGTCCATGCGGGCGGTGCTGGGGGGCGAGCATTTCCGGCAGCTGCTGTGGGCGGCGCCCGAGATCCGCATTGGCTGCGCGCTGCCGCCGCCCACGCTGACCGAGCGTCAGTTGCGGAGGGTGAGCTGGCGCGAATACCGGCGTGACGCACGGTTGATGCCGGCCGCACTGCATGCCCGGTCCGAGCGCACGGCGATGTTCGTGCCGCATGTGAAGCGCCTGCAGGACTGCCGTACCGAGCGGGAGCTGTTCGATCTTTTGCAGGCGGCCAGCGCCTTGCCGCCGCTGGTGCCGCCGGTGGAGCTGGATGGCGTGCCGGCTTGCTCGGGCAGTCTGGTGGATCCGGTACCGGTGGATCTGGTGGCCGATGTGCCGGGCCAGACGCTGGTGCTGACCACGCGCACCTACAACCGCAAGACGCCGGTCTTTGCGCTGGAGGGGCAGCTCTACGTGCAGCCGTCCGTGCCGCTGCCGGTGGGCAGCTGGGATTTCACGTCGCCCCAGCGTTTTATGAAGGCCTACGAGCAGGGACGGGTGGATGCCGAGTCCTTCCTGAAGCTGTTTGGCCTGGGGGCTTTCCGGCCCGAGGCGCAGTTTGGCGGGGCGCTGCTGGTCGGTACCGGCTGGACGGAGGCGCCCGACGCAGAGGACAACGCCGAGGCGGCTGAAAACGGTGCGACGGCCGAGGGGGCAACGTCGGACGGTGAAGCGGCCGCCGAACGTTCTGCAGATGCGGATGCGGTGGCCGAGGCCGCTACGGGCACGGCCGATGAGGCGGAAACGGACAGGACACTGCCGGCCGGGCATGCCGACGGTGCTGGGGCCGATACGGCGACGTGGTCACCGGACGAAGGGGCCGACCTGCCGGTGGGGATCGGCAACGACCGGGAGTCGCAGGCGGCTGCCCAAGCAGCCTGGGAAGACGAGATCGATGATGATCCGCTCACGTTGAGCGACGATCGCACCGTGGGCGAGCCTCACGACAAGCTTTTCGAGCGCGCCCGGCGGGCACGGGAAGAGGGCCGATAGACGGCACCTGGAGGATGGGTCAGTCGGCGCGGCGGGCAGCCACCAGCATGCCGCCGCCCAGCAGCATGAGCAGCCAGGCCAGCAGGGTGCCGGCAATGGAGGAGCGTACGATGGCGGAGGCCGAAACCAGGGCACCGGCGGCCAGCAGGCAGCGGGCGGTGGTGAGGGTACGCTGGGCAGGGGTGGATGCGGACATGAAGGCCCCACCAGGAAGGGGAAGTGGCGCGCCCGGCACGAATCGAACGTGCGACCCTTGGCTTCGGAGGCCAATACTCTATCCCCTGAGCTACGGGCGCGCTGAGCTTTTGAAGAATACAGCTTTTCCGGATGGGCGTCCAGTGCTGGCGGCCAGGGTAAGGCGGGCTACCCCTGTTTCAGGTTCAGGCAGCTTGCGTGATCTTTGGTCGCTGCCGAGGAAGCGTGCCGGGCCGTGCGCATTTTCTGTCCCGGGGGAGGTCATGATGCCGTCTGGCGGGTCGCTCTGGCCGGGAGCTGATCCTGATCAACACGGCCAGTAGGGTTTTGCTCTATAAAAATGCGATTCATCATGGGTGCCGGCCCTGATCGACCTGCCGCAGGCAGGAATGCGTGCCGTGCCCGGATACCTGGAATCTAGAGAAAGCAGCGCGGAGCATTCATGGCCAATAACACTCCTGGCACCCCGGCCGGCAAGCAGACCGGCGAGAAGATGCGGTTCTTCAAGTCGAACACCCAGCTGGTCGTGGTGGTGACGACGGCACTGGTCCTGCCGGTCGTCATCATTTCGGCGATGATCGGGGCGTCCGGCAGCCGCCCGCGTGCGACCGACGAGATGTCGTCTGAAGTCATCGAGGCACGCATCCGTCCGGTGGCCGGCTTCGAGCTGCAGGAAATGAAGAAGGGCGGCCCGGCCCGGACCGGTGAGGAAGTGTTCAAGGGCGTGTGCACAGGCTGCCATACCGCGGGCGTTTCGGGCGCACCCAAGTTCGGCGACAAGGCTGCCTGGGCACCGCGCATTGCGCAGGGTCTGGATACGCTGCTGCAGTCGGCCACGAAGGGCAAGAACGCCATGCCGCCGCAGGCGGGTGGCGAGTACTCCGACCAGGAGGTCGCCAACGCGGTGGTCTACATGGCCAACGAGGGTGGTGCCAACTTCGAGGCACCCAAGCTGGAAGAGAAGAAGGAAGGCGACGAGTAAGTCACCACTTTCTTTTCAGCGCCCCATTCGTGCAGGTTTTGGCCTGCAGGCATGGGGCGTTTTCCTTTCAGCTGGGGACGGCGCCGCGCTGTTCCAGCATGGCGCGCAGCGCTGCCAGCTTCTTGCGGGCCTCGTCGGCCGAGACGGGGACGTTGCGCGTCCCTTCGGCTTCCAGCTGCATCTCGGTGATGAAGCGTGAGGGCTGGCAGTCCACCATCTCGCGGGCGCGCTTGCGCTGCCGGCACCATGAGAGCGTGAGGCTCTTGCGGGCGCGGGTGATGGCGACGTACATCAGCCGTCGCTCTTCTTCCAGGCGCTCGGCGTCGATCTTCTCGCGGTCCACGGGCGAGCCGTTCACGTCATCCAGACCGTCATCCTCGCGGCCGGCGTGGGGCATGATGCCTTCTTCCACGCCGATCAGGAAGACGTGCGGGTACTCCAGGCCCTTGCTGGCGTGGACGGTGGACAGGCGCACGGCGTCGCCGTCCTCGTCACGGCCTTCCAGGCGGGTCACGAGCGAGATGTGCTGGGCCATGTCCACCAGCGTCTTGCCGTCGTCGTCGGCGCGCTTGCCGATCCAGTCACGGAATTCGCAGACGTACTGCCAGCGGGTGGTGGCGCTGCGCTCGTCGCCCTGTTCGGACAGGTAGGCCTGGTAGTCGATGGCGCTGATCAGCGCATCCAGCACGGTGGAGGCAGGTTCGCGCTCGGCACGCCATTTCAGGCGGTTGATGAAGTCGCCAAAGACGCGCAGCGGATGCAGCTGCCGATCGGTCAGGCGGCTTTCCACGCCGGCCTCGAACATGGCCTGGAACAGGCTGATGTCACGCTCGCCTGCGTATTCACCCAGCAGCTTGAGGGTCTGTGGGCCGATGCCGCGTCGCGGCGTGGTGGCGGCGCGGATGAAGGCCGGATCGTCGTCGTCGTTGGCCAGC
>ERZ773233.2497-NODE-2497-length-10124-cov-21.604382_pt1 | contig 10124 bp, 10 predicted proteins | sample MGYA00580991_ERZ773233 | MGnify/ENA primary metagenome ERZ773233 (study PRJEB29015, sample SAMEA2738178) | human oral metagenome | biome: human oral; feature: human-associated habitat; material: saliva | place: China | collected 2161 ...
TTTTTGATGCTTTAAACAAATAAAAACTCCCCTTCACATCTGTGAAGAGGAGCTAATTCCTTATTTACTTGATACTCTTATTAGAGAATTCCACTTCCGAATAGTGGAGCGAATACAAGTGATACGATTGTCATAAGCTTGATAAGGATGTTGATTGATGGTCCAGATGTATCCTTGAATGGATCACCTACTGTGTCACCAACAACTGCAGCCTTATGAGGCTCTGAACCCTTACCACCAAAGTGACCTGCTTCGATATACTTCTTAGCATTATCCCAAGCACCACCAGCGTTTGCCATCATGATAGCAAGTAGTACACCTGATGAAAGCGCACCAGCAAGAGCACCTGCTAGAGCTTCCTTACCTAGGATGAAACCAACTAGTAGTGGAACTACGATAGCCATAACTGCTGGGATAACCATTTCCTTAAGTGCAGCACTTGTTGAAATGCTTACGCATCTAGCATAGTCTGGCTTAGATGTTCCTTCCATAATTCCCTTGTCTTCTCTAAACTGACGTCTAACCTCTTCGATCATCTGGTTAGCGGCTCTACCTACAGAGTTCATAGTCATAGCTGAGAATAGGAATGGAAGCATAGCTCCTATGAATAGTCCAATGATTACGATTGGATCTAGCAAGCTTACAAGTTCAACCTTAGCAACTTCAGCATATGCAACAAATAGTGCAAGAGCTGTAAGTGCAGCAGAACCGATTGCAAATCCCTTACCAATAGCAGCTGTTGTGTTTCCTACTGAGTCAAGTGTATCTGTGATATCTCTTACTTCGTGTGGAAGCTCTGACATCTCAGCGATACCACCAGCGTTGTCAGATACAGGACCATATGCGTCAACTGCAACTGTCATACCTGTTGTTGAAAGCATACCTACTGCTGAAAGTGCGATTCCGTATACTCCACCGAATTTGAAAGCAACAAAGATTCCTACTGCGATGAAGATGATTGGCATAAGTGTTGACATCATACCAACACCAAGACCTGAAATGATTGTTGTTGCGGCACCTGTCTGTGACTGGTCAGCAATCTTCTTAACAAAGCCATAATCTGCTGAAGTATAGATTTCAGTAAGCTTACCAATCAAAATACCACAGAGAAGACCTGCTATGATAGCCCACGCATAGTTATATGTGTGAAGCATGTATTTACTTAGTACAATTGATGAAACGATTACAATGATACCGCTTACATAAGTACCCATGTTGAGTGCCTTAGCTGGGTTTACATTGTCTCCACCTCTTACCATCAAAATTCCAAGAATCGAAGCAACAATACCGATTGCTGATAGAATTAGTGGGAAGAGCGCAGCATCCATAGCATCAAAAGGTGCATTAACTGCTGCAACTGTTGCTAGTGTAATAGCTGAAATGATTGAACCAACATATGATTCGAATAGGTCTGATCCCATTCCTGCAACGTCACCAACGTTGTCACCTACGTTATCAGCGATAACTGCAGGGTTACGTGGATCATCTTCAGGAATACCAGCCTCTACCTTACCTACAAGGTCAGCACCAACGTCTGCAGCCTTTGTATAGATACCACCACCAACTCTTCCGAATAGAGCCATTGATGAAGCACCAAGACCAAAGCCTGTTAAGCACTGCTGTACTGTAGCAAGGTCTAGAAGACAGAATACAAGACCAAGTCCTAATAGTCCAAGACCTGATACACAAAGTCCCATAACAGCACCACTTCTGAAAGCAATCTTTAGGGCCTTAGGCATACCTGACTTCATAGCTGCATTAGCAGTTCTTACGTTACCTCTTGTAGCAACGTTCATGCCGAAATATCCAGCTAAAACTGATAGACACGCACCAACTAGGTAAAGGATAGCTGTTGTCCAGCTATTTAGACCAAAGCCAAGTGCTAGGAACAAAACAGCGACTACAAGAACCATAGTTTTGTACTCTCTTGTTAGAAATGCCATAGCACCTTCTCTGATATAGCTGGCAATTTCCTTCATTCTGTCTGTGCCCTCGTCTTCTTTTTTGATCCAGCTAGCAAGGCCAAAAGCAACTAATAGGCCTAATGCCGCTGCAACGGGAGCGATATAGCTCATCATAAATAATACCTCCTACTCACAAAACAACAACTTGAGAGGTACCGAATTAGCACCTCTCATATTTTGCGAAAATAATAAACTACTTATTAACTGTGACTAGTACAAGCGACAACACAATAAATGCAATCGCTGCAACAACAGTCATTCTCTTGAGAAGCAAGTCATATCCTGAACTCTTCTTCTTTCCGAAAAGCTGCTCTGCGCCACCTGCGATAGATCCTGACAATCCATCACTATTTCCTGACTGCAATAGTACACTTATTATCAGAAATACACTGACAATAGCTAGTATAACCATCAAAGCTGTATGCATAGTTAATCCTCCTTGCAATTTAACTATTAAACTCTACCATAAGAAGAGTGCAAAATCAAGTAAATTGCATTAGAAATTGACAATTTTAATGAATTTTGATGCATCTAGACTAGCTCCACCCACAAGTGCGCCATCTATCTCGTCCATATTCATTATTTCACTTGCATTCTCTGGCTTAACACTGCCACCATACTGGATAATTACGCTGTCACATGTATCTTCATCATATAATTTCTCTATGATGTTTCTAATGTGCGCGCACATCTCTCCTGCTTGCTCTGGCGTTGCAGTCTTTCCTGTACCTATGGCCCAAATTGGCTCGTACGCTATGACAAGCTTTGATACATCTGCTTTATCGATTCCTTCTAAATCTGCCTTAAGCTGTTCTTCAACTACATCAAAGGCATTACCTGCCTCTCTTTCGCTTAGGTTTTCGCCTACACAGAGAATAGGAATAATCTCACTTGATGAAAAAAGTTTCTTTAGCTTGAGGTTAACTGTCTTATCTGTCTCAGCAAAGTATTCTCTTCTCTCTGAATGTCCGATAATGCAGTAGTCAACACCGATTTCCTTAAGCATCTCTACTGAAATCTCACCGGTAAAAGCACCCTCATCCTCGAAGTGAACGTTCTGTGCACCAAGCTTGACATTTGTCCCAGCAAATGCCTCTTTGAGTGCTACAAGCTGAGTAAATGGAGCACATATAGCTGCTCTAACATCAGTATCCTTGTATAGCTTAGAAAACTCCTCAGCAAAAGCCTTGGCCTCAGCTGTGGTTTTATACATCTTCCAGTTACCTGCAATCAAAGGTATCCTAATCATTTTATTTCTCCTCTATGATGCTTATACCTGGAAGAATCTTGCCTTCCAAGAACTCGAGTGAAGCACCTCCACCCGTTGAAATATGGCTCATCTTGTCAGCAAGTCCAAACTGCTCTACTGCAGCAGCTGAATCTCCTCCACCTATAATTGTGGTCGCATCTGATGCCGCAAGTGCCTCTGCTATTGCCTTTGTGCCCTTTGCAAAGTTTTCCATCTCAAATACGCCCATAGGTCCATTCCAAACAACAGTCTTAGCCTTTGCAATTTCATCGCTATAAAGTTTAACTGTTTCCTCACCTATATCAAGACCCATCATATCACTTGGCATCTGATCTCTGCTGTATGTCTGGTACTTAGCATCGTTGCTGAACTCATCTGCACATACTATGTCTACAGGTAGCAGGAGCTTTACATTTAGAGAACTTGCCTTCTCAAGGAGCATTTTTGCAAGGTCTATATTATCAGCATCTAGTATAGATGTTCCGATTTCTAGTCCCATTGCCTTATAGAATGTATATGACATTCCTCCGCCTATTATCAAAGTATCAACCTTTGTTAGAAGATTTTCGATAACCTTAATCTTATCTCCTACCTTTGCACCACCCATGATGGCAACGAAAGGTCTCTGAGGGTTCTGTAATGCTGAGCCTAGGAACTTAACTTCCTTCTCGATAAGAAATCCCGAAACACATGGAAGATAATCTGCAATACCTGCAGTTGATGCATGTGCTCTGTGCGCAGTACCGAACGCTTCTTGAACAAATACATCTCCTAGAGATGCTAGCTCCTTAGCAAAGCCTGGCTCATTGTCTGTTTCCTCTTTGCGGAATCTAACGTTCTGGAGAAGCAGTACATCTCCATCCTTTAGTGCAGCTACCTTTTCCTTAACTGAATCGTCTACAACAACATCGCTGTCTGCAAATTCAACAGGTCTTCCTAGAAGCTCAGCAAGTCTTACAGCTACTGGAGCTAGACTGAATTCAGCATTAGCCTTGCCCTTAGGTCTACCAAGGTGAGACATTACAACGACCTTAGCTCCCTGCTCAACCATGTAATCTAAAGTAGGAAGCGCAGCTCTTATTCTAGTATCGTCTGTTATGTTTTGATTGCTATCAAGAGGCACGTTGAAATCACATCTGATTAGAACTTTTTTGCCTTTTAACTCTATATCTCTTATTGTCTTTTTCATATCTATTTATTGTCGACAGCGCTCATATGCTCTATCAAATTGAGAATCTTGGAGGAATAACCGAATTCGTTGTCATAATAAGCTAGGAACTTGAAGAACTTCTCATCAAGCTGGATTCCCTGACGTGCATCAAAGATTGATGTGTTTGCATCACCGATGAAATCACTTGTTACACACTCGTCATCCATGTACTCTATGATGCCCTTCATGTATGTCTCTGAAGCTTCCTTAACAGCTGCCTTTACCTCTTCTAGGCTTGTAGCTGTCTTAAGAACAACGTTTAGGTCAACAACAGATACATCTGCTGTAGGAACACGGAATGCAAGACCTGTTAGCTTTCCTGCAACCTCAGGAATAACTAGTCCAACAGCCTTTGCTGCTCCTGTTGATGTAGGGATGATATTTCCGAATACGCTTCTGCCTATGCGCCAATCCTTTGTTGACTTTCCATCAACTGTTTTCTGCTTGGATGTAGCAGCATGTATTGTTGACATGAGACCCTTTTCGATTCCGAACTTATCTTCTAGAACCTTGCAAAGTGGAGCTAGACAGTTTGTTGTGCATGATGCATTTGAAACAACTAGCATATCCTTTGTGTACTTGTCTGTGTTAACTCCGCAAACGAATGTTGGAGTTTCCTTATCCTTTGCAGGAGCTGAGATAACAACCTTCTTGGCACCAGCTTCTATATGTCCTAGAGCCTTTTCGGTAGTTGTGTATGCACCTGTTGATTCAACAACATACTCTGCACCGCATTCTCTCCATGGAATATTTTTGATTTCGGACTCCTTATAAACAGGTATCTTCTTGCCTCCGATAATGATACCTCCGTCATAATATCCTACTTCAGCAGGGAATCTTCCGAATGTGGAATCGTATTTTAGAAGATATGCGAGATATTCCATATCCTCTGCACTTCTGTAGTTAATTCCAACGATTTCGATTTCCGGATGTTCTAGTGACGCTCTTAGTACAAGACGTCCGATTCTTCCGTATCCACTGATACCAACTTTAATTGACATAATAACCCTCCATGTCTCTTTATTTCTTAATTAAAGCTATATTGTATGTTAAAAGGTGTAAACCTAAAAACGTCTTCTTTTGGACGACGGCAATATGCCTATATCGTCTCTATATTTTGCAACGGTTCTCCTTGAAATATCTATGCCCTTCTCGTGCAGTAGCTCTGAAATCTTGGAATCGCTTAGGGGCTTCTTATCATCCTCAGCATCTACGAATTCCTTAATCATAGATTTAATACTATTTGATGAAACACCGCTGCCATCATCATTTAAAATTCCGCCTGTAAAAAAGTACTTGAGTTCAAATACTCCTCTAGGGCATTGCATATACTTTCCATTTATTGCACGGCTCACAGTAGACTCATGAACTCCAACAGTTTCTGCAATCTGCTTAAGTGTCAAAGGTTTAAGAAACTTATCTCCTTTAGCAAAGAAGTCATTCTGAAACTGAACTATTGCGCTAGCAACATTATAAATAGTCTTCTTCCTCTGCTCAATGCTCTTCATAAGCCACATCGCAGAATTAAATCTATTATTTAGATAGTTAGAAAGCTCCTTGTCGGACTTTGCTTCCTCTATCAAAGAGTTATAATATGAGCTAATGTGTAAGCTTGGAGTGCTTGCATCGTTTGCATTTACAATATATTCGTCATTTACAGCCTCCACATAAATATCTGGGATTATGTATTTGACGCTGTTGTCAGAATCAAAGCCTCTGCCTGGTTTAGGCTCAAGCGTCTTTATCAAATCAGCTATGTCCTGAACCTCAGAAGGACTTATGCCTACTTCTTTAGAAATAAGAGCATATTTATTGTCAGCTAAGTCCTTGAGTCTATTTGAAATGATAAATTCAATCTCATCGGTTAGCTCACCTAAAGATGCAAGCTGTATGATAAGACATTCGTTTAGATCTCTTGCTCCTACACCTGAAGGTTCAAAGGTATGTATAACATCTAGAACTCTTTCGCAGCTATCTAAATCGACATCTAAAACTCTGCAAATCTCTTCTAATGACATAGAAAGATAGCCGTTATCATCGATATTCTCAATTATGTAACGACCTATCTCCGCATCCTGACCCTTAAGACTCGAAAAATGTAATTGTTCTATCAGGAATTCCGTCAAGGTGTAGTTAAAAGCAACAAAGTTCTCGTATGAGTACTCATCGCCTGTACTATGACTTTCCCACTGCTTATATGCTTCTACATTCTCGTCCGCCTGAATTAACTGATCTCTCAGGCTGTCTATATCTATATCTGTATCAGACTCCTTGTGATATTCCGACTCAAGTATCGGATTCTCAAGAATCTCCTTGTCTATATATTCATTAAGTTCCTGATTATTGTATTGTAAAATCTGTATCGCCTGAATAAGCTCTGGTGTCATCGACAGCTTTTGGGTCTGTTCAATTGTCAGTTCGTATCCTATCTTCAAAGCAAAATCTCCAGCAATTCAACAATATTATGCAATTATTATACCATATTGAAAAAACTATGGCAAATTATTTAAGCTCAGGAAAACCTAGTTGACGCAAGGCCTCAAACAAAATAATATTGGCTGAATTTGAAAGATTAAAGGATCTAAGTCTTGTATCTTCACTCATAGGAATTCTTATAGCTAGCTCAGCATTTTCGGCGATAAAGTCGCGTGGCAAACCCTTGGTTTCCCTTCCAAACAAAAACATGTCATCATCCCTATATTCAAATTCTGTATATATCTTTCCACCCTTTGTCGTTGCAAGAAACTTACGCTTATCCTTATATTTATCCATGAAATCATCTAGCGATTCATGAACCTCTAAATCAACATATGGCCAGTAGTCAAGTCCTGCCCTCTTTACTGCCTTTTCACTTATATCAAAACCTAAAGGCTTAACAAGGTGAAGCTTTGTATTAGTCGCTGCGCATGTCCTGGCAATATTTCCGGTATTTGGTGGTATCTCTGGTTCAACAAAAACTATATGTAATGCCATTATCTGCCTATATTCTCCCTAAATACTCTCATAGCATTTAGATGACTAATCTTCTCAATTTCGTCATCGCTAAAATGCTTGCTCATTTTGTCAATCAAAGGCCCATAGCCAGTGAAATCAACAAGTTCTCCATTATCATCTATTCCATCAAAGTCAGAACCCAAAGCAATTGCATCTATTCCTGCCTTATCCTTCATATACTTTAGGTGATCAATTATTCTATCAAAGCTTGCAGCATCCCCACTTTCATTCAAAAATGCTCCATAGAAATTAATTCCTACTACACCGCCCTTTTCTCCAAGTGTGCGAAGCTGCTCATCGCTGAGATTTCTAGGATGGTCACATAGAGCCCTTGCACATGAATGCGAAGCCATAAAAGGTTTTTTGCTAAGCTTTGCTACATCAAAGAATCCGCCCTCGTTTAGGTGAGAGCAATCTATTACCATGCCAAGCTCGTTCATCCTTTCAATTACATCCATACCAAAGACCTTGAGTCCTCTTTCGTGAGCTGCTGCGTCTCTGTTATTTGGGTATGCCAAGCAGTTTTCGTGATTCCAAATGAGTCCTATCATTCTAACGCCCATCTCATAGGCTTCATCAAGCCTCTCAATTTTGTTCTCTAAAAACGCCCCATCCTCTATGGTTAATATGGATGAAAGCATTCCATCTGCAGCGTTTTTCTCTATATCTGAAACACATAGAGCTGGTCTTATAGCATCCTTATTTAGTTCCATCTGCTCTTTATATGTCTCATAGACACCCTTAAGTATCTCATAAGGTCCTATGTTCATACTCTTCCATGGAAGATACATAGCAAAGCACTGAGCAAGGCTTCCACCTTCTCTTAGCTTTTCTATATTTATTGCAGTAGGACCATCTTTTAGTCCTTGGTCCTTGTGCTTCCAACATTCCAAAAGTGTATCGCAATGTAGATCTATAATCTTCATACTGTTTTTCATCTAGCGTTCCTCCTTAGCTTATAAATATATATTAAACCTTTTGCTGTAGAAAACAAGACGGAAAGAGCTAATTATTTTAATTTAATCAAAGACAAAACGCAAATTTTCGTTTATAATATTTTCTAATAAATTAAGGAGGCAAATTATGAAGAAGGTAAAGATTGGACTCTTAGGTTTCGGTACTGTTGCCGGAGGAACTTTTGATATATTGAAGAAAAACGCTGAGCTAATTTCAAAGCGCAGCGGTTGTGAAATAGAAGTAGCTAAGGTTTTCGCAAGAAATACAGAGAAAGCTTTGTCAAAGGGCCTTCCAGCTGAGCTAGCTACTGCAAATGTAGATGATGTTTTGGCTGATGACAGCATAGATATAGTTGTTGAAGCCATTGGTGGAATTGAACCAGCAACCGAATATATGCTAAAGGCTATGAAGGCTGGCAAGCATGTTGTAACACCTAACAAGGCTGCTGTTGCTGCAAACTACAAGGAGCTAACAGAAACAGCTAAGGCAAACAATGTAAGCTTTAGATTTGAAGCTAGCGTAGGTGGAGGAATACCTGCCCTTACTGCAATTCAGGAAGCTTTGAGTGGAAATGAATTCCTAGAAGTTATGGGAATTGTAAACGGTACAACAAATTATATCCTAAGCTGCATGCAGGCTGATGGAATGGAATATAAGGATGCTCTTAAGGATGCACAGATTAAGGGATTTGCTGAAGCTGATCCTACTGCTGATGTTGAAGGCATTGATGCCGCAAACAAGCTTTCCATTTTGATGACGCTATGCTTTGACAAGTATGTTAAGCCAGATGATATTCCAACGACTGGAATCAGCAAGATTACAATGAAGGATATTGAAGACGCAGAAGCAAAGGATAGCAAGATTAAGCTAATCGCATCTGCTAAGCTTTCTGGAGATCAGGTCGAATACAGTGTTAAGCCAGTTCTAATGCCTAACAGTCACCCACTTGCTTCAGTTTCAAGAGAGTATAACGCAATTTACGTTACAGGTGATGCAGTTGGCGAGCTTATGTTCTACGGTGCAGGCGCTGGTGCCTTCCCTACAGGAAGCGCAGTTGTAGGCGATGTAATTGCAATTGCAAAGACAGTATAATAAATGATAATTATTTGATGGAGGAATCAAAATGAGTTTATACAAAGATTGGGAAAAGCTTCTCAACGGACAGACTAAGGAGTCAATCGACGAGTTTTGGAAGGAGTATTCAGAGGCAGAAGCAAGAATATATGCTCACATCCTTTCAAACCACAATGAACATCTTAAGGGTAAGGTTTCAGACCTTGCAGAGAAGTTCGAATGTGATAAGGTTATCTTCACTGGCTTTCTTGATGGAGTTACAACTAGCCTAAAAAATGAGTTAGATGTGACTAAAATTACGCCAGATAGTGAGATAGACCTTGACATTGACTTTGAAAAGCTGTATTTTAATATGCATAAGGCTGATGCCGATTATCTCTGGGGACTTGAGGAGTGGAACGATGTTCTCAGCGAAGAGAGAAGAATAGAAATCTACAACGAATATAGACGTTCAAGAACAGTGCATGTAGAGAAAAAGCCAGGTAGGAACGAACCATGTTCATGTGGAAGTGGCAAGAAGTATAAGAACTGCTGCGGTAAGAGAGCCTAGAATCAGAATTTTTATAAGGCCAGAATACTATAATTAACAAGCTAACAAGACAAATGACCTTTAGAAAGCAAAGCCCTTCGGTGATTAAATCACCTAAGGGCTTTGCTCATTTTTGTAATTCAAAGT
>ERZ773233.2498-NODE-2498-length-10124-cov-4.129407_pt1 | contig 10124 bp, 24 predicted proteins | sample MGYA00580991_ERZ773233 | MGnify/ENA primary metagenome ERZ773233 (study PRJEB29015, sample SAMEA2738178) | human oral metagenome | biome: human oral; feature: human-associated habitat; material: saliva | place: China | collected 2161 ...
CATTATTTAAACTAATATTCTCTATATACGAATCACTTAAAAGTATACCTTTTAGTTTTGTACTCCTAAACTGAACTTGTTTTAAGTATGAAAACCTTAAATCTGCATTGTTTAATAAAGCGAATGTTAAATTTGCCAATTCTAAATCTGAAAATCTTAAATCTGCATTGTTTAATTTTGAATAAGTTAAATTAGAATTACTTAAATCTGAATGTTTTAAATTAGCATTGCTTAAATCAGTATTGCTTAAATCTGAATCTGCTAATTTGCCATTTTCTAACTTAACACCTCTCAAATTTGTTTTACTTAGATTAGCATAGCTTAAGTCTGCAAAGCTTAAATCTGAATATTCTAATTCGGCATTCTCTAAATTTGCAAAAAATAAATTTGCATTTTTTAGATTAGCATAACTGAGATTAACACCTCTTTTTATCGCTTTTTCTACCGTCTTTTTTATTGTATTATCTTCACATTCATACTCAAAAATAACTTTGTTAGTATGTTTGTTCCTTATTTCTATTTTATTCATTTTTATTATTCCTTTTAAAATTTTCTTAATTATTTTCATTTTTATTTGAACTTGAAAATATATTTTTTAAAATCATTAAAATGAATGATACTCCAAGTGCTCTTAAAAAATTCCATTCAAAATTAATTTTAAAAACTGCTATAATAAACGCTCCTATCCCCCATATAATTAATGCCGAAATTAAAACTAATATTATAAAAACAATTATAAAAACCATTATCCTTATTATGTTTTCCATCTTATTCCTCCACTCTATCTATTTCTTATTCGAAATCTTCTATTCTTTCAATTCTGCGTTCCAATATTTCTATATAGTTTTCCATTATTTCTTTTTGCTCATACATAAGCATAAAATTTGTAGCTTGTAGTTTCGTATCTCCTGTTAAAAATAAACATAAATTAGCATATCTTTGTTTTAATTGATTATATTCTTCAAATAATCTCTTTCTATAATCTTCATTCTTATTCATTTTAATATTTCCTCCTTACAATTTAATTCCTGCTTTTTATTTGATTAATTATGTATAAAAAGCCTTTAAAATCCTTAAAACTTTTGAAAATAAAGTAATTCTTTATTTGATTGGAAATTCCAAATATAAATCAGTATTTCCATTTTATTCATCCTATATCTCCTAAATATCTAATAAAAACAATATACAACTATAGCTTTATAATGTTCTATATTTTCTTCTATATACGCTTTTACTTTTCTTTTAAAATCTTCATCTGATAAATGTTGGTACTCATCTTCATCACACAATTCATTTTCAAATATTTCTTGAACTTCATCAATATCATCATAAAACAATTTTTCATACTTATTTTCAATACAATATATTTCTGAAATATAACATCTCCAATCTTTATATACAGAATATCCATATTCCACACACTTTTCGGAGTTACTTACCATGAAAACCAATGGTAAATTAGCATTATCTTGAATTAATTTATTTAACTCTTCTTTAGAATTCATTTATTTTTCCTACTCTTTCAATCTTTTTATATATTCTTCTATTATTGTTTATTCATTCATCTAAATAATTCCTTCCTATCAATTTTATAAATTCTTCTCGACTGTGCGTTTTTTCGTATTCTTTTTGATACAGTCTTTTTAGTATTAAGTCGTTTTGTATGTTGAAATGTACTGCTTCATTGCTTCCATTATGATGATATGTACATAATCCAACACAGAATCCATTTTTTATACTTGTTTGCCTATTCTTTCCGAAAGTAAACTTCATGAATAGCATTTCTAGGCTTGCCACAAAAGTAGCAAGTTCCTAGATTATTTAAAATGCTATATCTTTTCATATTGCCTCTTTAGAACGGAAGTTCATCAGTTAATATCGCTTCATCTGTTGTAGCTGTTTCATTCTTCTTAAAATCTATTAAATGAACTCCTTCAACAACCACCTCTGTTACATATCTATTTGTTCCATCGTTTGCTTGATATGTTCTGTTTTCAACTCTTCCCTCTATTGCTATTTGAGAACTTTTTGATGTATATGTTTGTATTGTTTTTGCTAAATTTCCCCACGCTATGCACTTAAAAAAGTCTGTATCATATTCACCATTTGCATTTTTATAGTTCCTATTCACTGCTAAATCAAAACTTCCTACTTCTTTTTGATTTTGTGTGTATCTTATTTCTATATCTTTGGTCATTCTGCCTACTAAGATTATCTTATTCATCTATATCCTCCATTTCAGTTTTCAAATAATTTTCTAACAAAATTTCAATTATTTCTCTATTCGTTCCGTCTTTCTCCATTAGTCGTCTTATTGTTTTTATAAGTGATGAAAATGCTACTAACATTCCTAAAATATTTCCGTTACCCCTAACTCTACTATCATCTCCTTTAACTTCTATCTTAATTTTTGCATTTGCTTCTGTTCTTGATTTGCTTAATTCTTTTAATATTAATTTTACTTTTTTCATTGTTTCTTTTCCTATTTTTATTTTCATTTTTCTATCTCCATGCTTCTCTATCTCATATTTTCTACTTCAACTATTCTTATAGCTGGCACATATGTAATTTTAGTTTCAGTCAATGTCTCGATATTCGTCTCAGTTCTAACATGGTAAAATATTGGATCATTAGGTTCTTTCATACAGCCATATTTATCTAATATTTTTCTACACCAATTTCCTAATTTTCTATTCTCCATTTCTAATGATCCTATTCTACTTCTAAGCTCATTTTCTTTATTCTCAGCATCTATACATATTTTTTGTAGTTCATCTTTATTCTCTTCTAATTCTTTTACATTATTTTTAAGTTCTTCATTTTCTTCTCTTAATTCTTCATATATGTCTACAAGTGAAGAATGTATAATATCTAATGCTCCATATTTCACTTCTAACGCTGCAATCTTCATATCTTTTCTATTAAACCATTTTAAAAATCTCATAAATTTCATAATATACCCTTTCTATTGCTTTCCATTTTATTCATCTGTTTCCTCCATTCCAGTGTAAAAAGAATTTTCTAATAAAAACTTAACTACTCTTTTATCCATTCCTTCTCTTTCTAAATGCTCTTTTATTTCCGCGGTAAATGATAAAAGTGCTAATAAAATTCCAGCAATAGTTCCTTCACCTTCTGTTTTACAATCGCTCCCTCTAACTTTTATTTTAAATTCTGCGTCTGCTCAAGGTATTGATTTATTTAATTCTTCTAATAATAATTCTTCCATTTCCTATTTCCATTCCTCTTTTAATCTTTTTATATAATCTTCAGGCATTGTTTCTATATCTAATGCCTTGCATTCATCTATTACGCCGTCAATTAGACGACTCATTTGTTTTGTGTCCATTTCTGAACTACCTAAGTATATTTTGTAGTGTGTATAACTTTGCCCTTTTAAAATAGATTTTCCCGCTTCTTCGTAGTATTTAAAAAATCCATTTACATTTATTTCACTCTTTACGCTAACTAATTGACACTCGCTGTATCTTTTAAGCATTGATATATATACTTCATCTGCTGTACTTTTTATTGCAATTGCTAGTTTATTCACTAGCAACCACAATAAGTTATTTGCATTTAAACTTCTTTTTTGTTTATATTCTTTTAGTTCATATACTTTTTCTTTATCTTCTAAATTTATTAGTTTATGTAGTATCTCTTTTTTAGTTCCTATCACTAAATTTTACATACCTCCTTTATTTCTTTTGTAACATTTGTTAGTTGTTCTAAGTTCATTTCATCTATATTCTTTACATTGTATTTCTCTAATGTTATTTGAATTAAATCTTGACTAACATTATTAGTTTCTAACCACTTTTTAAAACCTTCTATTTTCTCTTTTAAGTCAATTTGAGGTGCTGGATTAGCACTTTTATTACTTGATGTATTTTTGCCTGTGATATTATCGAATAAATCATTCTCAGTAATATCAAATGCATTCATATACAAGTATCTTCTTAAATATGTTTGTGTTCCTCCTAAAGCTTGAATTCTATTACAACCTTTTAGTTCTAACTCTTCTGTTGGCGTTACATATTCAACTTTTGTATTTGTATTATCTGCATCAATTATTGTTAGTGTTCCACTTGTTTCATTAAAGTTTATTTGTGTAAATAAGTTGTATTTATTACATAATTTTATTATTTGAGGTAAAAAATCTGATAACTCGTAATAACTAAAATTAGCAAACTTGTTTAATCCTGATTTTTTTAAATTCATTTCAAGCAGCTCTTCTTTTATTGCTTGAATCTTTTGATATATATTTATTTTATTTTCCATTTTATTCTCCTATATATTTTCTATTCTTAAACTATACTTTTCTGTGTTAATAATTGTTCCAGGTATTACTTCACCTGTTTCCTTAAAGTAATTCTTAATTGCTGTTTTATCTATGCTTGTTTTTATTACTTCTTTTTTGAATTCTTCTGGCACTATGTTTTCATTTAAAATTTCTACGCTAATTGGATTTTTTCTAACTGCTAATTTGCCAATATTTGTGGTAACCTTTTCAATTCCTAATCTGTCCATATTGTTTAAAACTTGTTCTTTAAATTTATCTGTTTTATTTTTTAACTTCTTCTTCATTTCTGTTAATCTATCTATTTCGTCATCGATTGCTTTTGATAATGCTTCATTATTTTGTACATACGCTATTATGCTGCTTGACTTATTTATTAATTCTTTTTCAACTTCTTGACTTAATAAACTTTGTTCTTCTTCTGTTAGTTCCCCATTTTCTGTTTTGTCCATTAAATCTATTATTTTATTCGTAATGTTATATAGTGTATTCATATGCACTCCTTTACTTTTTTAATAAAATGTTCTATACTCAAGTTGTATACTTTTTATATGTTCTTGATAGATTGATTTAGCGTTCTTCTATCAAGTTCTTTTTTTATTTCATCGCAAACTTCCATTATTTTTCTTTTAGCAAATTCGGAATTTCCGTATTTATTACAAGTTAGTAATGTTTCTATTAATTCAATTTTTTCTTTTATATTCATTTTTGCCTCCTTTTCTTTTGATTTATGCGTCTTTTTCTCAAAAAACCTATTTTTCTTGTTCTTTTTTTAGCTTTTTCTCTCATCATCACCTCCTAAAATCCTTTTTGACTTCTTTTTCTACTGCTTCTCGTACAATTTGGTTGTAATCAATCTTCATCAACCAAAGTCCTAAAGCTCTTTTGCTTACTCTATTTATTTTATCGTCAGGAACTTTTGGGAAGTCTTTTCGTTTAAACCATTTATAAACCGTATTAATTCCAACTCCAGTTTCTTCGCTAACCTCTTTTGGATTTAATAATATTATTTTTTCAACTTGTTCCATTTTTTCCTCCTTTCTATTATTTTACTTTTACAAACGTTCTCTATATGCTTAAATTTTCAAAATAGCCTTATCAAATTTTTATTTTTATATTGAAATAATATAAGTTGTTGCTTTAATTGTTTTTTACCTTAAAATCGATTTTAAAGCGTTTTAAATATATTTTTCTAAATTTTGTGATTTTAGGTACTCTTCTCTAATCTGTTCATATATATATTCTTCATACTCTAAATCGATTAGTTCTAGTTCTAATTCATCTAAATAATCCATTTTTACTCCTTTCTAATTCAAAAATTGAATTCCTGCATTGCTACTTAAAAAGTTATTTAAGCATTTTTTTGTTTTAGGTAACATCATTCTTATACCTTTTGCTCTTTCTTTTATGACTTTGATTTGTTTTAGAAATATTCCTTTTTCAACTGAGTTAAAAGTAGAGCTTTCCATCATTCCAAGTTCATTGATCCTATTTGGATTATTTCCTAAATATGATTTAATAGCTTCAGGTAATGCATCAAACTCTGTTCTATCGCCATAGTATCCACTTTGAATTATTTTTTTGTATATTTCCCACAATTCCGATTCAGTTTCTTCATAAGGTTGTGTTAGTTCATCTATCTTGTTCTTAATATCTGCAATTGTTGGTGGGTAGCTTTGATGTTGTATTAATTCTTTTATCGCAGTTGCAACTAAATTTGAGTCATTGTGTTCAAACATCTCTGTGTATAAATTCACTGTTGTTTCTGCGTCCTTTTTGCTCATATCCTTGTAAAAGTTTGGATAACTTGCTTTTAATATGCTTAATATCTTTATTGTGTCTTCTCTAGTCATTTAAAATATTCCTTCCTCCTTTCCTATTTCGTAAAAAATATTGTTACTTTTCTGTCTGTTCTCGTATTTACCTTCCAAAATTTGCATTGCTTTATCGCTTCTTGTAACAAAATCAAAATCTGCTTTCCAGTTTCTGTCGTTTTCGCCTATTAAAAAATTTGACTGATTAGCTTTTATGCATATTTCTCTAAATACTTCTTCATCTATCTTTTCTTTTAAGCATTTATTTATTGCTACTTTCCTTTTTTCTGTAATTTTTAAACATTTCGGTAGATTAGTGCATTCTTCGTTGTAGATATTCAAAAAATTATTAAAAACTTCTTTTTTGTTTTCAGTTGGAGTAGGGCTAGCGATAGCTAGTGAGTCGTTAGACGATATTTTGTCGGTTTCGAGCGACATTTCTTCACTATTAAGCGACATTTTTTTATTATCTTCTCTATCTCTATCTCTATCTTTATCTCTATCTCTATCTCTATCTCTATCTCTATCTCTATCTCTATCTCTATGTAACATTTTGTAACTGCCGTGTAACATTGTTACAATTTGTTTTACATAACTGCTTTTGCTTTTCTGCTCTCATCTTCCTCATTCGTTCTGCTGTTTGAGTTTCAGAGCCAACAAAGTTTTTAGCTTCTGTTAACAAATATTCTTCATTTTCTTGATGATATTCTAATAATTCATTCTTAATTAAAAACATTAAGCATACTTTTATATCATCGACATTTTCATCGATTTCTAGTGCTAACTCTTCTGCGAATGTATCTTCTACTCCATCAAAAAATAGTAATCCGTCTGTTTTTAGGCTTAATAATTGCATTTTTAAATAAATTATTGTGTATGTATCTCCACCTGCAATTTTCCTTAATTTTTTGATTTTCTTATCTCTAAAAAAATCTTCTTTAAGTTTTAACCAATAATATTTTTTACTATTCGTCATTTTTTCTCCTAACTAAAAATCAAAAATTTTAATCTGTCTTTTTTGTTTTTTTATTCTTTTCATTTTTACTTCGTACATTTCAATTTTAACTAGTACTATTACTGCTATTGCTACTATTATTCCAATCAAACTCATAATAAATTGAATTGTTACTATACTGCCTAGATATTCTGCTATTATTGAACTTAAAATTGGTAATATTGTTATTACTGATATTGCTTTTATTCCTTCGATTATTTCTTTTATTTTTTTCATCTGTATTTCTCCTTTTATCATTTATTTACTTTTGTTTTTATTGCTTATATAATCTCCTTTGAAAGGAGGTGGTATTATGAGTACTTCAAGAAAGACAAGTAAGTCTGTTGCTAGCAAAGCTTCTGATATTTTAAGAGATGGTCGCACATCTGCTAAATCAAAATCTGTTGCTGGTTCTGCTTTATCTCAAAGAGCACCTAAAAAAGGGAAGTAATTAATTTTTTATTACTTTTTAGGACTTGGTAGATTGAACTTGAAAGGCTTTCTACTAAGTCTTCTTTTTCATTTAGTTCTTGTTTTCCTGAATGGAATAATATTCCGTGTACTATTTCATGTATGATTGTTGAGTTTTTCATATCTTTTAATAATGACTTTTTGATTTGTATTTCTTGTTTTTGATATACAATTTGACCTAATATATTTGGATTTTCATCAATTATGTCTACCTCTTTTATTTCATAATTGACTCCTAATATTTCTACTTGCATTTATTTTCTCCTTCTTTACTTTTTTACCTAGTATTCATATAATTTTCTCGAAAGGAGGTGATTATATGAAATTTAACCAAGAATGTGTTCGTGATATTTTGTTGTATCTTGAAAAAAATCTATTACTTGGTCAAAAGATTAAATTTAATTCAGAAACTGACAATGAATTAAATTCTAAATATTCTAATGATGATATTATCTATAATTCTTTAAAATTATTAGAAGCTGGTTTTATTAGTGGAAGCTCTCATCTTTCTACTCAATCTTATGGACCAGTTGTAGTTGAAATTAATTCAGTTACATATCAAGGACATTTATTTTTAGATAATATTCGTGATAATAATGTTTGGAATAAAGCTAAAAATATTGCTAAGCCTTTTACTTCAATGTCGCTTACTCTTTTAAGTGATATTGCTTCAAAAGTTATCACTACTTTGATTTCTGGAAGTTTGAATAATTAAATCTTTATAGGGTGTAAAAAATTTTTCAAAATACGTTGATGTTGATTCTAATTCAGCATCAACTATTGCTTTTATTTCTGTTTTAATGTCTTGTAAAAAATCTTTATAATCAAATTGATAACCACACTCTGTTAAAATTATTTCATGAATTAATTTAGATAATTCTATTCTTTTTTCATTGTCCATATTTACCTCCTTATTCGTAGTTCACTAAATCAAACTTGATTGCTTCGTATATTTTGTCTGGACTGATATCTACTAATTCTTTTATTTGTTTTCTTATTATTTGTCTATCAATTTCACGTTTTAATATTTCCCATTCGCGTTGAGTTAATTCATTTGCTAATTCACATATTCGTTTTATTTTTTCTTTCTTTTCTTCTTCCATATCATTTTCCTTTCTTTTGTTTTTAACACATTTTGTGATATTTTTAATTAAAAAAAATGTTAGTATCGAACATTTTATATTCTTTTTTTAATCTTTCTAAAAAGTTTCTTGAAGGTTTTCGATATCCACTTTCTATCATAGAATACATTGAAATTCCTACGCCTATTTTTTTTGCAAATTCCTTTTGAGAAAGGTTTTCGGACATTCTTAATTTTTTTAATTGTTCCATTTATACCTCCTTTCTGTCACCTTTCGTGTTAATTATATTCATATATTTTTTATTTGTCAACACTTTTTGTGATATTTTTTATATTTTTTTCACTATTTGTGTTATTTGTTGCTTTTTCACATATTGTGGCTTATAATATTTTTATGGAGGTATACAAATGTTCGGAAATGTTTTGAAAAATTTAAGAGTATCTAAAGGATTATCTCAAGAAGAACTTAGTAATAAGTTTGGAGTATCTACTTCTACTATAGGCATGTATGAGACAAATAAGAGAGAACCTAATTTTGACTTACTAAAAGAATTTGCTAATTTTTTTAATGTTTCTACTGATTATTTGCTAGAGCAAATAAAAAAAGATGACTTAACTAATTCTGATATTGTGCAAATCCCACTTCTAGGGAAAATTGCAGCTGGATATCCAACAACAATGTTTGCCGATGTAATAGATTATATTGATATACCAGCTGATATGGCAAGAGGTAATAAAGAGTTATTTGCTCTTAAAACTACAGGAAAGAGTATGGAACCTAATTTCATTGAAGGCGATATACTTATCTTTGAGAAAACTGATAACTGCGAAAATGGGCAGTTTTGTGCTGTTGCAGTTAATGGTGATGACGCTACTTTCAAAAAAGTAACTAAAACTGATACTGGAATTATGCTACAACCTTTGAATCCTGCTTTTGAAACTAAGTTTTATACTAATGATCAAATTGATAGTTTGCCAGTACAGATAATTGGCGTGTTAAAGCAGATTAGAAGGGATTTTTAGTATGAATGTTTCTGATGAGGAATTAGAATTTTTAAAATACATTAATTATAAGAAAACTGATATAACTTTTAGTGCAAGGTGGATGTTATATAATATTGAGCCTGATCAATTAATAAAAAAATTGATAAATAACAAAATGTTATTTATAGACAATAGTGTGTATAGTAACTTAAAATCACTTAATGCTACTGAATTAAAGAATATTTTAAAAGAAAATGGACTAAATACAAAAGGCACAATAAAAGATTTAATATCAAGAATCACCGAATCAATTGACTCTTCTGTTTTATCTAATAAATTTAATAATAATATTTATGTTGTTAATGATACTATTAAAGAATTAGTTGAAAAATCAAAAATAAAACCATCTAATGATGAACTTTGGACTAAGTATAATTTAGAGCTATCTAAACATACTAGAAAAAATGATATTGGTAGTAT
>ERZ773233.2507-NODE-2507-length-10108-cov-3.932856_pt1 | contig 10108 bp, 11 predicted proteins | sample MGYA00580991_ERZ773233 | MGnify/ENA primary metagenome ERZ773233 (study PRJEB29015, sample SAMEA2738178) | human oral metagenome | biome: human oral; feature: human-associated habitat; material: saliva | place: China | collected 2161 ...
TTGCATTAGACGAGTTGGGGGGTTTGGTGGCAAAAGTTTAGACGAGTTGGGGGGTTTGGTGGCAAAAGTTTAGACGAGTTGGGGGGTAGCCTCAACTTTTTATATGCCCTGTTTATTCCTGTAATTAGTCTTATCGGACTTTGGGTGGTTAGCCGTTCGGTTGCTCGGTTGTTCGCCTAACTATCTTAATAGTTTATCTGTCGACAATACACTCTCGGCTATAAACATCGACAAAAGGTCGTAATTTTCGGTTTTATCGGCGTTTTCAAGATATTTATAATATGCTCGTTTACGCTCTTTTAATACTAGGGGTGGCACTATCCCATATTGCATTGCTTGCGTAAACATAATAAGTCTGCCCGTTCGCCCGTTGCCGTCGCCAAATGGGTGTATTAGTTCAAAAATAGCGTGTGTTTTAGCTAGCCTCTCTATAATATCGTCGGTTGGCGTGTTCATATAAGCCACTAGGTCGTCTATCTTTTGTGGTACGCTCATATGATTAGCACGGGCTACGCTACTGCCTAAAACTCTTACCCCGTATTTACGGTAGTTGCCTGCGTCATCAAGTAGGCTATTCATTAGTCGCTTATGTGTCTCTAAAATTAGCCCGCTCGACCACTTAAAGTTTTTACCCTCTATTTTTAGTTGGTCTAGTAAAAACAAAAAGGCGGTGCGGTGGTTGCGTGCCTCGGCTTGTTCTCGGTATGATTTATTGGCAATAACGGCGTTTTCGTCATCTAAAACGGTTGCGACATCGTCTATTGTCATTGTGCTACCCTCGATATTATTAGTGTGATAAGTAAGGTAAAGGGTGGCTATCTTTAATAATTCCTCATTATTTAACAACTCTTTAAGGTCTAAATGGGTAGCCTCGGCTTTTTTCTTTAAGCCATCAAGATAAGTTTTATCTATCTCTGTTCTACCAACAATATCAAAATACAAGTCCTGTATCTTTTTTAGGTGCTTATCTCTAGGCTCGGTTTTGCCTGTAACCCAAAAACTTAGGGTTTTAGGTGCTACATCGAGACGGTGGGCTAAGTCGTCTTGCGACCATTTAGCCTCGGCTAAAATCTGTTTTAATTGCTCTTGTATACTCATACTACTAGTATATCAAAAGGTAATTACTTTTACAAATTCGTAATTACTTTAGTAATATAGTAATTACTTTTACCATATCTTAAAGTTCCCCGTTAATCTTTTCTAAAACATCATCGCTAATAATTTTGCTACCCGCTAATAGTTCGTTTAACTCGGCAACACTAACCCCTAATACTTGGCTAGCGGTCTCTCGCTCGGTATAGCCTTTAAACCACTTTTTAAGGGCGGTTAATCGGTTCTTTTGCTCTAGTTTAATTGCCTTGCGTTCGGCTTTGGTTTGGTTCACGGGTTGGTAACTATCTATTAGGTTTTGCGTTGGGTAAATTAAAATTGTTTGGCTTGCACGGTCATAATTCGTGATATTCTTAGCCCCGTTTTTGCACGCCCAACCAGTAATAAGCCCTTTTTCTTTTAAGGTATCAAGTGCCTTTTGTAGAGTGTTTAACTTGGTGGTTTTGTTGCTATCTGTAATACCCGCCTTTTTAAGTAGCGTGTCGGCTGTAATTTTTTGTGGCTCGCCCTTTTTGGTTGTCTCTTGGAATTGGGCAAAACGCTCTAAGATATACGCCCCAAGTGCCTTGTGTTCGACGGTGCTTAATAACAAAACGCCGTCCAAAATTACCCCGAGATTAAGCCCTACGCTCTCTTTATATTCTTTAGTAAAGTCAACCTTTACAGCTGTAACAATATCGGTGTTGCCATAGGTCTTGTAATCTGTAATACGGTCTAGTAGGTAAACCTTACGCCATATTTTGTTACCCTTTTTGTCTTTACCCACAACATAATCGGCACTAATTAGTTGTGCCATAGTAAGCCCCATAAGTATCTGTTGGCGGTAAGCGGGTCGCAACTCATTTTTATTTTTTAGCTTAGTATCGTTAAATCTACCGATGTATCGGGCAAGGTTAATAATACTAATGTAATCGTTTGGGTCATGGTTCGGGTGGTCTCTAAGGTATCGCCCTAGTGCCGTCGTTACATCTAACACAAGTGCCTTGACATTGGTCATAAACTTAATAATCGTCTTTGGGTCGTTTTCGCCAAAATCAAAAGGAAACTCGCTTTGTTGTCCGCTTAAATGTACAAGCCACCCACCCTCTTTTTTAATCTCATCGTTAGTGCCGTAACCACCCTTGCGGTAGTCATTAAACAGATTTTTTAACTCTCTACCCTCAAAAGCCCCGTCTATCATATCGGTAAGCCCCATAGCGTGTGGTTGCATTAAAACATCGTGTTTTTCGGCGTTTTTTATGTTTACAACCTTGCGGTTGCCCTCGGCTGTTTTTTCTTTAATGGCTACTATTGCATAAAGCGTGTAAATATAAACAGCCCTATCGCTTACCCTAATATCGGTGGTTACAAGTTTTGGGTCTTTGCTTGGCTCGGTATATTCACCACCCCAAGTGGCTTGTATGCTATTATCGTCGATATTTTTAATACGCCTTACGATAAGGTCGCCTGACGGCTCTATACCAACATCTTTTGCCAACTTACTAAACTCAAGTAAAATTGGGTCTATATCTCTTGTAAAAGCCTCTTGCTCGTCATCGGTTGGGTTGTAAAGCCCGTGTCGGTTTACGGCGGGAACGGTCTTTTTAATCGCCTCTACAAGCCCCTCATAATCAGTTATTTTATAACCCTTAAAAGTAAAAGGTTTGCCGTCGGGTTTAGGGTTTAATATTTTCTCGGCGGGTTCAAAGTATTTAAATAGTGGTTCGTAAATATCTTTATTAACCCACTCTACCCCCTTGTCGGTCGCCTCAAGTATCGGTAGTTGGTAAGTCTTAGTATGTCTTAAACGATAATTGCCGTGGCTCTCGATAAACGCCTTAACTTTACCCGAGTTAGCCTTTAAAGCCTTAATAATCGCCTTGGTGTCTATCTCAAAGTCTTTAACATTTATCTTGCCTATTGCCTCTGTAAGCCCTCTAATCTTAATATCACCTAATCGAGTGTCGGGTTGTGGCTCGGTTAGTTCAAGGTTAATTACATCTTCGATAGCACCACTTATTCCGCTATACACGGTGGTGCGTGGGTTTTTTATTGTTACTTGCCCCGTTATCTCTGCTTTTTTCTTTACCTTACTCATAACTTGTTATACCCCCACCTTATTTAATCTTTGCTCTAACATCGTTAGGCGGTTATTTAAATCTACAACCTTTTTAACCTCTATGATGGCAAGTATATTTTGCACTAAGGCGTTACTTGTTCTAGGGTCTATCTTGCCCTCTCTAAGGTCATTAGTGTTGTTGTCCAAGGCAACTAACAAACCCTCGTAGGTTTCGGTGTCTATTGGTTGTGCGGTCTCTGCTAGGTTTTTAAGGTCATATTTTAGCCCACCTCTCTTGCTCGCTAACAACTTGTCGGCAGTCGCAATATCGGGGTTATGGCGGTAACAATAGCCGTTGCTCATCGCTTGGGCTTTGCACGGCTTACCCGCTTTATTAGTTGCTTTACATAACATCGCTTACAATTCTCGCAATTCTCGGGCTAAAGCCTGTCTAATAATCTCACTAGCACTAACTTTTCTGCCCGTGGTTAATTGTATCTCGGCTAGTCTCTTGTTTAACTTTTCTTTTAGTTCGTCGGTAATCTCAAAACTATAACGGCTCGTATTTTGCACGCCCCATTTTCGTTTAGGTAGCTTTGCCTTAACATTTTTGCGTGGTGGTTTAGCCTCAACCGTTGCTGTGATTGGTTCGGTGGTTAAGCCGTTCGGTTGTTCGCTTGGTTTAGCGGGTATGTCATCTAGGCTCATAGGCTTAATAACAGGCGTTGCGGGTTTACTCAACTCTTGCATTTTCTGTTTTAGTAAATCTTTGTTGCTAGCCATTTTAGTTGCCCTCTTTTAAGTTAATAATGTATTTTGCTAAATCTAAGTAAACCTTACTTGTCGGGTGGTTTGGGTCGTAATTTAAGATAGGTTGCCCAACTAATTGGCTCTCGGTAATCTTAATAGTTAGCGGTATGGCGTAAGGTAAAACCTTGCTAGCATAATCGCCCTTTAATTGCGACATAAAGAGGTTACCAACATTGGTGTTAGCCTGTAACATCGTTGGCACTATGCCGATAAGTTCGAGGCTTGGGTTATATCGCTCTTTAACCTTTTGTAATAGTTCTATGGCTTGCTGTAAGCCCTTAATTGCAAAGGTTTGGGCTTGTGCGGGTATTAAGGCGTAATCACTTGCCACAAGGGCGTTGCGGGTAATAATACCGTCGCTTGGTGGTGTATCTATAATGATATAGTCGTAAGTTGTTTTTAGAGGTTCTAATAGGCTCTTAATTGCAAACAACTCGGCTTGTGCGGTTAGTGCGTTCTCATAGTTCGCAAGGTCGCCACAACTCGGTATTAAATCAACATCGCCCACTTGGTGTATCGCTTGCTCTAGGCTTATATTGCCCCCTAAGACATTGGCTATGTTGTTAACCTCATCGGCAACCCCTAACCCTAAGCCCGCATTGGCTTGGCTATCTAAATCAAGCAACAACACTTTTTTACCGTGCTTAGCTAAACCACTTGCTAGGTTAATAGCGGTGCTTGTCTTACCACTACCACCCTTGCGTATCATAATTGTTATAATCTTACTCATCTTTGTTTACCTCGTTTTTGTTTTGTATGCCTAAGTTTAGTAGTGTTAAATCTACGCCGTCGGCTAGTTTGCCTTTACTTGCGTAAAGCTTAACGATGTCTAGCATTTTGTAGCCCTTGGCTTTTAGTTTTTCAATATCGGCAAGTATTGGCTTAACCACGCTAGGTTTGTAATATCGGCGATAACCTTTACCCTTGCACTCATACGGTAACAACCCAAGTTGGGTGTAATACTTTATGGTGCTTGCCCTAACCTTTAATTTATCGGCTAGGTCGCCTTGTAATAGGGCTTGTTCGTCTTGCATTATTTAACCTCACTTTTCTTTAATTTATTTAAGTTCCTGTAATTATAGTTATCGGACTTTAACTTACATTTAGCCGTTCGTGTGTTCGGTTGTTCAAAATGTTGTCTTTTCGTAATCAACCCCCTACCCACTCGGGTAAATTAAAATCGTCTAGTGGTTGCAACTTATAAATAAAGCCGTCTCGGTCTTTAACTATCGTAAAGTTACAACACTCGCCCGTGTCTTGCCTCGTAAAGCCAAAAGTCTTGTTAATCTTGGTTACTTTAAACTCTACGGGTTCGTATGTCCCGCCAAAAGAGTAAAGGTAGTTGTTGGGTATCGGTTCTTTATACTCGTGTATGTAGTCGGCATAATCTTGTTTAGTAAAGCCCTCGAGTTCTAATATCTCGCCCGCATACTTACCCATAATACTAAGCCACGACCTATCGCTATCGGCTTTACTCTCTACCTTATGCGTGCCGTTCTTAACATTTTTAATAAAGGCATTTAATAGATGGTGGGTCGATATAACACGCTTACCCTCTACCTCTGTAAAAACGGCTTGCGTATCGCCCGTGTAAGGGGTTCTAAGGTCTTGGTATGGTTCTTGTATCGTCTCTTGCTTTACAACCGCCTTATCGCCCCTTATATTGCGTCGTTTTTTCTCTGTTAATTTCCTACTCATAATCTAACCCCCTCAAAAGCCTCAATATATCGTGGTAGGTCTTGCTCGGCGTTTAGTTGGTCGTTGTAAACTTGCAACATCTCAAGGTTGCGGTGTCTGGTATAGTGTGCGACCGTTAGTAAGTCGCCCTTGTAATTCTTAATAAGGTTGGTTGTAAAGTAATGCCTAAAGCCGTGGGTGCTATTGTGTATGTCTAGTTGGTCTAATACGCCTTTAACAATTTTGCGTATACTACGGGTTGTTAGGCGTTCGGTTGTGCGGTTATGGCTCTCGCTTGTAAATACCGCCCCACTCTTTTTGTTATATGCCTCTAAGTAAGTCTTTAATGCCTCAACCGTGTAGGGGTGTAAGGCTATTGGCTCTTTGTCGTCTCTACCTTTACCCAAAATAAATGCCTTACCCGCTCTAAGGTCTAGGTCGGTAACATCTAGGCGTGTAATCTCGACTTGGCGTAAGCCTTGATAAACCAAAAGGCTAAATATCGCCTTTAATCTCTTGGTCTTTGGCTCATCGGGTAAGCTCTTAAAATACTCGCTAATACGGCTAATTTCATCATCTTGCACGCCGTCTTTTTTGTGTTTTTTGCTCTGTTTAAAGCCCTTTAAGTCAACCCCGCTAATATCTTTGCCTAGGTCTATTGGTATTAACTTAGCATTATAAAGTATGCCTACATATCTCTTGGCGGTCGTAAAGTATTTATTCTTAGTACTAATACTATAATCGGTGCGTTGTTCTAGGTGCTTGCGATATGCTAGTAAGGTATTGGCATTTAAGCCGTTAATCTGTAAAAACTCGATAAAGTCGCCTATACGGTTCTTATAGTCCTCTCGGGTCGTCTCGGTAACGGGTAGCAAGTCAAAGACTTGTTGGGCTTGTGCGGCGCTAATCTTGGCAACATCAAGTGTTAGCCCTATCGTCTCGCCCTCTAATACTTGCAAGTCGTTGCTCATTTTTTATAATTCCCTTGCCTTTACATAATCTTTAAAATGCTTGGGCTTTAAGGTCTTTAGTAAATACTCATCTTGCTTAATGGTCGTGCCTAAGGTCTCTTTGCTCTCGTCTAAGAGGTTATTTAGTATATCTAACTCGTCGTCGTTAAAGTTCTCATACGACGCTTTAGTCTCTAAGTCGCCTTGTTCTTTAATTTCAGCTATCTCGTCGCACAACCTACGGGTTACACTCTTGTATTCCGTATTTAATGCCTCGTCTTGTTCCCTCTTTTCTCGGGGTTCGCTATCGCCTAAAACATTGCCTAGTAATTCCCTATTAGTGTTATAACCTCGGCTTGTATCATCTAGGCTAATCCACTTGTTACGCTTGTTTTGGTCGTTAATAATACCCAACCTTGCCTTGTCAAAGGCTAGGCTATAAATGCCCTTAATGGCGTTAACATTTTGTAGTATTGCGTTAGTCTTTTTTATGTTTTGGTCGCTACCGTCCTCGTTAATGCTAGCGATATTCTCGCCTAGTATATTTAGTAGCCCGCCAATAGTGTAAATATCGGGCATTTGCCTTGTCGTCGTGTTTGCCTTGGTCATCTTGTATTACCTCTTCGTCTTTAATTATTGTATCATACTTTACTTATTAAGTAATATTATCACAATTTTAAACCACTCGGTTCTTATTGTCAATAGTTTAGCCGTTCGGTTGTTCGCCTATTCAATAGGTGTATCTTATATTTTGCCATTAAATTAGTAATAAGATGTAAACCGTTCGGCTATTCGGTTTAACGGGTTTTAGTGGCTTGTAAAATAGGACATAATAAGAGACTAGGCTTAAGTCAAAAATGCTTATCAAAATAAGCCCCATATTTTTGGGTAATCACACGCCGAGAGTATAAAAGGGAACAATTGAGGCAATACCACCCTATCGTCGATAGGGAACTAGTCTTATAAATGTAAGGTTTTGTTAGGTTCTTGGTCAGTAGGGTAACCCCATTTTTCAAAGGGCGTACTTTTTCTAGTAAAGGGTAGGGAACTAATCGAGTTAAATCGTTCGGTAGTTCGGTCTAAAATTGCTCATAAATATCATTATAATTCTTATCTTTACCCGCCTCAAAGTAGCCGTATGCCCCATAAAACTTTAATGGCAAGGCTTGTGTGCCTGTAAATCTACCTTTAATAACATTTAAAAACATTGGCTTACAATTACCTTGTTTTGCGTCCTGTTCTATCTCGTTGGCAAGTTCTTGCAACCTCTCTTTGTCGCCCTTGTCGGCTTTGTTAATCATCTCGGTAAGCGTTACTAACTCTATTACTGTGTTTGGCTTATGTATAAACGACATACTACCCATAACATCGCCGTAACTATCTTGGCTATTTACGCTACCTTTATTCTTTTGGGCTGTTACCAAAATCGTTGCCCCTGTCTTTTGTTGCAATATCGTCAAAGCGTTAACCGCCTCTATCTCGGCTTGTACTTGATTAGGGTTTTGGGTATTAACGACATCTTGCACACTATCTATTAAAACTAAAACCTCGTTGGTATTAAATCGCTTTTTAACTTGCTCAACATCATCAAAAATAGTTACCGACTTGTCGCCTTGCATTGGCAAAATCTTTGGTATGCCTTGGCTACTATCTTTAATAAATACCCGTTCGCCCGTTCGGTCTAACTCGGTTAAACTTTTCTCGATAATCTCGGCTACCTTTGGGTCAAGGTTTGGGTCGTTGCCCTGTAACTCAACTGTCTTTGTATAAAGTCCGTCTAGCCCTAATCGGTGTGCCGTGGTTTTTAGTAGGCTTGTAATAATCTCGTTACGACTCATCTCAAAACTATAAATAATCACGGGTGTTTTTTGGGCAACACCAAGAGCTAATTGTAGGGCAAGGGTAGTTTTGCCCGCCCCACTACGCCCCGCAAGCAATATAAACCTATCAAGTCCACCTATAATGTTGTCTATCTCGTTAAAGCCACTTGTTAGCCCCCTAAAAGGTCGGCTACCGTCGCCTAGGCTGTTCTTATACTCTTGTAGGTCGGCATTTAGTGGGTGTATGCTCTCGGCACGCTCTTTTTTTAGTTCGTCGCTTGGCTTAAAACTCTGTTTTGTCATAATATATTACCTTTACATTTAGTTACTATTGTTAGGGTGTTAGACGTTCGGTTGTTCATTTAATCGTTGCAAGTGTTCGCCAATATCTTTTAGGCTCTCGTTCCACTCTTGCCACTTAATCAACTTGTCTGGGTTAAACCCTACCTTGTAAAGGGTAGTGGCAACGGCATTATAAAAGGTGTCGCCTGTCTTATCTCGGTCGGTAATAATGTTAATCATCGCCCCCTTATCTATACCCTTAATCGCCTCGGCTAACTCTCTTAAAACAAGGCTATGCTCGCTTTTTTGCCCACCCACCAAAGCTATTGCTTGTACAGCTTTGCCTTGTCGTCGTGCCAACTCGGTTACCGCTATACCGTCCGTCTCGCTCTCGCTAATAAATAAGGCACTCGGTTTGGGGTAGGTCATAGCCCAACTACAAAGCCTATCATAGCCGTAAATAACAGGGCTACCACCGACAGGTGCAAGATATTTAGCCCGTTGGTTTTTATCTAATGCTCTAAACCTCACAAAAAGCACACGGTGGTTATTAAATAAAGTCTCATCATAAAACGGCACTATAACATTATGGGTGTTATAGCGTCTTAAAAATTGCTCTAATTGGGCTTTGTCGTCGCCTACAAGCCCCGCTTGTTGCAAAGTTGGATAATCATAGGTCTTTAAAAGTTTTTTAATCGTACTGGGGCTTATACTACGCCAACCGTAAGCCACTAAAAGGGAACTACTAAAACCTCTACTTGCCCACCACTCTTTTAACTCGGTAGTTGGTTCATCGCTCAAGTCGTAAAGGGCTTGGTAAATCTCTTGGTTGTCGCTCTTGTAATCTAAAAGGGAACTACTAAGGCGTAAAACCTCGTTATCGTTCCTATATGGGCTTTTGCGGTTGTCTAAATCGGGTGTTTTCTCTCGGTTGGCTCTCGGTTGCTCGCACTCAAGTGTTATACCGTAACTATTCACTAACCACTCACAAGCCCCCCTAAAATCAACCTTATTATAGGCTTGCACTAGGGCTATCGTGTCGCCACTAATGCCACAAGTAAAGCACTTAAAATGGTTCGTTTTTACATTAAAACCAAGGCTACCGTGTCGGTCGCCGTGTGCGTGTGCCTCTTGGTTAAAACATCGTGCATTGCCATTACCTCGGGGTAATTCAACACCTAGCCTGTCGGCAACATCTTTAATGTCTAAGGCTCGTAACTTATCTATTGTAATATCATTTAATCTTGCCATACTTTACCTTGATATCTTGGTTTAATTCTAAGCCTTTAGGCAAAAGCCCCTAATTAAAAGGGGGCTTTTTGTTATATATAGTTATATATAGTTAAGACCTTAAAATACCTCTGTTTTGCATTAGACGAGTTGGGGGGTTTGGTGGCAAAAGTTTAGACGAGTTGGGGGGT
>ERZ773233.2508-NODE-2508-length-10103-cov-23.033838_pt1 | contig 10103 bp, 9 predicted proteins | sample MGYA00580991_ERZ773233 | MGnify/ENA primary metagenome ERZ773233 (study PRJEB29015, sample SAMEA2738178) | human oral metagenome | biome: human oral; feature: human-associated habitat; material: saliva | place: China | collected 2161 ...
TAAACGTTGCAAGAATGGCGCCAACAGCGACTAATACACAAGGTATTTCGTATATCGTAGTGCGTGATAAACAAAAATTGCGTCGCATTGCTGATCTCGTTCTTGAGTGGATGCACTTGGCCTCGAAAACAGTACCTATCATGCGCCTTTATGCTCGTGCTGCTCAAGCGGAAGTAGATAAAGGCAAGGAATATATCTTGCGCGATGCGCCAGCTCTCGTAGTGGCAATCGGTTCTAAAAAAGATATTCATCGTACTCATGATAGCGGGCACTCTTGCTTGTCTTATGCAGAGCTTTATGCACCAACATTAGGTCTTGGTACTTGTTGGGCGGGCTTCTTTGAACATGCAGGCGAAGCTGAATACGAACCATTGTTGGAGCTTTTAGGTGTACCAGAGGATAAGATTATTGCTGGTGCAATCTTGATGGGCTATCCACGGGTTCGTTATCGCAATATTGTGGAACGTCAACCACTCGATGTTACCTTCGATACGGAAGAATAAAATAAAAGCGATACTCTAATATTGATTAGGGTATCGCTTTTTGGCATTATAGACTCTGTCTTTTATTTAGTTTGCAGATGTAATGGTACCTTTGAAAGTATCATTGATGAATTGTTTAATTGCATCAGATTTGTAGATGTCTGCAATTTTTTTGTATGTTTCGTTGTCTTTATCTTGGTCGCGTACAGCAAGGATCATAACAGCCAATGGTTCGTCTTTAGGTTCTAAGAAGAAACCTTGTTTTTCAACGTTAAGGCCCGCGCTTTGAACATAGTTCATAGGAATAGCAGCTACTACTACATCATCAAGGCTACGAGGCAATTGAGCTGCTTCGAGTTCTTGGATTTGAAGGTTTTTAGGATTAGATGTAATATCTGCTACTGTTGCTTTAAAGCCAACGCCCTCTTTCAATGTAATGAGACCCGCTTTAGCAAGTAATGCAAGACCGCGACCGCCGTTTGTTGGATCGTTAGGAATAGCTACGATAGCACCATTTGGTACATCTTGTGCACTATGTACAGAGTTACTATACAATCCCATAGGCATTAAAATCGTTTTGCCAATAGCTACAAGGTCGGAACCATTTTGTTTGTTAAAGTTTTCCATAAATGGAACGTGTTGGTATGCGTTGAGTTGGATATCTCCATCAGCCAATGCTTTGTCTGGTGTTACATAATCGGAGAATTCCACAACCTTAAGGTTAATACCTTGCTTTTGAGCTTCTTTTGCAACTGCTTCAGCTACTTGAGCATGAGGGCCGGCAGTAGCACCGATTTTAATTTCCTTTGGTGTCTGACTAGATTGATTTGTATTTGTGCCACAGCCTGCGATGGCGAATGCTAAAACGCCAACGAGAAGAGGGGCAATAAATTTCTTTAATTTCATGTGAACATCCCTTTCTATATACATATAATGAATATATCCTATCACGTGAATGGGGTTTTGTATATAGAGCAAAATATACTGGTTATCTATAGATTAAAACTATGGCTTTCAAATAGTGTAAAAATGGGTTATTAATGTATATCTAAAAAAATCGAAATATGATATAATACATATAAGTTTTATACAATTAAAGTGGTGGAATAGAAATATAATACTTAGGAGGTCTTTATGTTTAACTTTGATTTTTATAACCCTACACATATCGTATTCGGTAAAGACCGTTTAGATGAATTAGATACATTGGTTCCAAAGGATGCAAAGGTGCTTATTACCTATGGTGGTGGCTCTGCAGTGCGCAGTGGTCTTATTGACCGCATTGTAAAGGCACTTGGTAATCGTAAGGTAGAACAATTCGGCGGTATTGAGCCAAACCCATCTCTTGAGACCTGTGAACGTGCGGTAGCTTTTATTAAAGAACATGGCGTAGATTTCGTCCTCGCTGTAGGCGGCGGTTCTGTAGTTGACGCCACAAAACTTATCGTTATGGGCGCTACTTATGATGGCCCTGTAATTGAGGTTATGAAAGCAGGTGTACCAGAGGTTCCGGTGGAAATGGTACCAAATCCATTACCATTTGGTACAGTTATGACATTACCTGCCACTGGTTCTGAAATGAACAATGGTGCTGTTATTACCTATGGTGATGGTAAATATCCTGTATTCAGTAGCTTAGTATTCCCTAAGTTCTCCATGCTCGATCCTACGTTGACTTTCACATTGCCTGAAAAACAAGTCAAGAACGGCGTCATCGATACTTTCGTACATACGACAGAGCAATATTTAACATACCCGGTGGCAGGCCGTATTCAAGATCGTTTCAGCGAAGGCATTTTGAAAACTATGATTGAAATCGGCAAAGAAACGGTAGAAAATCCAGAAAACTACGATATTCGTGCTAACCACGTGTGGGCTTCTACCTTGGCATTAAACGGCTTGATTGGTGCAGGTGTGCCACAAGACTGGGCAACACATCTTATCGGCCATGAGTTAACTGCGGCGTACCATCTTGACCATGGTATTACATTAGCTATCGTATTGCCTGCATTGTTAGAAGTGAAAAAAGCAGACAAGCTTGAAAAATTGGCACAATATGCTACACGTGTATGGCATATTACAGAAGGTACAACAGAAGAAAAAGCAAATAAGGCTATCGCTAAAACACGTGAATTCTTCGAGTCCCTTGGCGTATCTACGCATTTGAAAGATTATGGTCTTGGTGAAGAAGCAATTGATAAAATTGTGAAACAATTGGAAGACCATGGTATGACTCGACTTGGTGAAAAAGGTGATGTCACACCAGAAGTGGCTCGCGAAATTTTAACGCGTGCCTTATAATTAGTAGAATAGTGTATATATTGAAAAGACACCTGGTAGGTGTCTTTTCTTTGTACATTGTATGGAGAATATAATGGCATTATATACATTTTATGAATATCATAATCTAGTGTAAATGAAAGAAGGCGATATATTAATGGAACAATTACATAAAGGGCGTCAAGCTTTTAGTTATGCTTTTCCTATTATGGTTCCTATGGGCATAAGCTTCTTTTTCATAGGCTTAGGATTTGGTTTATATGCTACGAGCCAAGGGTTCCCTTGGTGGACACCACCTGTTTTGGCAGCAACTATTTTTGCAGGTTCCATGGAGTTTGTAACGATAGGTATGTTGATGGCTGGATTTGATCCTATTAATGCCTTTGTTTTAACCATGTTCGTTAATGGTCGTCATTTTTTCTACGGTTTATCTGCGCTACAACGATATGTTCATATGGGTTGGAAGTGGTTTCCTACTGTTGCTTGGATGTGTGATGAAAGCTTTGCTATCAACATGTCTACAAGATTACCGGATGATGTGGATAAAAAATGGTTTTACTTCCACGTGTCTTGGCTTAACTATGTGTTCTGGGTATTTAGTACCTTTGTAGGTGGTTTATTTGGTAATCTATTGACTACTGTAGATTTACGAGGCATTGATTTCGTGTTACAAGGGCTATTTATTGTGGTATTTCTTGAAATGCTACTTAATGCAAAGAATAATAAGATTCGAGCCTTTGGTGTAGCTGGTGCAGCTATGGCGGTAGCCATGCTCTTATTGGTGGGGAAATCTCTCTTTATGCTTCTATCTATGAGCTGTATGCTGGTAGTTTGCTATATTGCGTACAAATGGGGAGGTGTGCGCCTTGACTAATATAGAAATGGTAATGACCGTTGCTATCGTAGTAGCAGGTACATTATTGACTCGCTTTGGGGCGTTCCTCATATTCCCACCTGGGAAAAAGGCGCCAGATTTTGTACTCTTTTTAGGCAAAGCATTACCCGCTGCCGTTATGGGGATGCTCGTCGTATATACCTTTAAGGAAACCGTCGTTTTAGCATACCCATATGGTATCCCTGAATTGATAGCATTACTGGTTACAGTAGGATTACATCTATGGAAACGGAACATGCTCGTATCCATTGCCGTAGGTACTATAGTGTATATGCTTATCGTACAAAATATTTAATGTTTCTCTAAATCAAAGAGCATTTTTGGAAAAGAGGATCGACTGATTACTGGATTTGAGCGGATTTTAATTTATAAAATTAGTTAGAGTAAACATGAATCCTCGTATTCTTATTATGCTGAGAGTATTATGTTAATGAAATATCCCCTTCGTCAAACGACTTTGGCCCTGCGAAGCCCGCAGGGCGAAGTCAGACCCGGCCGGTGGAGGCTTGACGAAGGGGATATTTCATTTATGTATGTTGCTAGAGATAAGAATGCGAGGATTCATAAACTATAACTATTTTAGTTGTAAAATCCGCTCAAGCCCCGCAGCAGTATGATGATTTTCCAAAAACGCTCTTTGATCAAGTAGCTCCATGAGATCCATATCTGTAATGGATAATTTGAAGTCAAAGACGTCAAAGTTAGACTTCATATGCTCTAAGCTTGTTGCCTTTGGCAATGGAATGATGCCTCGTTGGATGTGCCAGCGCAAGATGATTTGATGCTTCGTTTTTCCATATTTTTCAGCCAAACTCTTGATGATAGGGTGGTCAAATATAGGTTGACGATCACGAGTAAATGGGGACCATGCCATGCCCACAACTTGGTGTTTTCTCATCAATTGAATAAGAGCTTGGCGTTGATTGAATGGATGGCACTCGATTTGGTTGACTACAGGTTTTACATTGCAGTGGTACAGCAAGTCGATTAAGCGGTCTTCGTAGAAATTAGACAGACCCAAACCGCGCAGCACGTTTTGGTCGTATAATTCCTCCATGGCACGCCAGGAGCCGTAGTAATCACCTAGTGGTTGGTGAATAAGCATGATATCTATATAATTAGTATTTAACTTCTTTAGAGAACTTTCAACAGCACGCATCGTAGCATCGTAACCGGCATTGGTATGCCAAATTTTAGTGGTTACAATGATGTCGGACCGATTAATACCAGATGCACTCATGCCCTTGCCGACGGCTTCTTCATTACCATAATAAGCTGCCGTATCGAGTAAACGGTATCCAGCCTGTAAGGCATTCGTTACAGCGTGCTCCGTTTCCTCCGACGTTCCTGTTTTGTAGGTGCCAAATCCGATGGATGGCACAAAGCTACCATTATTTAAAATTCTAAAATCCATACGTTCTTCCATGAGAAACCTCCATGCGTATACTTGTTTATATATATTATAGCAGATATTATTTCTGCCCAGTAATATCTAATCATATAGGGAATTAGCTTTCATACAATTCTTATTGATTTTGTGATATACTAAGGTATTGATAAAAATCAATACAATGGATAGAGATAAGGTGAAAGTATGAACAAATTTCGACTTGGTGCTGTAATGGCACTATTGGTCATTGTTGTATGTGCGATTGCAGGTTGTGGTACATCTACGGTATCCGTTGCCGATGTTACTTATAAAGATATGCCGTTACAAATTCATAATGAAGCGAATGTAACAGCTCTTAATAAGTCTACTATTACGCCCGCTGTATCAGGTGCGGCTACGTATGCTGTGAAGGTAGGCGATAAGGTAACACAGGGTCAAGTGGTGGCGACAATTGATACGTCGGCATTGCAACAACAATTAGCGTCCTTACAAGGTCAGCTTAGTGCGGCCCAATCCTATACGCCTGCTGTTGAAACAACAACGACAACGACGGCGCCTACGGTTAGCAGTGCACAACTTGAAAGTGCACGTCAGATGCGTGAAGCTGGCAATATTACAGAAAAGGAATATAATCGTATTCTAGAACGGTCTCGACCTCAAACTGTGACAACCACAACTGGTGGTGGCGGTGGTGGCAACGGTGCTAGTGTTGCTGCTATTGAGGCACAAATTGCTCAGGTGTCCGCACAAATAGCTGCCGCTAATATTACGGCTCCTATAGCTGGTGTGGTGACTGCTATTTACAATGAAGATCGTCAAATGGCGATTGCAGATCGTCCATTTATGTTGATACAACAAGAAACGCCTATGGTGGCATCATTGAGTATTCCTCGTGATGCGGCTATGAAATTAGCTAGCCCAGAGGCAAAATCAAGCATTAAAGTGTCTTTACATGTCGGTGATTTAGATATTCCAGGTGAGTTGACCTATATAGATACAAATCAGCCTGAAAATGTACCAAGTGTACTAGTTAAGGCTACTTTCAACAATGAAAAAGGAGCTATTAAGGCCGGTGAATTTTATAGTTTGTCCATCGAATCTAGTGCTCAAGCTAAGATGCTCGTTGTTCCTGCTGCGGCAGTACGTGAAAATCAAGATGGTAAATATGTATATGTATTAACCGCTGATAATACGGTAGACGTACGTGTCGTCGAAGTAGGGGATGAACAAGATGGGTATGTGTCCATCATGACAGGCCTTAATGAAGGCGAACAAGTTATTACAACCAAGGGAACCTTTGAACTAGGTGAAAAGGTGAAGGTTCAATAAATATCTTATGTGTAGCTAGAAACTAGCAACCATGAATGTTGAAAAGGAGGAGATTATTATTTTAGAATTTAAACGTTTTGAATTAAGAGATAAACCATTAATCGATAAATATTTTGAACAACATCATTACGAAGCGTCGGATAATTGCTTTACTACATTGTATATGTGGCAAGAAGCCTATGGCATTCGTTGGGCTGAGGAAAATGGCGTATTGTACATCCAAGGTGGTGGTAAGCGCGATCCATTCCTATTACCTCCATTTGCTGGTAAGGATGCGAAGTTCCTCGATGGTTTGTTGCGTGCAAAAGAATGGTTTGTAGAAAATAAATTACCATTCATTTTCAAAGGTGTTAGCAAGGTTGTGAAAGAACGGATGGAGGAGCTATGCCCAGGCCGTTACGTATTCACACCTGACCGTGATAACTACGAATATATTTATAAGTCTGAAGATCTTATCAATTTATCTGGTAAGAAATTCCGTCAAAAGAAAAATCACTTGAATCAATTCCGTATGCAATATTCCAACTATGAATATGTGCCAATTACAGAAGACATTATTCCATTGTGCCGTGAGACAGCAGCGTCTTGGGTGGAAACTCATCACGAAGAAGGTATTGAAGATGAATTAGTGGCTATTAATTTACTCTTTGATCATTGGGATGTCTTGGGCTTAAAAGGCGGCGCTATTAAGTTGTTTGGTCGCGTAGAGGCTTTCAGTATCGGCGAATTAATGAATGATAGAATGGCTTTAATTCACATCGAAAAAGCCAATCCGGATATTCGCGGTTTGTATCAAGCAATTAATAATGAATTCATCCGCCATGAATTTAGCAATGTAGAGTTTATCAATCGTGAAGAAGATATGGGCTTGCCTGGTCTTCGTCAAGCGAAGGAATCTTATAATCCTGATCATTTTGCAGAAAAATATGATGCTGTATATGCTAATGAAGCAGATAATGCAACGGGCGGTAAATAATCAGGTCAATCTAATAACGAATATGAGAGTGGTACTGTATGGTGCCACTCTTTTCCGTTATAATAAAGGGTAGAGTGTGTGAAATACATTCTACTATATGAAATATATAGCTTAGAGCTGTTTAGGATAGAAAGGAACTAGTATGGATTTTAGAATTGCTACATCACAAGATACGGCACAAATAGAAGCACTTTGGGCGTATTGCTTTGAACCAAAAGAAGATCCGTTCTTTCAATATTATTTTTCTAACTGTTATGAACCGGAGAATACTGTCGTAGGTATCCAAGAAGGTCAATTGCTCTCCACTGTTCATTTGCGTCAATATAACATCAATGTGCGCGGCGCTATCTTGCCTACTAGTTATATGGTTGGTGTTGCTACTCATCCAGCTGCACGTCGTGGTGGCGTAGGTGGTGCATTATTGTTGCACTCCTTAGAAGAATTGCGCCGTCGTGGTCAAGGTATTACCATTTTAATGCCTTCAAAGGCCGGTTTTTACCAACAATATGGCTGGGATTTGTACGCTCATCAATGGGTACAGACCATGCCATTAGAGACTTTGCGTTCTTTGACGGATAAAACCTTATCCTTTGGATTGCTAAATGATGTAGAGCAATGGACATTGCTTGATCCTGTTTACAAAGCCTATACGAAGGATTTATGTGGCTATGCGGAACGGGGTGAGAAGGAATGGAAACGTCTATTAGGCAGTTTCTTTGCTGAAGGTGTGAACATTGCGGTCGTGAAAAACGATGAAGGTCAAATCGAGGGCTACGCTGTATATCGTCTGGGGGCTCCTGAAATTCCAGTTACGGAATTTGTATATACAACACGTCGTGCTCAACGTGGTTTGCTTAATTATTTTTATAACCATCGTTCTCAAGGTGAAAGCATTCGCTGGAATGAAGGGTTGCATGATACGGGTTATAGATTTGTTCCTGATGGAAAAACAGGTCATACAACGATGCCGTATATGATGGCGCGTATCGTAGACGTAGAAACAGCGTTGACTACGGTACCTGTTAATCCAGAAGCCGTTATGATGCCAATTACCCTAAACATTAAGATTACTGATACATTATGCGATTGGAATAATGGCGTGTTTGCCCTTACCCTAGGTGAAAGCACTTTACCTAACGTAAAACACGTTTCTGCTGAATCTGTGGATGAAATCGATATAACCATAGACATTGGCGGTCTAACAGTCCTGTTGATGGGGGCTGTATCAGCTAAAGATCTTGTGTTTGAAGGTAAATTACAAGGCGAATCTCATTGGATTGATTATCTAGATATGGTATATCCTAAACAAAATACATATATCAACGAATGGTGGTAATATGAGCTGGAGAACATATACAGTAAAAGAAGAGGTAGATACAACAGTATCTGCTTATGTAAAAGAGCGATTTTCTTTATCCTCTCGAAATGTGCAGATGATATTCCGTAAGAAACGGGTGAAGGTAAATAGCCGCGTTGCTCATTCTAAGCGTATGCTAAGAAAAGGAGATGTTATTACTATTGAGTTACCACAAGATAAGGATTATGGTGTAGAGGTTGAAAAAGGACCTATAGAGGTTCTCTATGAGGATGAACACACACTTGTGGTGTATAAGCCTCCATTTATGCTAGTTCATCCAGCAGGTCAAACGAAATATCATACATTGAGTAATCTGGTGGCTGGCTATTATGCTAAACGCGGCGAAGTTCATAAAATTCGGCCTGTTCATCGCTTGGATCGAGATACAACAGGTGTTATTATGTTTGGCAAAACCCGTGAGGCAGAACAATATTACACTAAACAGCTACAAGAAGGTCGAATTCATCGTGTCTATCGCGGTCTCGTAGAAGGAAAGATTACATCTGATGGTGTGGTGAATGAACCTATCGGTGTGGATCCGGTATTTGATAATCGCCGTTGTGTTGATGAATTTGGCCAAGATGCTGTAACCGAATATCATGTGATTGAATATGATGATGTACAATCGTTGTTAGAGTTTACATTGCTAACCGGACGAACTCATCAAATTCGCGTTCATATGGCTCATATTGGTCACCCTATCATTGGCGATGCCATGTATGGTATGCGGAAGAAACCGTATACGAGACAGGCCTTACATGCCTATTCGTTGACATTTATACCATATGGACAATCTGAACTGGTGACCGTTATTGCACCTGTACCATCTGATTTAGGTTGTGAACTACAAAATAAAAAGCTGCCCTAAGGCAGCTTTTTGCATAAGTGTAGGCTCTCTGTCAAATGTTGGGGTGTTCACCCTACGAGTCTTGTTTGGCACCAATCATATGTATGGTTGGTGCCATTCTTTTTGCTCAAAAGTAGAATACGTACTCTAAATCTACCAAAGTGGCGAAGTCCATAGCTTATCCGTTTTAATACTTTAATTTTGTTGTTAGTTCCTTCTGTGTATCCATTAGAATATGGAAGCAAGAATGCATTAGTTAATTGCGTCATCCATGCAGGAAATGATGTAAAGAAGTTATTAAATTCATTTAAGCCAGATGCTTTTACTAATTCCAACCAATGCGTTAAATGTGCAGCTATTCTTTGTTTACCATAGATTGAAAAGATTTTTCTAAAAGAAAGTTTTAAAGCATATGCTTTTCGTAAATCATCAGATATTCTGAGTATTTCACATAGTTTAATATGTTCAACTTCCGTTAAATGGTCTGGATGCTTCATTAGCACACGTCGATTCTGTTTTAACATACGTGAATAAGCAGCCAGTTTAT
>ERZ773233.2509-NODE-2509-length-10103-cov-7.102408_pt1 | contig 10103 bp, 10 predicted proteins | sample MGYA00580991_ERZ773233 | MGnify/ENA primary metagenome ERZ773233 (study PRJEB29015, sample SAMEA2738178) | human oral metagenome | biome: human oral; feature: human-associated habitat; material: saliva | place: China | collected 2161 ...
TTTTATCATTAATTAATATTAATTTCTTAGAAACTAAATTCTTAATCTCTTTTCTACTATAATTAGTCTGTTCAGAGATTATTCTATCAATTCTCTTAATCATTATTACCTCCTAAAATATTTATAATAAACCAAATTTATATAAAAAATCTTCTACCTGTAATTCTACATCTTTATCAGTATATATACAATAATCAATAAATTGATCAGGAACTCTTGAAACATTTTCCTTCATCCATAAATAATCGTTATAATTACCTACAGAATAATTATTGTTATCTTTAACTCTTCTTAATAATCTATCTTTTACTATATCATCACTACACTCTAACCTAACAATATAATATTTATAACCTAATTTATCATAATATTCTTTTTTCAAATACCAGTTATGACTAAAACAACTATCCATTATACAACTATTATTATTTTTAAGAAGTAATTCTAAACGATATTTTTGTAATTCATTTCTTAAACTACCGTTATCACTATAATCATTTAAAAAACATCTAACCTCATCATTATTTAATATTACAGAATTATCATACTTAGATATTAAATTTGAAATATAACTTTTTCCGTGTCCAGTAAATGCATCAAATAAAATAATATATGGTTCCTTCTTATTGCCAATAACTATAGGAAATTTTATCAAAAATTCTTCTTTTATATTCATAACAACTCCTAAAATAATATATAAATTTATTTTATTATATCATTTACAATAATCAAAATTAAATTAAAAAGATAGGATTTTTAACTTCCTATCTTGATCTACCTTTTGTTTCACTTTCAATTTCATAAAAATATAATTTATCTAATTGTTCGGGTTTAATATAAATTACTCTACCACCCTTTGGATTAATTTTTTTATTACCAAATACTATCCATATTGCATCAAGTGACATATCTGGCATTAAAGCTTCACCATCAGTAAATATTATTTTATTTTCAACTCGTCTTGAAAAAGCACCTACTGCTACATCAAAGTCAGTACCTCCACCACCTTCAAATCGCATATTCTCTATATCGTCTTCTGTTCTAATTTCTTGAAATCCATAGAACTCTGTATCAAAACATCCAACTTTTAATTTTGTATGTCGTAATATATTCTTACATTCTCTTAAAAAATTCTTTAATAATGTTTCATTTATAGAACCACTTGTATCAAGTACAATTTCAGTTTCAGGCATTGGTTGTTCTTCTAAATTAGCAACTACTACACCATCTTCTAATGTAGCATTTTTATATGACCAATCAACATCATATTTAATTGCCTCTCTTAAAATATATCGCCAATCAACAATAGGTTTTGCAGTTCCTATATCATTAACTGTTCTAATATCTCTATTTGTTGATGTTCCTGCTTGTGATGCTTGTTTAGAAATTGCCTCTTTTAATTCTTCTAGTTGTTTTTTCCTATCTTCAAGATTTTTCTTAAAAGCATCTTTTTCGCCCATACCTTCAAGTTCTTCTTGTTTCTTTTCAAGTTCACTCTTTTCTTTTTTTGTGTCTTGTTCTTGTTCTTTTTTAAATTTTCCTAAAAGTTTATCTAGCAAACTTTCTTTTTTACCAGATTTTTCTGGTTCTTCTTTATGGTTTCTTACTGCTTGTTTCCACATACTGTGAGTATCATGTCCAACATTTTGTTGTTTTTCTTCTTTCTTTGAATCTTTGAAAAATCCATCACCACTTTGTTCTTGTGATTGTTTATCTTGTTTTTGTGAACTCCATCTATAAGAACTACTTTGTTGTTGAGATTGTGACTGTCGTTGATCATCACTACCTTGTTCGCCTCCACCATTTTTTTGCTGATTTTGTCGTTGATTTTGTTTATTTTCTTGTAATAGTTTTTCATATAACTGTTCAGCATCATAATTTATAGCTTCTGCAATATCTATTCCACCTTTTGGTATTTTTAATCCATCTCTTTTAAGAAATTGATTAACAACTCCATCGGTAGCAATATTCCACAATTCTGGGTCTTTTCCCCTACTTCTTAATATATGATTAAAAGCAATATGACATACTTCATGAGCAAATACAAAAGTCTGTTCCTCAACACTCAAACTTTCTAGATATTCAGGATTATAATAAATTGTTTTTCCATCAGTACCTGCCGTTGGTATATCTTTATTTTCTTTATAATATACATTTGCTACTACACTCCCAAAAAAGGGATATTTAACAATCATTTTTCTTTTTAATGCTGCAATATCATATTTCATAATTTATACCTCAAATTCTTGCAACTAATGAGAATATTTCTTCATTTATCTTATCTTTATTTATTTCTTTTGCAGTTACAATTATTACACAATTTTTTGGCAATTCAAATGTAGATATTTTTCTATATTCTAATAATTCACAAAATTTTAATTGTTCTTCTTTTAATATAGTATCAATTTTATCAATTACTAAAAATTTACTTTCATTTGTACTTAATATTTCATTAAGCCATTTTGGTGGCATAAAATCTGCTCCATCATAATATCCATTTAATTCTTTTACATCAATATTAGCAGGTAATACAACTGCTTCATTCAAGTCTTTGCTAGATATAAAATCTACTAATACAGGTGCTACATTTGCTTTGATATATGATAATAACATTTCTTTCTTATCTTCCATTATTTCCTTATACCTCCTCCTGGCATTTCGGCAAGTTTTGCCTCTGCTAATATCTCTAATTTACTTTCATCACCATGTGTCCATAAAGCATCAAAAATTGCTACAAACTCTGCTCCTAGTTCTGTAACGAAACTTCTTACTTTTTCTAGGTTAGTATCATCTACTCGTGATAATCCCATAGTTGTTGCATATCTTTCAGCTGTATTTAATGCTTCTGTATCTCTATCGGTATAATTTTCATTTATTACATCATCTAATGTTATCACTTGTTGATTACAGAATTGTACAAATTCTCTTGTTATATCTTCCCCAACTAATGCTCTTAACATTTCTGGTCTACCTGTTGAATATAACATTTTAGATGCCATTTCCCACTTTCTAGGATCTGCATTAGGTTTTTCACCATCATATTTACTTCTTAAAGTTTCGCCTTGCTTAAAAGCAATGTAAGCATAAATTGCAGGGTGTATATTGTTTTCACTTGCCCACTTTAACCAACTTTCAGTAGTTGTTTTAATATATACATGAGCAAATCTATTAAATAATGGCTCTGCTAATTGATTTGCAGCTAATGAATCTTTCATATCATTTCCTGCTGCGACAATTCTTGCATTTTCTGGTAATTTCCATACACCATTAACTTCTCTATCTAATACTATATTAAATGCTATACCTTGAATACTTGGTAGTGCATTTGTTATTTCATCAAAGAATACAATATGAAGTCTATCTGGCTCTTTCTCACATTTTTCTTCTAACTTTCTTAACCAACTTGGCTTAACATCCATCATCTCACCAGTTTGTTGATTATATACACTCTTACCATTTAAACTTTCTGGTGTTGCATTACGAAGATATATAATTTCACAAGTTTGATCAATTTGTTTTACTCTTGCAGATTTACCTTCTGATGAAGGTCCATGCAAGAATACTGCAACTCCACTTTCTATTGCTCCTCTTATAATTTCTTCTTCACTAACTTGTCCAAATTTCAAGCCATAAGGATTTCTTCTTTCTTCTTCATATTGTGCTTTTCCTTCTGGTACCATTTCATGAATAACTCTAGGAATTATATCTTTTGCAAAATACTTATTTAAGAACATATGCATTTCAGTTGTTTTAAAATCACCTGTATATTGATCATAATTACAAAATCTTATTCCAGATGCAAGTATTGTTTTACTGACAAGCATTTTAGATTTTTCATCAACATACCATACAATAGGTGAAACCTCTAACCAAACAATATCGGGTGAATCAAGTATATCTCCGTTAGATAATTTAGAAAAAATTGGGCAGACCTTAGGTACTACCTTTACATATCTTTTGCCTTTGTATTCAAATTCTTCATGCTCTATAGGACTAAACTTTTCAGAATTTTCATACATTCTTCTTGAATCAGTTGTATATGTCTTTCCTGTTCTTTTCAACCTACCTGCTGAAAATTCATCATTAAGCGTTTTTTTTAAATTTTTATCAACTGCATATTGTGGATATTCTCCGTACTCAACTTCCAAAATTCCACTTCTTCCCCTCACTCCGTTCGAGGATATATCATAGATATTAGAATATGGTAAAACTGGGCGGACACCATAATCGCGTGCGCAAACATATTTCCATATAGAATCACCACAAATGTTAACCTTGCAAACATAATTATCCTCTTTAGATGACGATAAACTCCAAAAACTTGTTCTGCCTTTTAAAGAACTATCGTCATCAATATAATAATCATCATATGTGTGAGAACCTAAAAGTATTGCAAAATCAGATATAGCACACTTTCCACCTAATCGTTCTATAACATCTATTTTACTCCTTCCAAATGTTTGTTCATATGAAAGGAGTGTAAATTCTTTATTATTAAAATTCATATCTAACCTCCATAACCTTTTCCCATATTTTCGAAAATTTTTAAATCTTTTCATGTAATATTAACATATTTTCTTCTAAAAACGTAAATTCATAATCATTTACAATTATAAAAAAATATCTGTTATTTTAATCTAGTATTTATAGAATCATTTTCTTGACTTTCAAATACTGGTAAAGAATCAAAAGTAATCCCAAATAAATTTCTTCCTTCTCTATCATTTTGAAGTTTAAATCTATTATTTGAGAAAAAGTCATTATCCTTTACTGTATTAGCAGAATCAAAATATATATTATCTGATGATATACCACTTTCTATAAGTTGATCATATATTTTATCACCATACGCAATATTATAATGACTATCATCAATTTGCTCTATATAATCTTTCCAAACTTCAGGATTTTCTGCAGCAAATGGAGGATACTTATCCCAAATCATTCCATCTTTCGCAAACGCTCCTACAAATATCATAATATCATCTTTATTACTTCCAAAATGATTTACCATATAATCTACCATGCTACCAATTAAATCTCTAGTAGTTCTAGCTATATCAGAATGAGTAAGTGCAATTACATCTTTTTTCCTATCATACATTCTAACAACAGCACAATCTGCCGCAGGATAAACTAATGATATACTTCTACCAAAATCTTCCATTATTCTATAATGAGTTTCACGGCTCATAAATACTGAATCATAATTTTTAGGAACATTCCATATAGTTCCATCTCTATTAGCAGCATCACTCTTATATCCATTTGCAATTTCATCATATGTTATTTCATGACAAACTTCAGCACCTACAGGTTGATCTGGCATAACTAACTCATCTAAGCCTGTTTTTTTAGCATTATCAAATACATAGTCTATTCTAGTCTGAGCATCTTTCATATCTTCACTAAAATATCTAGGTGAAGTCGTCCAAGCTATAATCTCTTGTCCTTTTATCGCATCTTTCTTTAAAGTAAAAGGTATAGCCCCAATACTTTCTAAGCTTTCTAAATCATAATTTAATTCTTTTACTATATTTTTCATATTATCTCCTCAAACCAATTATATTATTAATACTTATAAAATCCTTCTTTTACTGATTTACCTAACTTACCTTCAACAATATACTTATCAAGTATTTTAAGCATTCCTTTAAAGTTATATGGAAGCATCATCTTCTTAAGTAGTGGGCTAAATATTCCAGGTACTTTCTTATATTGTTCAACTACATTCTTAACAGTATTTAAACCAATATTATCCATTATTTCAAACGGTCCCTTTGGAGCTCCTGTTCCAATCTTCCAAGCTCTATCTATACTTTCAGGATCAGATATTCCATTTGCCATTAAATCAAATCCACTAATTAAAAATGGTACTAACATAGAATTTAATAAATAACCATTCTTTTCCTTATTAACTGGTAAAGCAATCATTCTAATACTATTAGAAAAATCAATTACTTCATCAAAATATTTCTTATTAGTTCCATCATGCATCATAACTTCAGCTATATTTTTATCCCAAATATTATTCGCAAAATGTAGTGATAAGAACTTCTCACTTCTTCCTGTGTATTTAGCAAATCTAGATGGAAGCAAAGTAGAAGAATTTGTAACAAGTACAGTCTTATCATCTAAATAAGGAGCTAACTTTTTATAAAATTCTATCTTTTCCTTCTCATTCTCAGCCATAGCTTCAATTACTAAATCAGCACCCTCTACTGCTTTTTTCATATCTACTTCTAATTTAATTGAATTATATGCAGTATTAACTTTATCAATACACTCTTTATAATTAAAACTATCTTTATCAGAAAGTCCTAAAGCCCAATGACTATTATCACTATTCATTTCCTTTAATGTATCTTCATATATTTTTTCTATTTTAGAAATATCATTTTTATATTTACATGGTATTACTGCGATTAAATTAGAATTATATTCTATTAGGTCTTCTAATGTTAATTTTTCTTTGGAAGATATTGTAGATAATTTAATTAGATTTTGATATCCTTTATAGTCTTTAGCATATAAAACTATTTTAGAGTCTTCTACTTTTACTTCTAATCCTACTACTGGGTTAATGTCGTTATTTCTACATTTAGTAATAAACTCTGCCACGGCATACATATTTTCATCTGCGATAGCAATACTTTTTAAATTATTTTTTTTAGCATAGTTAATTAAATCATCTATAGATATTAGGGATGATAATAGTGAATATGATGTTTTATTATTTAATGGTATATACATATCATCCCTCCTTGTCTATATTTTATCACAAATAACTATTTCAGTTTAGGTAATTATTGTGAATATTTAATAGAATATAGGTGATATATAGGTTTTTTACTATAAATAATTGACTTTTTAGTATATTATATGGTAAAGTTATTAAGCGAAGTCATAAAGGAGGAATATCATGGCAGTTAATGTATCAAATAGACGTGGAAATGTTAAAAATTTAAGATCACATGCTTTAAACGCTACTAAGAAGAGACAAAATGTTAATCTTCAAGTTTATAGATTAGAAGATGGTACTAAAGTAAGACTTTCTACTAAAGAAATTAGAACTTTAAAGAAACAAGAAAAAGCTGCTTAATGATAAGCACTTTTTTAATATAAAAATACCGATTGCTCGGTATTTTTTACTTACATTCTATTCCTTGCTCTTTATAATCTTTTTTAATAGTTTCTATTTTTTCATTTTGATTATATTTAACAGCTGTATTATCATTTTCCATATTTAGTTTTGGTACTTTAGTTTTATCTAATACTTTTAAATCTACAGTAATTGATACTTGCATACCTGTTGCTGTTTTAGCTGTTTCTACTTTATAACCTAAAGTATTATTAGATAATTCTTTATATACTTTTTCATATAAAGCCATTTGCTTTTTACCATTAGTTTTACCAGCTGTTTGATTTAGAGTTATTACTCTTGTATAATCTTTTAAATCTCCATTTTCAAAATTAAAAGTATCTGTTGTTAGTTCATCTGTTCCGGTATTTAAAAGATTAGTTTTATAATCTGTACATGTTAAAGTTCTAACTTTTGTAGTTAAAGTGTTTTCTTCTTTTAGGTCTACTCTTTCTGTTTTTTTAGGTATTTCTACAGGAGCTAGTGCTTCTATCGCTAGTGGGTATGATGCTCCTATTGTTATACATAACATTCCTAGTACTGCACATACTAAAGCAGGCTTTCTATTTGTCTTTTTTTCATAATTTGCTACTTTTTTTACTTCATTTAAATTTAATACTTGTGTTCTTACTAATTCTTCGTCTGACATTTCAGGATGTCTTCTAGATTTATTTTTTTTGCTCCAAAACATATCTCGCACCTCTATCTTATAAAGTAATTATAAGCAATATTGTTTGTATTTTCAATCTTTTTAAGTTTTTTATTATTTTTTTATTAAAAAAGCAAAAAAAATAGACTTTTAAGTCTATTATTTATTTTTTCTAGAATCAGATTTTTTTCTTTGTTCTGTATTTAAAATTTGTTTTCTTAATCTTATAGATTGTGGAGTTATTTCTACTAATTCATCTGAATTAATATAATCTAGTGCGTAATCTAGAGTTATTGGTCTTGGTCTTTTTAAAACTACTGTATGATCTGATCCTGCTGCACGTGTATTAGTTAATTGTTTTCCTTTTACTACGTTTACTGCTAGATCACTATCTCTGTTACATTCTCCTACTATCATACCTTCATATACTTCAGTTGCTGGTGATATGAACATTATTCCACGGTCTTCTAAATTTCCTATTGAATATGCTGTTGATTGTCCATTTTCCATTGATACTAATACTCCTAGTTTTCTTTCTCCTACTGAGATTGATTCTACTGGTTGATATGCTTTGAATGTATGGTTCATTATTCCATACCCTTTAGTTAATGTCATGAAGTTAGTTGAGAATCCTATTATTCCACGAGATGGAATTGTATATATTAATCTTACTTGATTTTCAAAGTTAGTCATTGAGTCCATATGACCACCACGTGTCCCTAATTCTTCTATTACGGCACCAACTGACTCTTGTGGAACTTCTATTTGTAATTCTTCATATGGTTCACATTTTTGTCCATCTATTTCTTTTATAATTACACGTGGTTTTGATACTTCTAATTCAAATCCTTCACGTCTCATATTTTCTAGTAAGATACCTAAGTGTAATTCACCGCGTCCAGATACTAAGTATGATTCATTAGTTGCTTGTTCCACTTTTAGAGATACGTCTTTTTGCATTTCTCTAAATAGACGTTCTCCAATCTTACGAGATGTTAAAATCTTTCCTTCACGTCCAGCAAATGGAGATGAGTTAGAACCAAATGTCATTTGTAATGTTGGTTCATCTATATGAAGTATTGGTAAAGCTTTTTCTTTTCCAACTTCACAAATTGTTTCTCCTACTGATATATCAGCAAGTCCTGCTATTGCGATGAAGTCTCCTGCTTCTGCTTCTTCTATTTCTATTCTCTTATATCCATAATATCCAAATAATTTTTGAATTCTGAATTGTTTTATACTTCCATCTAGTCTGCAGCAAGATACATTTTGTCCCACTTTTACCTTACCATTAGTTATTCTTCCTATTCCAATTCTTCCTACGAAGTCATTATAGTCAAGTAGTGCTGGTTGGAATTGTAATGGTTCATTAGGATTTCCAGCAGGGGAAGGTATTTCTTCTAGTATTGTATTTAGTATTGGTTCAAACCCTTCTTTTTGTGTTGAGATATCTGCATCAAGTGATGATGTGTGATTTATTGCACTTGCATAGATTACTTTGAAATCTAATTGTTCATCATCTGCTCCTAGTTCTATAAATAAATCTAATACTTCATCTAATACTCCAGATAATCTGGCAGTTGGTTTATCTACTTTATTTATTACTACTATAGGTTTTACTCCAGCTTCAAATGCTTTCTTTAAAACGAATCTAGTTTGAGGCATTGCTCCTTCATAAGCATCTACTACTAATAATACACCATCTACCATGTGCATAATACGTTCTACTTCTCCACCAAAGTCTGCATGTCCTGGTGTATCTAGGATATTAATTCTTACTCCTTTATAATCTACTGCTGTTGTTTTCGCAAGAATTGTTATTCCTCTTTCTCTTTCTATATCATTTGAGTCCATTGACATTGAAGTTGTATCTTCATTTTCTCTAAACATTCCTGATGATTTTAATATACCGTCTACTAAAGTTGTTTTACCGTGGTCTACGTGAGCTATTATAGCTATATTTCTTTTTTCCATATTAACACCTCTTTTTTGTAACGCTCTAATTTTAGCACAACTTAAAAGAAAATACTAGTTTTTTATTAGTATTTTCTTATTTTACTTAAATTTATTCCAAATTTTAAAACTCGGAGTTTTATCGTTATGATCGGGATGAGGACAAGAAGCTTGCCATAGATTACCGACTTTTTGAACTTTGGTATATTGATTGGCAAGCTTAACAATGTCTATTTTTTCATTTAATCGACGGATAAACTCTGTAGTATATTTCATATTTATCCTTCAATTTATTTAACGTAGAAAGCATCGTCACGATCTTCATATCGAACATTAGTTAATTCTTTACCGTTGAGTAAT
>ERZ773233.2514-NODE-2514-length-10089-cov-26.924058_pt1 | contig 10089 bp, 6 predicted proteins | sample MGYA00580991_ERZ773233 | MGnify/ENA primary metagenome ERZ773233 (study PRJEB29015, sample SAMEA2738178) | human oral metagenome | biome: human oral; feature: human-associated habitat; material: saliva | place: China | collected 2161 ...
ACTTCACGCCGCGCACGCTCATCATCACGGGCCTCACGATCGCCGCGACCGGCGTGGTGACGCTGGCGATCTCGACGTTCCTCCTCGACCTGCCGCTGATCCTCACGTGCGTGGGCTTCGCGCTGGTTATGACGGCGAACGCGTTTATCTTCGGGAACTCCGGTGCACAGGCCATGAGCGAGGCGCGCGAGCACGCGGGCACGGCTTCGTCCGTCATGGGCGTGTTCCAGTCGATCGCGAACGGCATCGCCGCTCCCCTGGCGACCTCAGGCGGCGACAGCGCCGTGCCGATGGTGCTCGTCATGATCGTCGGCTCGGTCGGCGCGTGGTTCGCGTTCTGGGTGATCGCCCGCGGCGGCAAGCACACGCCGCGCCACCTCAGCCTCGACTGAGAGAGCGCGGCGGGATCGCCACTGTCGGATCAGCTGTCGAGAGCCGCAGGGTGCCCATCACTGGCGCGAGGCCAGCCACACCGCGATCGATACGAGGACCAGGCCGATCAGCTCGTAGACGCCGGGGATCTGCCGCAGCAGGACGGCACCGACCAGCGCGGACGTGGCGGGCAGGATCGCGGCAAACAGCGCGAACGTGGGTGCCGCCAGGCGACGCATCGCGAGCGCCTCAAACGTGTAGGGAATCGCGGTGGACAGCAGGCCAACGCCAACGACAATCGCGATCAGCTCCCACGAGGCCGTGGCCGCCATCGCCCCCGGCCCGAGGAAGGGCGCGAAAAAGAGAGAACCCCACGCGCAGCCGAGCGCCAGGTTCGTGACCCCGTCGCGCGTGGTCGAAGCACGCTGCCCGACGACGATGTAGGCCGACCAGGCGAGGGCCGCGAGGAGGATCCACGCGACGCCGACGCGCACGCTCGGCACGCTCAGGTCGAGAGCGAGGCCGCCGATACACGCCACCCCCGCGAACGCGAGGACGGCGGCGATACGCGGCCGCCAGCCACGGCCTCGGAGAACAGCGACCGCGACCGGGCCGATGAACTCGAGTGAGACGGCGGTCCCCAGGGGAATGCGCGCGATTGACTCATAGAACGAGGAGTTCATCGTCAGGATGATGACGCCGAACAGCGCGGAAATCGCCAGGTCCGAGACCGTCAGGCCGCCGCGCCAGGGGCGCTTCCAGGCCAGCAAAACGACCGCGCCCGTCAGGACGCGCCACCACGCGACGGATGCAGGTTCAACGGACGCAAAGGCGACGACGGCGAGCGCCGCGCCCACGTACTGGATGAGGCCCGAGCCGACGATGTAGAGCTGAGGCGGGACGCGGTCGACTACAGAGACGCCGTCAGGGCACCGGGAGGGTGCGTTCACTGGGCGGGCGCGAAGGTCAGGGCCGCCGAGTTCATGCAGTAGCGCATGCCAGTGGGCTGATCGGGCGCGTCGGGGAAGATGTGGCCGAGGTGGGAGCCACATGTCGCGCAGCGCACCTCGGTGCGGATCATGCCGTGGCTGGTGTCGACGCTCTCGGTAGTCGCGCCGTCGTACGCCTGGAAAAAGGAGGGCCACCCGCAGGAGGAGTCAAACTTCGCATCGGAGTCGAAGAGTTTCGATCCACAGGCCGCGCACGAGTAGGTGCCGACGCGGTCCTCGTCGAGGAGCTCGCCCGTGAAGGGACGTTCCGTGCCCGCCTCGCGCAGCACGTGGTAGCGCATGGGGCTCAGGAGCTTCTTCCACTCGGCGTCGGTGCGGGCAGCAGGATCGGTAGCGTTCATGTGCCCATTGTCGCGCGCCGCCCGCGGCCTCGCACTTTCGGGTGCGGCCGCGGGCGGCGCGGGTATGTTCGTCGCTCTCATCGACGAGGCCGTGGTTGCCTCACGGGGTTCACACCCCTGTCGATGGGCGGCTTGTCAGGCTACTTATTCTTGCCTGCGTTCTTCTTGCCGGAGGCCTTTTTGGTGGTTCCCTTCTTGGAGCTGCCCTTCTTGCCACCCTTCTTCGAGGACGACTTAGCAGGCTCGTTCTCCTCGGAAGCGGAGGCGTCAGCGGCCTCGGCGGAGGCATCCTTATCGGATGCCTTTTCCTCAGCTTCCTCCTTCACCTCGGGGGCCTCCTTCGCCTCTTTGTTGGTTCCCTTCTTGGAGCTGCCCTTCTTACCACCCTTCTTCGAGGACGACTTGGCGGGCTTCTTCTCCTCGGAAGCGGAGGCGTCAGCAGCCTCGGTGGAGGCGTCAGCATCCTCAGCCGACTCTTCCTGCGCCTCGGACGCGGAATCAGCTTCGGCGGAAGCAGCCTCATCAGCCTCCTTTTCCTCAGCCTCCTCCTTCACCTCGGACGCGGACTCAGCCTCGACGGAGGCGTCAGCATCCTCAGCCGACTCTTCCTGCGCCTCGGACGCGGATGTCGCTTCGGCGGAGACGGCCTCATCGGCCACCTTCTCCTCAGCCGACTCTTCCTGCACCTCGGGCGCGGACTCAGCCTCGGCGGAAGCAGCCTCATCAGCCACCTTCTCCTCAGCCTCCTCCTTCACCTCGGACGCGGACTCAGCCTCGGCGGAAGCAGCCTCATCGGCCTCCTTCTCCTCAGCTTGCCCCTTGGTGGAATCAGCATTTTCAACGGGTTCTTCCGCAGCAGGATGCTCGGCGCTCGCCAGCACGACCGTGTCGCCGACGGCGGGTGCCGCCTTGATCGCCGGAAGGACCTGCGTGTCTGCCTGATCGGGCGTGGGCGCGACCTTGATGGGAGGCATGACGGCGGTCTCCTCGACATCCCGCACATCGGCGGCCGTCGGCGCGGGCGGCTCGGCCAGGGGCTGCGCCTGCGTGGCAGCGCCAGCCGCAACCTTCGTCGCACCCGCGGCCTTCTCAGCGTCACTCGAGGCTGCGGGAGCCGCGGACTGTGCCACGGCCTCGTCGGCGCCGGAGTCCTCGCCGCGCTTGTCGAGGCCGAGGACCGGAACCTGACCGGTCACCGTGCGCAGCATGGCTGCTTCAGCGCCGGTGGGGGCCACCGCTGGGAAGAAATCCATGATCGAGACGCGCGGCGGAACCATCGTCGGAGTCGGACGAATTTCATCCTCGAGGCGCATCTCCTCGGCGACCGCGTACCAGCCGGGGTGGATGTCCGGTTCGTCGGGTCCCTCTGCCTCCGCGGCCTCCTCAGGCTTATCGGCGGGCTTGTCGGTTTCCTGCGCGGGCGCTTCCGGCTGCACCGGTCGTTCCGGCTGCGCAGGCGCTTCCGGTTCCTCCGCGGTCGTGGCCGCGGCTGACTGTGCCCGCGCTTCCTGCTGTGCCGGGGTCGCCGGCGTAGTCGGCTGCGCAGGAGCTACAGCCTGTGCGGGCTTGCCCGACTCGTCCGAAGAGGTTTCCTCCTGCGACGCCGCCATCTCAGCGGGGGTCGGCGCGGGCGGCGGCACGAGCGCAGGCCTGCCGGCGTACACCATGTTCGTGGTGACGGGGTTCTCGGCACCCTCAGCCAACGCTTCGTCGCCCTGTTTCACGGACGTTTCACGAGCCTCGACGGGAGCAGTCACCTGCTCCTTCTCGCTCGAAGGGGCCGCGGCGTCGGTGTCATCATCCGTATCGGACGAGGCCGTGGCGTCCTCGGGTTCATCTCCGTCGGTCGGCGCGGCAGCGGTTTCCGTTGCGGCGTCGTCGGCAGTCTCAGGTTCCTCGGAAGCGGGATCCTCGACCGGAGTGTCATCCGACGTCGCGTTCTCCGCTTCCTGCGCAGGAGCAGCCTGCTCGGCCTCGGAGGTCTCGTCGGCGTCGTTCTCGGTCGACGCGGTGTCACCGGACGCTTCAGCGGCGGACGCAGCCTGCTCATCGGCAGGTTCGACCTCGGCGGGTTCGTCCTTCTCGTCCCTGGCGGATTCCTCGGAGGCGGTTGCCGCCTCGTCGGAATCGGACTCTGCAGGAGCGGACTCGCTCGTATCTGCTTCACTCACGGCTGATTCAGCTGCGGCAGACTCGGCCTGCCCGTCTACGGGCTCGGCTTGCTTATCGGCAGGTTCAGCCGCGGCGGGAGCTTCACCCTGAGCAGCGTCGGATTCCTCGGTCTCGACGACCGCCACCTCCACGGTTGCGGCCTCATCAGTCGCGGCAGGGGCCTCGGACTGAGCCTCAGTCTCCTTGCCCTGATCGTCTTTGGCCTGATCTGCTTCAGCCTGACCAGAGTCAGCGGGGGTTTCAGCAGTCTCCGAAACGGACTGTTCGGATGCCTCGGGAGCGGCCTTCTCGGTTGTCGATGACTCGGCCTCGACGGCCTCGGGAGCGGCCTGCGTAGCCTCGGCGGGAGCCTCAGCCTCGGCAGGATCGACCGTTTCGGCAGAGTGAGATTCTTCACCAGCAACTTCAGTCGGCTTAGCGGCAGAGTCAGCCGATGAGGACTGGTTCTGCGCCTTCTTGGTCGCCTCATCGGAGGTAGAAGTCGGCTTGTCGGGACCGGACTTCGCTGTGGCTGCGGATGCGGGCGCCTCGGCCTCGGGAGCGGGAGGCATGGAAGCCTCGGAAGCCTCGACAGGTTCGACTCCGACGGCAGCCAGCGCGGTGGTCGCCTCATCGTCCATGGCCTTGGACTCGGCAGCGTAGCGACGCTCGCGCGCCTCACGGCGATCCTGAACGCGGCGAGAGTTAGCCTCGCGCTCGGCGAAGACCTCCTCGCCAGGGCCGGACAGGGCTGCGGCGCGCTCGTCGGCCTCGACCGAACCGGAGAAGAGACGCTCCCCACGACCGACGGATGTAGTCGTCAGAGTCTCGGTGACCTGCGGGTTCCTGTTACTTGCGGCCTCGATGATCTTGCGCAGCGCGGACTTGGAGATCACCTGAGTCTCGTCGGGAGCGGGTCCCTGTCCCTCGGCCATTTCTCGCTGACGATCAGCCATCGCACGGCGTCGAATCCGCTTTGCCTTGCGGCGTGCGGCAACCATGCGTGCGGCGTGCGCCGCGTCCTTGGGCTGCTCGCGAACGGCCCCCTCAGCGCGGACCGACGAGGCCGCACCACCCAGGGCGGAATCCTGAGACGAGCGCCGTGCCCCACCCGTGTGGGAGGACGACGCGCCCGTCGCGGCCACGGCCTCGTTCGTGCCGGAGATCCCAGCGAGCTCGGCAGCCAAGCGCGCGATGCGTTCACGACTCATGTCTTTTTCGACGGTCACGGTCGCGCGAGGCTCGATGTGCTGGACGGGGCGAGCCCACGGCTCTTCGGCGACGATCCACGCGATGAGGTGCTCGCGCAGGTAAGCACGCAGGTCATTGAGGTTTCCGGAGTTCGTCGCGGACACGAGAACGCGCACGGTGATGGTCTGCGCGTCGGAGTCGGTGATCTGCACGGCCCACGTGCGGCCGTCCCACAGGTCGGTGGCAGCCAGGAGCTTCTCGACCTTCGCGCGGATCAGGGTCATGGGGGCGGACCAATCGAGCTTAAGCTCGACCGTGCCCAGCTGGGCGGCAGCGCGGCGGGTCCAGTTCTCGAAGGGCGTCTGCGTGAAGTAGCGGCAAGGGATGATGAGGCGGCGCTCGTCCCAAATGCGCACGACCACGTAGGAGAGCGTGATCTCCTCGACAGAACCCGTCTCCTGCTTGTCGCTGGCGATAACGACGTCGCCCATGCGGATCGCGTCAGTGAAGGCCAACTGCAGTCCGGCGAAAACGTTGCCGAGGGTCTGCTGGGCAGCGAGACCGAAGATCACGGAAATAACACCCGCGGAGGCCAGGACGGTTGTCATGACCTGGCGGGCGGCGTCGAAGGTTCCGATCATGGCAACCGCGCCAACAAGGAGGACGATCACCTGAACCAAACGGCGCAGAACCTGGGCGCGGGTCTCGAAGCGGCGCGAACGGCCTCGGTCGGCGGCCTGTCGGGCCTTCGCGGCGTCTTCGAAGACCCACGCGGCGGCGTAGCCCATCCACGTCATGCAAGCCAAGCCCGCGATGAGGAGCAGGTGCATGAGGAACGTCGTGACCGATGAGCCACCCCAGTCAGTGAGGCGGGGGTCCACGAGCGCGATCCCGAGTCCGACCCACGCGCCCCACGTGGCGAGCGCGAAGTGAGCGGGGCCGCGCACGCGACCCAGGACTGACGAGGCCATGGCAGACTTCGCCAACGCCTTACGCGCCAGGACGGACAGGACCACCGAGGCAACCAGGCCAAGAACGGCACCGATGATGGGTCCGAGGAACAGGAGGGTCAAGTCGATGGTGGTATCCACGGCTGCCTCCGCGCCAGATTGCGAGTCAGCGGCGGCGCGCGCGAGCGCGCCTGAGGTTTGAGTTGAGATTTGAGTGAGGGCACCGAGTGCTGGTGTCAGAGTCATGCATTAAGGGTAGGCCGGGTAGCTGATGAATTCCTGTGAATTCTGCACAATTGCAATGTTTTTTAGTAACGTGGTGCGCATCACGCTTTTTCGTTTTGACGTATTGACGGACGTCTGCCTAAGATATATCCCGTCTTCGGACGCCAGTTCGACGGCCAAAAGGCCCCCATCGTCTAGCGGCCTAGGACACCGCCCTTTCACGGCGGCGACACGGGTTCGAATCCCGTTGGGGGTACCACCGGTCGCAATTGTGATTGGAATAATTCAATAGGTCTTACCTGTTGTAAGGCCCCGTAGCGCAGTTGGTTAGCGCGCCGCCCTGTCACGGCGGAGGTCGCGGGTTCAAGTCCCGTCGGGGTCGCCGACCAGACCTAATCGGTTCAGGTCTTGGCTCTGTAGCTCAGTTGGTAGAGCGTTCGACTGAAAATCGAAAGGTCACCGGATCGACGCCGGTCGGAGCCACCAGCAAGCCCCGAAGCATTAGCTTCGGGGATTTTTGGTTTTATGGCACGGAGTGATGCCTGAGATACGTATCTCATCCATTTTTCATTGCCAACTTCATCAACCCGCGAGTCATGGTTACTAGATAGCCATTTTCACCTTTAGAATACCGAACAAGTATATATGCCGTCCGACATACTTGTTTATTTCTAAAGGAGGGAACCATGCTGTCCTGGACACGCTGGGCAATGTGGAAGCACATCATTTTTGCGATGCTGGGCACACTCGTCGTGGCTGGAGGACTCAGCGCGTGCGATCCCATCGTGCCAGACGTCGTCGGCCAGGCTCTGCCGGACGCAATCCAGAGGCTTGAGAACTCGGGATACAGCCAACTCAGGGTCATCGACGACAGCGGAGCGACAATCACCCGGACACACTATGAGGACGGCTACAAGGTAACCACGCAAGACAAGTCCGGGTCAGACATACCTACGACGACCACGATCACGCTAACTGTTACCGAGAGTCACATTACATCGCTCATGTCGACTCCTAGCACAACGCCGAGCAGCAGTCCCCTTCCCACCCATAGCCCTTCCTACACTCCCTCACCAACGCCCACGGCCGTCCAAACAAAAGAGCAGCCTGCGCCAGCGCCCGTCGTTGCACCAGCCCCGGTTGCTCCCGCGTACAACGAGGAAGACGAGGAGGAGCACACATACTACGCAAATTGTCGAGAGGCGCGCGCAGCCGGAGCCGCACCACTCTACGCGGGCGATCCCGGCTATCGTCTGGGTCTGGACAGAGACAGGGACGGCATCGCCTGCGAGTAGACGCACACCCCCCGGACCCGTCTCCCCTACAGTAAGTGCTCCACATGGCTGCGCTGGCATCTAAACAAACCCCGCCTGGACGAGGAAAACGTATGGTACACCGCAACCAAGTTGGATCGATCAGACCTATACCCACTCACGCGAGGACAACCGCTTAGTAGGCGCCCCCTACGACCTCGCAGGGGGCTCATCCCCGCTCACGCAGGGAAAACACGACGATCACCGCGCCGATCATCGTCGGCAGCGGCTTATCCCCGCTCACGCGGGGAAAACGGAGTTCAGGGTGAAAGCGAAGGCCTCGAGGGTGGCTCATCCCCGCTCACGCGAGGAAAACCTATGAGAGGACCGCATCCGCGCCCTCGAGCACGGCTCATCCTCGCTCACGCGGGGAAAACGATATACCTAGTATGACGTTGAACAACCTATACGGCTCATCCCCGCTCACGCGGGGAAAACGGGCATACGTGTTGTTCTGGGTGGAGACACGGCTGCCTCATCCCCGCTTGCGCGGGGAAAACTGCACCGCCGCATACTCACACACCAAAGCGCGCGGCTCATCCCCGCGTGAGCGGGGAAAACTCGAGAAGAAGATCTCTAACGGCAACTACGGTGGGCTCATCCCCGCTTGCGCGGGGAAAACGGAGTGCTCTTACTGCACTGGGGACTGCCAGTAGGCTCATCCCCGCTCGCGCGGGGAAAACAGCTTGCCAGAGCCGCCCGGGCCGTTCAAAACGGGCTCATCCCCGCTCGCGCGGGGAAAACTACCGGGGCAGAGTCAACCTGTAAGGGAACCTCGGCTCATCCCCGCTCGCGCGGGGAAAACGTGAACCCGTCGGCGCTAGAGCCGGTAACGCTGGGCTCATCCCCGCTTGCGCGGGGAAAACAAAGCCATGTCCATACCCTCAAGGGCCGGATAGGGCTCATCCCCGCTTGCGCGGGGAAAACACCCTGGTGCCGTGGGAGGCGCTCCAATCCCAAGGCTCATCCCCGCTTGCGCGGGGAAAACGGGAAAGCACCACAAGCAGAAAGGAAGAGCTCGGGCTCATCCCCGCTTGCGCGGGGAAAACAGGTGAGCCCACAGGAAGCCCACCAGGTGGGGAGGCTCATCCCCGCTTGCGCGGGGAAAACTTCTTTGCCCCAGCGTCTAGCTGACCGATGCGCGGCTCATCCCCGCTTGCGCGGGGAAAACGCCACCTTGCGCCCCTGAACACAACCGATGTAGGGCTCATCCCCGCTTGCGCGGGGAAAACTTTGATTGGTATGCGGTGATTTCCCGGTAGACCGGCTCATCCCCGCTTGCGCGGGGAAAACGGAACGCCGTTGCCTGAAAACTCGTAAACCATGGGCTCATCCCCGCTTGCGCGGGGAAAACGATGGTTGGAGCATTAGGGGCGGCATTGATCCCGGCTCATCCCCGCTTGCGCGGGGAAAACTTTTTCCTGGCCAGGGCCTCAACCTCACTAGCCGGCTCATCCCCGCTTGCGCGGGGAAAACACTTCTCGAACTGGGGCTTTACGCCCCAAATCGGTCAGATTTTGGAAAGCCTTGAGAGCTGCGCCTACGCTGAAATTTACTCACTGCCGGCCGCTTACGCAACCGACTCGCGGGATCAGGCTCAGAATACTGGCCGCGCCCCTCAGAGTAGTAAGGGCGCATCATCAAAGTGAGCCCCTCGAAGTCGACCGGCTGCCAAGGATCACCCCAGGTCAGAAAGGCCAGACCCTGCTCATTACGGGCTCGATACACCATCACTGCTCGCCCAGTTTTTAGGTTCGCAACAACTATATCCCATAGCCGCTCACGCACACGAGCACTTAAAGTACCCACAAAAACACCAGGTGAAATCTCCATAAGCCAACGCGTCACATGACCACGCAAACCCTCAGGGACAGCAGATAACACCAGCACAATCACCAGGGCACATCCTCATCATAGGAAACACCCGCAGCTACCGTCCCATCTGCGTCATCCCACAGCCGCAAGTCATCAACAACCAGCTCGTCGTCGTCGGGCAGATCCCCGACCACCGAGAGTAGTCGCTTAATATCCGTGACACACCGCTCCAGCAGCCGAAACTCCCTCACGGCGTCACGCACAGCCTTGCGGGCCGCGCTACCTACCGATTCCTCAGTAGGGCTAGCCGCCAGGTCAAATGCAATCGGAATGGTTAGATCTGCCTTATACAGATCCGCAATGTCGTAGACAAAAGAGCGGTAGGTGCCGTTATGGACAAAACCCAGCCCCGGACTACAGCCCAACGCAACTATCACCGCGTGAATAACGCCGTAAATAGCCGAGTTAGCTGCCGACAGCGCCTGGTTAACCACTGATCCGTCCTCGAAATTGTCCGGATCATACTCGCGCTTATCCCAGGGCACGCCGGTGCGCTGCGAATTCTGCTGATACAGCCTACGCACCCGCGCTCCCTCACGCCCCCGCAGCTGCTGCAGACTCAGTTTAGAGACATCCTCACCCACAAAACGCATCAAATACATGTTGCGGGCAACAGCGAGCCTCAAAGCCGGGTCGCTGACCGCGCGGGCCTGTGCCTCCA
>ERZ773233.2518-NODE-2518-length-10081-cov-3.449033_pt1 | contig 10081 bp, 10 predicted proteins | sample MGYA00580991_ERZ773233 | MGnify/ENA primary metagenome ERZ773233 (study PRJEB29015, sample SAMEA2738178) | human oral metagenome | biome: human oral; feature: human-associated habitat; material: saliva | place: China | collected 2161 ...
CCTATGAAAACTTGAAGTTTCTTAGGAATACCACTCTTAGCATTATTTAAAAGTGTTTGGAAGATAGGTGTAACATTTTTTAAACCGTTAAAGTCCATAAGATACACCTCTCACCAATACTATCTATTTTATGAATATCTTATGTATATTTAATTGTTATCTATTATAAGCGGTCTTCTTCTCTTTCAAATGAACCATCCCAAGCAGAAAATTGTTTTGTCTTCAAATCATACTTGTTAGAACCTTTAGGGAATACCACAACCTCACCTGTCCATAATGTAACACCTATACTCTGTTTTGCATCCAACATACCAACAAAACCATTTTTATCAATAACAGATTTATTTAACGGCGTGAACTTATAAGTGTACCCAGCCTCCACTGCGGCACTAACCAAGCTATATTTAATGTTTAAAGCTTCAATACCCTGAACATTATAAGTATTAACTGTTGTTCCATTAGTAACATATGTCACCCCAGACGGAACGCTTCCTACATGATTTACAAAGCCAAAATCATCATTCTTATTATAACCTACATTATTGATATAATCATCATAAGTAGTTAATGTAGTCCCATCAGAGCTAACATTAAAGATATAATCAATTTTTCTAACCCTTGAGAATGCCCCAACAGTAGAATTAGGATTAATTTCACCATCAGTATAACCCATAATCATATTTGACTTTGTTGAATTAAACCATGAGTATAGTATGTATGGATTAAGTAAACTATCAGGTTTTCTAAACTCAACTCTAGTATCCCCAACATATACCTCAACTGAAATCTGCTTTAACCAACCACCAACTTTAGAAATATCTGCATAGAAATAAACTCTATTATGTTCAGGAACATCAACACCATATAAGCTATCATGATGTGATGAAATATGACTCACAAAAGTATTTTCTCCGTGAACAATATTTAACAAATCACTTGTGTATAATTTCCCATTACCACCCACAATAGTGTATTTAAATCGAACATTTTCAACACTAGAACCTAATAATGAAAAATAAAATAACCCTACATCTGATGACACATTAAAAAGACCTAAATAGTTACTAATCCTATCAAAGTTGCTAATAACGTCATCTACAGAAGAATATCCAAGTTTTTTAGCAAACTCTACGATAATCTCTTTCTTCTTATCTTCAGAAACTTCAGAGGAATCTACAACAATAGAGTCAATCTCGGATGCATAATTGGATAACTCACCACTACTATGGACACCTTTACGTTCAATAGCCAATGCAATTTTACTGATATTATCTACTAATACAGAAAACTCACCATCGATTTTACTTTGTACTGACATACACATTACCTCACTAAACATAAAAATATAAAATAAAAATATCTTTTGTATGCTTAAAGATATCAGTATGTGAATTTATACCCCACTAGGACTACCACGATTTTCAGAATTTACAACCTCTGAACCTCTATTGATATTCTCTAGCCTAGAAAGTACACTATTTAAAAACTCATCAGTATTAGAGCCTATGTTTACACTACTAACTAACCTATATGTATTTGTTTCTGAATCAAGAACATACAAAATACCACTCATCTTTATTACCCACTATAAATACTATCTAATTGAAAATAGAAAATCGACATTATTTCCACTTTACTATGTTAAGACACAACCACTGTCTAAAATAAGTCTATCAGTAGTTATATAAGATATCCAGACACTGTGTCTGAATTAAAAGTCGATTCAAGTACTTGCCAAAATACTCTTCTAAACCTTATACATCTTTTACATGTTCAGAAATACTATCATAGTGCGGGATTAAACTACTATAACCACTGTCGCTGAGTGGTACCCCAATTAATAACTCTACAGTATCTCCTTCTTTATAATCTAACGCAGGAAAAATACTATCATTATTCCCATCAACTCGAAATAAATACATTGAACCAGTGCGTGAGAATCGTAAAGAATTACCACTTTTACCGAAGAATATGCTAGAATATCTCACTGCTGACTCACTAGATGGCACATTGTTTTGTGTAGCTAGGTCATTAGCACTAACATCAAAATTCATACTCATTGATAATGGCTTAACAATATTATTTCTTAAATTCTTAATCATACCTACACTAGCATTAGAGTATAGTGAGCCATAACTTTTTATAGTACTACTAACCTTACTCATCTCAGTTCTTGTATCATATTCATCTACATATTTAACAAAACTATCAATAGCACCAGGTAGCTTGAAACCCTCACCTGGTTTAAATTGTATTTTAATGAGTCCCTTAGCGTACAACTCAGTAGTTACGGTAATAGAAATATCTTTATCCCTAGAAATACCATTATTGGTAATAGTTACTGTGAATTTATTATCTCCCATTTCGACAGGCAAATTATATACCTTAAAATTGTAGTAGTTAGAACCCACATATTGTTTATTTTTGTCTAGGAGTTTTTGTTCTAATGAGGTTAATGCTACACCATCACCTACGTTTTCCCCAGTCTTCTTATTAAGTATAAGAATATTTTCAGCACTAGAAATAATCTTTGTGTCTTTAATGATAGTATCATTAATCTTAACTAAATCTTCTTCTGATACACTTTCTTTAGAGAAATCTTTAGGGAGTAAACCTGTAAACTTTAAATTCTCTATGTTAAAGTTCGCCGAAGTACCTGTATTAGCACCACCATTAGATGATAAAGACTTAACAGCCTCTATGATAGCACTATCATCTAGGGAGTCAGTATTTTGTACACCTTTTCCAGCTAAAGCTTCTTTTACTTTAGTTCGTAGAGATTGTCCTTGCTCAGCAGTAGTTTTATTTTCCTTGTACTTAGCAATAAACTTATCTAACTCATTAACGATGTCTTCAACTATCATACAACCACCCCTACAACTTACTATTAATATCTTTTAACTTATCTAAGACATCTTTAAACATCTTATCAATCTCAGTACTTCTATAAAGAACTTTACCATCTTTATTAGCACCCACACCATCTAACTCTTTAGTTGATAAAATAGAACGTGAGTTATTTCCATCCCACCAAGTTAAACGACTGGCAGAAAAAGCTAAAGGCTTATCTTTATGACCTACTTCAGTACCATTACCACTAGACATCTTAATCAATGACCACTTATTGCCTGAAGTATCTAAACCATATAAAGGAGTATTATTCCTTAATGGCGGTACCACAGACATAGTACCTGTACCACCACCTAAAGAACTAACATCTACCCTTGACTTAGTATTATTTGAATGAGTTAGCACTAACTCCCTAGTATCACTATCATATTCAATAGATACTACAGGATGCACATCATTTTCACCATCAGTAGGCTGTACCCATAATACGGGTCTATTATCACCTGTAGGCTCTGTTTTAGAGAAGGCAACTAAGTCATTCTTAGTAGGTACACGGATGTTACCAATCTTAATCCTTGCCATCTACTTAATCTCCTTCCAAAACCCCGTAATATCAAATATATATCTCTTATTGTTACCAGCAACACCCCACCCCTTGATGTTGCGACTATTAGGTTCAACGTAAACACTATTATTGTTAGCATCTACGGCAACTTCTAACAATCTACTAGGAACTGGAGCATTAGCTGGCAACGTAGCAATAATCCCACCATTACCACTATTCTGTGTCATCTTGATATCTAGATGTAGTTTTCCAAAACCACTTATAGGACTCCACTCTAAATAACCCCTACCATCACCAGCAGCACCAGCAACAGCTACCCCCCAACTAACATTAAAAATCTTAGTAGTTCCGTTAGCAATTTTCTGTACTGGTGTGACTTCAGGATATGTTATATCAACATAAACATCACCATTATTTTCAATAGTAAAATCAAGAGTAGGAACCCCACTTGCTTTAGGAATCTTGCTCTCTATAACTCTTAACTCTTCTTTTGTAGCAAGATTAGATGTATCTGCACCAGAACCACTAGGCAAATTACTTACTCTAGACTTAATATCCTTGATATCTCTACCAACAGTCTGTGCTAATGTCTGTATATTCTGCACTAATTGTGTATTAGTATCAGCCATAAGCAATCACCTACTAACTATCTCTTGCGGTTGTATAAACACTCACCAAATCCACTGTAGGGTCGCCAATACCTAAATTAGCACATGCTTGTTGTTTTTGTACTGTTGATAAAGACTGTGCTTGACTATAATCTAATTTGTTAGCAACAGATGCAGTTAACGCTGTTGTAACTGTTTTATCACTCTTTAATGCTTCTTGAACTTCCTTAAATGTATCCATAGTCGCATCGGCGCCATTAACAAGATTAGTAACAGCCTCTTGAATTTTATCTGTTAACTCTTGTTTAGTTGCCATAGTACTTAAATCAACACTAGCTTTAATAGTGCCATCTGCATCTAATGTAATACCACTACCAGCTGTTAATTTGTTTTGTTTAGTATCTAGTTTAGTATTTAAACCTACTGTAGTTGTGTAGTCACCTAACTTAGTTGTCAAAGCACTGTTTTCAACATAATCTGACAAGTCTACAGTAATCTTAGTTAAACCTGTACCAGTATCCTTATTAATTGAAATTTTACCCTCAGCAGTTAACTTATCCTGTTTAGCTTGTAACTTTGTATCAACAGCTTGCTCTGTTACAGCACCACCCTGAGCAGTAACGATATTAGCTTTAACCTCGTTGATAGCATCAACGATTGAAGATTGATTAGTCGTAGACAAAGAGCCTAACGTACCAATTTTATCATCTGTAGTTTTTACAGATGCTTTAATATTTTTTACATCCGTACCCAACTGAGTCGCAAGATTCTGTAAATTATCCTTTAAATCTGCCATTAATTTTCACCCTTAGCCAGTAAATACAACGCTGTTAAATCAGAAATATTCTCACCCTCATTAACAACAATCTTTTCTGTTGAAACTGATATCACATTTGTCTCTTCATTTAATAAGATACCATTTCCAGCAATTAACTTATCTTGTTTTTCCTTTAGCATATCTTTAACTTCATCTTTTGTAACTTTAACTCTATTAGAAGTTTCTAATGTACCACTACTATTAGTGTCTACTCCCATATGTGAACCGATATTAACATATTTTGAGTTTATACTAACTTTACTGAATGTACCACTAGACCTAATTACACCCTCATTCATTCGATAAACACCTCATCACATACTTGTTTCAACACCCTAAAAGGATAAATGTGAGTACTATAAATATTTGTATCATTTAGTAACTTATAACGAAGTTGAACATTAACAACACTAGGACTAAACATATATGTCTCTAATTCACTTAGAGGAATATATACTATATTAGTTGTCTTGTTAATTTTTACATCTTCAAGTTTTTTCTTCAGTACGGTGATACCTTGTGAAAAATAAACAATTAAACTGTCTATATTTTCAACCTTAATACCCCTACCCATGCTAATTTCAAGAGTAGGGGTAGTACCTCTAAAAAAAGTATTGCTTTTCATGGACTACCCCCTACCTTTGTAACACTACCTATATATAATTTACCAACAAACAATGATTATGAATTTAAGATTAAAACCTAATCAATCCACAACTCAGCACCATTTGTAAACCTAATTCTATCAACTGCTTCTAATGGACTAGCACCACCTAATGGCTTCCAACCATCTGTGCCTGTATTATTAAGTGCTATATAAGATTTACCACCACTCACAGCTAACTGACCAACAAAATCAGGTTTAACATCGATAGACAACTTAACTAACTCTGTCTTCTTAATAAATGTATCATCTGACTGTTTCTTAGAGTAAATAGCGGTACCGTAATGCTTGGTAGATAACAACGTATATGATGCATCACCACCATCCCACGTTTTAACATCTTTACCAATTAAAATTGTATTAGTAGATTTATCACCAATTTCAGATGAACCAGACTTACCAACCTTAGCTAAACTAATTTCTCTACCCTCAGCAGTTAAACCTAATAGAGGAGAATTGTTAGCAAGTAGTAATCGGTTTACTTTCATATTGTTAATGTGTATAGAATTAAACTTATTATGCTTGCCACTAAAAATATGAACATTATGACCTTCTAATACAGCAAAGTATACTACACCATTCTTAATATCAAAGTCCTCAATCTCATAAGCCTTATCAATATCAACTACTGTCTTAACATTACCAAATACATCGAATTGGAAAATAGCATGTAAACTAGCACACATAATCGTACCATTATAAAACATTGCACCATTATTGTTATAATCTTTTGTCAAGAAATCAACATCAAACTCCTTGATAACAGTAAAATTACTATCAAGAATGTATACATGTCTAATCCCTGTTGTCCTATCACCAGGCATGATAGAACAGTAGCACTTAGTAATAGGGTCATAAGCAAAATTATACTTTTTAACCTGAGATGAATCGGTATGTACACCTATAATAGAATAGTTGTTATCTAATTTAGCTAACCTAAATGGATTAGAATTAAATTCACCATTGCATACATATAGTGTATTAGTATCTTTATTGTAAGTCATAGTATTGCAATGACCTAACTTCTCTATATCACTAAAGTCTACCCTACGTTTTTGAGTGTTTAAATCGTCACCATCTAAGATATACAACACTTGATTTGTATTATCAGAATTAATAGTAGCAAGTACAAACTCATTTCTATTAGAATTATATGCAAAACCTTGACATTGATTAACCTTATTTGTATCTAATTCTACAGACCTAACAAACTCAATGTTAGTAGGAGATGTGATAAACATATCATCATTCTTAATGAAAGGAACTTTTTCACTAAAAGAACCCAACACGATAACATCTTTACACTCACCAATAAATATATTTTTAGTTAGCTTATACACACCAGGGCTAATAATTAAAATCTTACCCCTAGCATCGTTAACGCACTGCTCAAACTTAGCTGTATCGTCAACAACACCATCAGCACCCATCTTATACTCTTCAGTAGCTACGATATCACTATGACCAGTCCTAAGATTAGCTAATCTATTATCTACTATAGTATCAATCTTAGCGTTAAGTGTCTTAGAAGATTCTTTAATCTTATCATCTACATCTTTTGCTGTAACTGTAGTAATAGAGCCTAGTTTACGTTTAGCATCATCAATAAAATTATTAACTGTATTACTCAATGTTGAAGTTGCTTCTGTAACTTTAGTATTTACTACATTCTTAGCTTCCTCAGTAATAGATGCTACTTTAGGGTCTACCTTATCATTAATCATCTTAGTAACAGCTGTATCAGACAAAGTGCTACTTAATCTACTATTAATAATAGGAGCAACTACAGTATCAACCCTTTTAGATACCTCTCTAGAAAGATTATCATTTACAATATTAGCAACCTGTGTAGGTACTGTAGTAGCAAGCTGTTTACTCACCTCAGACTCAACTTTACTAGGTACTTTAGCATTTAACTGTGTAGTAACCTCACTAGACATCATAGCGGGACCTTGTGCTTGTACCTCTCTCTGTACAAGCGGCCCAATAGAAGAACCTACATGAGATACTACTAAGTCATCAATCTCACTAGAAGATAATTGCCATATAGACTGTTGCGACCACGTCCCACTTGATGTAGCAGAACCACTTACCTTACAAAACCACATAGTACATTTATCATCTGAGTTTAAAATATCAAGATTATAGATGATATCCCCAGCTTGCCACGGCTCACCTGTATAAGGTCTTTTCTCAGTACCTATAGGGTAACGATAGTCATTATAAATAAAATGCACTACATAATCTTGAAATTTATTCCTATGTACATCGATTGTTAACTTATGAATTGGTGGATTTTCAGGTATTGTAAACTGACCACCACCATTAGCCTTTAGATAATTAATAACATCATCTATCTTCTCTTTAGTAAAGTCGTCATTTCCTGTGTATAAAGTCATAGGTACAGACGGTAGTGACTTTAGCACATCCTCTAGTGTTAAAGTCTCACCACTCTCTGTAACTATCTCAACCATTTTATACGGAATTTTATACATCTATACCTACCTAGTCTAAATCAAACTTCCTCGGCCACCCTGTTATTGCCATTAATTTACAGTTTTCAGAATATGTCATATCAGCTAAATTATCAGAACCTAAAACCCAATCCACAAACTTCAAGGCCCAATACAAACTCATCTTACCTATAGTATATGCCTTAGGAGAAGGAGTGGCTCTTTTTGCCAACTTTAATGCTAATTTATACTCAGAAACATCAAAACTACATGTGTATAAATATTCTGTACTACTATCACCAGACAAATAAAATGTAATAACCTTATAATTATTAAATGTTTTTCTTAAACGAATGTTCCTATCTCTAGCATCACTAGGAGAAGATACCCAATCATACAACAAGACATCTACATTATCAAAATCATTAGGATAAACCTGTGTGAATTTTCTATCTGCAACTGATGAATCACCATTGCCACCCCTAGAATATATTTGACCACTATTCTGCTCAATCCACAACTGCATAGACTCATTACTATCGTATACACGGCACGGTAAATTAATTAACTGACCATACTTAGTCGGTTGATTTTTAAACACCATCTTATCATAATAAGCCACAAAACAACCTAAATTGTTTATTTTCTCATTTGTATCAGGTAGCTGTGAATTTTCACTTCGACTATGTAAAGTGTAATAGGACTTAACACCAATATTATAAGGGTCAAAATTAATAAGCTTATTTCCACCAACAAAAACACTATCAAACGGTTGACCACTGAAAGTGTCAACAGCTGAATTTGGCGTGTAACTAAAAGAATTACCTAAGTTCTTAAATGTCTTACCAGAAGATGTGTAAATCACATCACCATAGTTATAACTACCACCTTCACCCCAAAACTTAACACCTAATCCTCTTGTCAACCCTGGACTTGAAATATCAACCCAATCAGAAGACGAACTAGAGCCAACAGCGAATTTTACACTCTTATTTGCTTTATTATAAGAGAGCTGACCAATAAAATCAGGAGACTTAGTACTATCACCATGAATATTGTACTGGTCAACAATAGACCACCCATTGTTACCATCAGAAATATAATACTGCGGACCATTATAAGGATTAAAAGCCTCTATAATCTGCCCTTGACTCGCACCTCTAACATCAGGCACTCCCTTTGAACGCTTGTTAAACTTCAAATTTGGTGTTGAGTTAGGATATCCAACTTCAAGACTGTTTGCATTAAACGGATGCACAACATTTATCACACCACCATGCTCAGTGTAGAATACTTTTTTAACATCAGTTGCTACATTTTTACCTACAAATGTAGCAGATGAGTTACCAGAACACTTAAATCCTATATCAACATTACCACCAAAGGTAGTCCCATCTAAGTAAACAGTAGCACTATCCCAAATAGTAAAGTGTTTACTCTCTTGTCCTTCTGGTGTATTTGTATTATAAAACTTACAATTCTTAAAGAAATAATGCCCATCTGTAGCGGCTATATTTGTGTATACACTCTTTTGTATTGCCTGACGTCTAAATGTAATATTATCAAAAGAAAGATAAGAGCAGTCCCTAAAGTACATGGATGGGAATACAGCTTCCCCGTCACCCCTAAAATAGAAAGCTACCTCATTTTTTAAATTTCTAATATGATAACGAATACCCTCTGCTGAAATATTTTCTAAATTATTTGCTATTTGTTCGGCTGTAATTTTAGGATTTTCTAGCATTAAAGCAACTATTTTATCTACTATATTTTCCTTTTCTTTGGTAGTTTCTTTGGTAGTTTCTTTGGTAGTTTCTTGAGTAGTATTTTTAATATTAAAAAACTCCTTATTAATCTCCATAATGGCATTTGTATAGTTATCAACATCATTATCAGGATAAAATTTTAATTTTGGTGAACCATTATTATTTTATTATTATACTTTAAGTTCTAGGGTACATGTGCACAACGTGCAGGTTTGTTACATATGTATACATGTGCCATGTTGGTGTGCTGCACCCATTAACTCGTCATTTACATTAGGTATATCTCCTAATGCTATCCCTCCCCCCTCCTCCCACCCCACAACAGGCCCCAGAGTGTGATATTCAGATCGGAAGAGCA
>ERZ773233.2524-NODE-2524-length-10056-cov-2.929207_pt1 | contig 10056 bp, 7 predicted proteins | sample MGYA00580991_ERZ773233 | MGnify/ENA primary metagenome ERZ773233 (study PRJEB29015, sample SAMEA2738178) | human oral metagenome | biome: human oral; feature: human-associated habitat; material: saliva | place: China | collected 2161 ...
TGATTGCGGTAGCGGCCGTCCTTGTTCCAGCGCCAGTAGTCGCTCTTGTCGGTATTTATGTCGATCGCGATGCCGTAGGAGTGGGAACTCTTGCGCTTTGTACCCTCGATCACGCGCCAGTTAAACGTGCCAGACGGGTTATCGAGAAATTTTAGCAGCTCCGGCTTTTGCACGACCAGCGCGTCAAGCTCGTTTGAGACGGCTTGCAGAGCAGCTGCCGCACCGTTTTTGGAGTTAAATTTAAACGTCTTGCCGCCGTGATTTTTTAGCCAAACGACATCCGTTAAATTTGCCCTTACTTCCGCCTCGCTCGCACCGTAAATTTTATCTAAAAGCTCGTAGTTTCGGTATCTGCCAGCGTCATTACTAGGTAGAGCTAGAGGTTTAAATAGCGGATAAGGCTGCGCAAAAGTATCCTCTACGTCGGCGAGATTTAGCAGATGCGCCGTGTCCTTTGCCTCGCCGTCATCAAATTTGACCTTACTGCCGTCCGCAAAAATCACCTCGTTGCCGACTATTTTCACGCCGTAAGCTTTTTCGATCGCCGATTGTTTTGCGCGCTGCGCCTCTTCGCCGCTAGCTATTTCAAAGGTGTTCATGGAGTTTATTCTCGAAACTAGCAAGCGTTTTGGATCGATGTCTGCTACGTCTGAGCCGATTTTTAGCGTCGTGATCGCCACGCCGCCGATCATGGCTCTACCGTTATCTTTCGTGCGGATGCCCCAGACGTCGTGCACGGCGAGCGGCTCATCCCCGCGCAGGCCTGCGTATAGCATGATGTGCCCGTTCATGTGAAACAGCGTTCTATACGGCACGGCTTGCGTTTTGATGACACGTAGTTTTTCTTCCGCGCTTAGATTTGCCAGGCTTACGACCTTGCCGATTTGACCTTGCGCCTTTGAGTTTCGCGGTAGCCACACGCCAAAGCTACCGAGAAAATCCTGCAAAAACAGCGAGCAGTCGCGCTTACCGCCAAACCCGCCCCAGCCGTAGCTTTGACCTAGTAGCGATGACGCCAGCGCCCTTACGTTTTCGTCGCTAAATGTAAGCGGAAAGCGGCTCGCGCTTTGTTTTGAGATCTCGTAGTTTCTTAGCCCGCTTTGGGTCTGAATTTTGCCGTAAAATTTAAACTGATCCTCGCTTTGAAACGGCAAAATCGCGCCTATGCGCCCGTAAAATAAAAAGTTGCCGTTTTTGTCGTAGATAGGCTCTTCGTCTTTGATAACGCTTAAAAATTTGGAGTTTTTTAGCTCCCGCACGGCGTCCGCGCTTAAAATTTTGATTTCGGTCGATTTCACCCAGGCCCATGCGGCGTCGCTACCGACAAATGCCCACGCGCCGTCGGCCGAAAAGTGCGAAACGTAAAGCGGATAGCCGATCGAGACGAAAGAGAGCTGAGCGTAGTCAAACGGTAGTCCCTCGCCGGCACGTGCCGGATTATAGAGTACGGCCTCGTCGGTCGGTAGGTTTCGCAGGCTAGTATTTGCCGTCGTTATCGCAGGTAGAGAGACTTTACCGAAGCTCTCTACGCTAGCGTTTTTTCGCACTTTTTCAAACCATTCGTTCGGGATTTTGCGCATATTTGAGAAATAATACTGCCTTTTTGACGTGTTTTTATAGTAATCTAGTGCCCAAAAAGCGTCTTTTGCAGTGGTTGAGGGCGCTTTTAGATCAAGCGCGCTAAAGCGTTTTTGTAGCAGAGTTTCGCCGCTGCTTTGAGCCTCAAAAGGCAGTATCGGCAACGCATTTACATTTTGATCGACGTCAAATTTTAGATAACTGATGTGGCCTAAATTTTCATCCGCGCTCTCCTCGGGCATATCGTATGCCTACGCTGTATTGGCGCCTTGACCCTCTAAATTTACCGCACTAGGGGCATCTTTTGACGATGCGCAACCGCCTAGCATTACTAACGCTACTGCCGTAGAAAGCATAAATTTATTAATTTTCAATCTTACTCCTTAAAAATAAGCTATAATTTTACAAAAAGTTAGGGAAATTTGTGCTAAATCAGCTCTTAGAAATATTAAAAAAATCAAATGTTTTTCTCACCGGGCGCGGCGGCGTGGGCAAAAGCCACCTCACGCAAGCGGTCATCAAGCACTATAAAAGCGAGCTAAAAAACGTCGTCGTACTGGGCAGCACCGGCATCGCAGCGGTAAACGTCGGCGGAGTAAGCGTGCATAGTTTTTTTAAATTCGGCATTTGCTCAAGCCTTGAGGAGCTTCGCGGCTACGACCGCAAACAGCGCGGGAAACTCGGCGAACTAAAAAAGATGCTAGACGCCTGCGATCTCATCGTGATAGACGAGATCTCGATGATCAGCGCGGGGCTCATGGATATGATTTATTACCGCTTGATGAGTTCGCGATTCGTCGGGCGCGTGATGCTCGTGGGCGACTTTTATCAGTTGCCACCAGTGCGAAAAAACGGCGAAGACGGTAGCTCGCTCTTTAAATTTCTCTATGCTTTTAACTCAAGCTCGTGGCATGAATTTGAGTTTAAAAATATTGAGCTAGTCGTATCAAAACGCACGAAGGATAAGAAATTTTACGATATCTTATCTATGCTTCGCGTCGGGCGACTTAGCGAAGAGGTGTTTGCCTATATAGAAAATTTACGCGTGCCAAGCGTGCAGGTAGATGACGATACGAGCGTGCTTTTTGGACGAAACTACGAAGCAGGCGAGCTAAATAACAAGATGCTATCTAAGCTACCAGCGCCGCTTGAAAGAGCAGAGGCGCTAGTGGAAATTTACGATGAAAATTTAAACGAAAACGCGCTGGATCGCTGGATCGCAAACCTCTACGCGCCTGAAATTTTAAATATAAAAATCGGCGCGAAAGTTATATTTACCGTAAATAAATGGGGCGAGTACTATAACGGCGAGCGCGGGCAGATAGTGCAAATTTTAAAAGAAAACGGCGAGATAAAAAGCGTCATCGTGCAAAAAGCTGACGGCGAGATCGTCGAGGTGGAGCGAGCTAGATTTGATATGAGTGAGTTTGTGATGGAGGGCGAGCATTTGCAGGAGCGCGCGAGGGCGTCATTGACGCAGTTTCCGCTAAAGCTAGCCTACGCGATCACGATCCATAAATCCCAAGGCATGAGCATCGAAAATTTAGTCTGCGACCTAAATCATATCTTTGCCAACGGACAGCTCTACGTCGCGCTATCGCGGGCGATCGATCCGAAAAAACTGAGGATATTTTACGGCAAAAGTCGGCCGTTTAGAGAGTATTTGCAAAGCGTCGTTAAAATAGACGAAGAGGTCGAGAAATTCTATCTTGAAAACAAATTTGAAAACATTAAGGAAGACGTATGAAAAAGATTTTTGCGCTGGCTTTTGCCGCGGTTATGGCCTTTGCCGAGACGCTAAATATCGATAACTTTGAAACCGATCTGTACTCCAGAGACGCCAAAAGCTCGATCAAAAAAGTAAGCGTGAGCCTGCGTCTGGAGGGGCGTGACGTAGCGGATAACGAAGCATACGTGCTTGACGCGCTAAATGTCGTTATCGGTAGCTTTTACGTCGAGGATCTGCTAACGTCGCTCGGCAAGGAAAAATTTAAAGACACGCTAGCAAAATACACCGCCAAAAAGCACTCGGTAGATATCGACGAGGTGCTCATCATCTCGCTAAAAACCGTGCGCGAACCAAATATCGAAGAGCTACTTGAAGCGCTAAAAAACGTCAAAACCACGGGCTCAAAAAGATCGCAAAAAGAGCAGGTCGAGGATATATTGAGGGGAAATAAAAACCAGCTTAAGCCGATGGATTTAAATCAGATAGATGATTTTGGCAAGGATTTTGGCGAGCAGTAGGCTTAATAACGGCTTGCCTCGAGCCTTTTTTGATAAATTGGTAAAATTTGACTTAATGAACTATCAATTTATCTTTGCTAAATTTTATTATACGGCGCTAAAATCATCTAGCATTGATTAACTTTTGACTATCTATCTCAATTTGAAGTCAAATTTACGATTTTTATTTACTTATACATACGTCTTCACAACACTGAATTTGATGTAGTCAAATTCATTTTTCCGATATTTTATTTGTACTGAAAATTGTTTAAATATCAATCGTCTTGGCTTGGTTTGTAGATGAAGCGGAATAAATAATCTGTAATGCGCAAAAAGATTTTGGCGATATTTCTTTGTATTTGAGTTATGGCGGTATGCGCTATAAGGCTAAACATAATATAAAACACAAGCTAGACTCGCCATTAAATTTAGTCAAAACTCGCTATAATCTCCAAAAGGACATAAAATGATAAAAATTCTGATGATAGAAGACGACCTGGAGCTGGCGGAAATTTTGACCGAGTTTTTAGCAAAAAGCGATATGAACGTAACGACGGCGGAGGAGCCGTATATCGGGCTTTCGACATTAAACGTAGAAAAATTTGACCTCGTGATCCTAGACCTCACGCTACCGGGACTTGACGGCCTAGAAGTGTGCAAAGAGATCCGCAAGCGCCACGACGTGCCTATCATCATCTCAAGCGCACGCCACGACATCACCGACAAGGTAAATGCCCTAGATAACGGCGCGGACGACTATCTGCCAAAGCCTTACGACCCGCAGGAGCTGCTAGCTCGTATCAAAAGCCACCTGCGCCGCCAAAGCACTGTAGCGGGTGCAAATTTAAGCGGTACAAAAGAGAGCGCACGCGAGAAAGACATCGCAGTTGATGACTTTAAGCACGTCATCACGCTAAAAGGCGAGCCGTTAAATTTGACCGCGGCCGAGTACGACATCCTAAAATATATGCTACAAAAAGAAGGCGGCGCCATCACGCGCGAGGAGTTTATCTACAACTGCGCGAGCATCAGTGAGGACTCGACGAACAAGAGCATAGACGTCATCATCGGCCGCATCAGAGGCAAGCTGGGCGACGACCCAAAAGAGCCAAAATACATCCACGCCATCCGCGGCATCGGCTACAAGCTGATGCAGTAAATTTGACTTAAAGCCCCGCAAATGAAACGCTCATCGGTTTTTTACACTATCACTTTTATCTTTGCGCTTGCGCTTACGAGCATCTTTTTGGCATTTTTGTGGCTGATGGACTACGACAAGCAAAATTACGCGCGCGAGCTAAACGCCAAGTACTCTACGATCGCTAGAAATCAGCTATTTTTGATGAGCGGTATCATAAACGAAAAAGAATACGAGCGTCAAACGGGCGACTTTAAGATGCCTGAGATCACAAACGAGCAGCAAAAAGAGGAGATCCTAGCAAATGCAACCGTGCTTGAGGAGATCTCCGCAGACATCGGCTCTAGCGCCATCATGATCTACCAAAATCACCACTATCTAAAAGTTCAGCACGTGGATAAAATCCTGCTTTTAAAGGATAACGACTATCAGCCCTACCGCTACGACATCATCAAGATTATCTTTTTGCTAGTTGCGATCATACTTCTGGCCGCTTACGTTTTTGTTATCAGAAAGCTAAAACCGCTAAGAAAACTAAAGCGCCAGATAGCCAAATTTGCCGCGGGCGAGATCGACGAGGTACAAAACGTAAGTAGCGGTAACGACGAAATTTCCGAGGTTGCTGAGGCGTTTTACGACGCGGTGTCCCAGATCAAAAGCTTAAACGCGTCGCGCAAGCTATTTTTAAGAAACATAATGCACGAACTAAAAACGCCGATCACCAAAGGCCGCCTCGCCGCCGAAATGATCGAAAAAAGCAAAAACCAGGAGCGGCTCGTGTCTGTGTTTATAAAGCTTGAAAATCTCATAAACGAATTTGCCGCCGTCGAGCAAGTCACGTCAAATATCGCGCTAAATAACACTAAAATTTGCCGTATCGACGACATCATCGACGAGGCTCTGGATATCGCGATGGTAGATCCCGGACAGGTTACGATCAGCAAGCTAGAGGACGTGAACCTAAACGCGGACTTTAAGTTGCTAGCGATCGCCGCAAAAAACATGATAGATAATGCGCTAAAATACTCTCCAAACAAGCATGTAAATATAACTATCACGCGAGAGTCGATCAAATTTATCAACGAAGGCGAGCGGTTGTCAAAGGAACTACGCCACTACGTCGAGCCATTTACCAAGGGCGAAAGCGCGCAAAAAAGCTTCGGTCTGGGGCTCTACATCGTAGAAAATATAATCAAAGCCCACAAGCTAACTCTAAGCTACGAATACAAAAACGGACTAAACGTATTTAGCTTTGAAAATCTGCAAAATATCGCAGCGTAGAAGTAAATTTGTGCATTTTGCTAAATTTGCGGGGCGCGGGGTAAATTTGAGCTGAAATTTAAAGCGAGCCGTTTTTGCTTAAATTTTAAAATTCGGCGTATCGTTGCGACAAACTAAACGCCAAAATTTGAGCCGCAAATTTAGCGCTCATTTCAAATTTATAGCCAATTTTAGCGACCGCTTGCTACTCATAATAAAAAGACTTTACGGGCGCAAAAATTTAGCCCCGCCTTTTCGCACAGTGCGTAAAAATCGACCTCGCCGCCGCGAGATTTAAACTCAAAATAGCACTCGTAAAGCTTTACTAAGTTTTCAAAATCTAAATTTAACCGCGCGCTTGTCTCGTGCTTTTCTCTTACGTCGCGAGCTTCGCGGATCAGTCGTTCGTAGCGTGCGCGCTCTATCAGACAGCCCTCTGGAAAGTGGTGCGCGCCCCAGTATAGCGCGTCTAGTAGCATGCAAAAGTATAGCTCCACGGTTCGTGCGTCGCAATGCTCATGGCTGTATGCACGGCGCAAAAGCTCATTCCTATCAAGCTTCCGCAAGACGCGCGTACATATCTGGTACGACAAGCGCAGATGCAGCATCTCGCCTGCGTCGCAGAGCCCTTTCAGATACTCGCCGACTAGTTCGCTGAGCTCAAACGGTAGCTCGCCGTTGTTGCGATTTTTTAGATTTTTTAGCTCGCTTTTATTTTCGTCTAAAATTTCGAGGCAAAGTTCACCCAGCGCATAGTCCCGCTGCGCCTCGCTAAACTCGCTTTTAAATTTACCAACGGCGCCCTTTAGATGCTCGTTTGTCAGCTTTTAGCCCGGCATCATAGAGCCTTAGGTATTTGCATAGCTCAAAATTTTAGCCAGCCAAAAGCGTCCGTTTGCATTTAGCTCCTTTACCGGTGTAAATTTAACGCAAAAAAACAACAACCTCGCCGCGCTCAAACGCGACCTGCCGCCCGGCTAGATACAGCTCGAAGTAGGGCTTCAAAAAGTCTTCCTGCGGTCTTTGCGCGTAGTTTGGATACTGTAAGTCCTCCGAGAGCAGGTAGTCGCAGTTGATCGAATAATACGCCTCGCCGAGCACCCATAGCTTCGTATCGAATTTCGGCGAATCTATCATCCACTCCGTGATCGCCTCATAGACGGCGTCCGCAAGCTCATCTTTGTTATGCGCGAGATCAAAGCTCTCCTGCACGTGAGCCGATTTTATTTCGCCAAGCATTTTTAAAAGCTCGTTCTTGCCTAGAAACTCGGCGAAAATTTTTAAATTTCGAACGTGCGCTAAAGCTAGGCTCTTAAGCGCTTCGTCATCAAATTTCGGATCCTGCGGCGGGCAAAAATACCCCGGCGCAACGCCTTGATCGAACGCCTCTTGCGTTTGCTGCGCCGTGACTGCGTAGATCGGCATTATGCGCGCTTGCAGCGCCTCGCCGTTTTGCAGCGGCGCAAACACCGCTCCCACGCCCACGCCCTCGGGCATAAAGCACTGAAAAAGCCCGTAAAACTTATCCTGCAGATCGATTTCTTTGCAATCTAAATCAAGATCCGGTCTCGCAGCCTCGGCAATGCGGCGCGCATACTCGAAATTCGTCATTTTTCTCTCCAAATTTGGATTAAATTTTAGGCATTATACCTTAAAGGGTCTCAAATTTTTGCTTGCAAATTGATACGATTCACTTCAAAACGGTAGTCGAATATGGCGTAAATTTGGCATAAGTGCCGACCGTAAGCATGGCTTTCTAAATGCCGTAAGTAAATTTAGTAACCGTTGCAGTATAACAAAATATAGGCAAACTTACGGCTACTACTTGGTTGCGGATACCTTACACGATGTACAATTTCTAGTTTTGAGGGCAAATTTGATGCCGACGGCGGCTTAAATTTAAAAAACTTACACGCACGAGAATAAAAATTCGAACGAAAATAATTTAAAGCGGCGTATTTTTATATAAATAAAATTTCGCCACTTTTTATATAATTCAAAAAATAGACGAGCCAGCGCGGTCAAAACGGCAAATTTTTATTCGCTCAAATTTAACCTAAAAACATTTCGGCTAAAATGCCGATTTATTCATTCCTAAGCGTCTCGAGTACATTTATTTGCGCAGCTTTTTTAGCGGGGTAAAACGACGAAAACGCCACGATAACGACCGCCCCGACCAAAATCATAACAAGATCGATCAAAGATAACTCCATAGGAAGCTTCGCGCTGCCGTAGACGTCGGCCGGCAAATTTACGATATCAAAGCTACCGAGCAACCATACGCCAAAGAGTCCGAGCACGAGCCCAAACACTATCCCGCCTCCGCCTATCGTAGCACCGAGAGCAAAAAAGCTCTTTTTTATCTCGGCTTTGCTGGCGCCCAACGAGAGCAGTAGCGCGATCTCCTGGCGGCGGTTCATGACGGTCATGAGTAGCGAGCTTACGATATTTAGCGAGGCAACCAGGATGATGAGCATCAAAACGATGAAAAGCGCGCGCTTTTCGAGCGCCAAAGCGGAGAAAAAGTTACCGTTTTGCTGCCACCAGCCGATAGCTTTTTGTCCTAGGCGTAGCTCGCGCGAGATCTTTTCGATATCGGCGAACGGATCGTCTGAAAACACGTGTATACCGTCAAATTTGCCCTCATCGTACTCGAGTATCTTGCGCAGAGCCTCCACGCTCGTGTAGAGGTAGCTTTTGTCGTAGGCCACGAGTCCCGAGCTAAACGAGCTCACTACGTCAAAGCGCTTCATTTTAGGCGTTAGCGCAAAACCGCTCGGATCGTTTTTAGTAAAAATGAGCGTGAGTTTGTCGTTTTCGTTTATCATCATCTCGTTTTTGACGCCCTGTCCTACGAGCAGGCCATATCCGTCTAGTTCGCGGTCCTCAAGGCCTGCCGCCACGACCGAGTTTATCTGCTTTTCGTCGGCCGAATTTACGCCAAAAAGCAGTCCGCCCTCGAAGCTATTTGCACCCTTGATGATAACCTGACTCATGATATATGGGCTAAATTTGAGATTCGGAAACTTCTGCTTGAGTTTGCTAACGTCGCTCTCGTCGATGTTGCCGCGGATAGCGGAGAGGATCGTGATCGGGTAGTTCATAGTAAAAAGTTTGCGCTCAAACTCCTTATCAAAGCCGTTCATGATCGCCATCGCGACGATGAGCACCATGAGCCCGACGCCGACGCCAAGGAACGCCAAAAGTGCCGAAAGCATGATAAACGGCTGGGTTTTATCAAACCGTAGATATTTAAAAAGTAGATATTTGGTTAGGCTCATTTGATTTTCCGTTGTTTAAATTTGGGCTTTGGTTTGCTCGCTACTTTTGCGTCGCTTTGTCTTGTTTAAATTTGCGCTGAGGCGAGTTTAAAATTTAAATCGTCCATCCGTGTAAATTTGACGCCAAATTTTTAAACCGCTTGCAAAAGCTAGGCGTTAAATTTACGAGTTCGCGCCACTATAAAAACGGCGGCTAACTTAAATGCTAAATTTAGCAAGCCGCCACCAAAACCCCAAAGCTAAATTTTATCCCAATCCTCCGCAAAAGCTCCTTTTTTAGGGCCGCTCTTTCCGTGGCAGTCTTTGTATTTTTTACCGCTTCCGCACGGGCACGGGTCGTTTCGAGATACTTTTTTACCAGGCTTTTCTTCGCTCTCGGACGCGCTAGCAGCCTCGCTGTCTTGAGCTTCTTGCGGCGCAGACTCGGTAGGCTCGGAGAAGCTTAGGCGCACGGCCGTTAGTAGCTTGATGCTCTCAAATTTAATGCGGCTAACGAGCTCCATAAAGAGGTTAAAGCTCTCTTTTTTATACTCGGTTAGCGGGTCTTTTTGATTGTAGCCGCGCAGTCCA